>Ga0181561_10001704_pt1 | contig 19502 bp, 8 predicted proteins | sample 011ome_19_FD_133760 | JGI IMG/M metagenome (GOLD analysis project Ga0181561, IMG submission 133760) | Coastal salt marsh microbial communities from the Groves Creek Marsh, Skidaway Island, Georgia - 011510BT metaG (megahit assembly) | ecosystem: Environmental > Aquatic > Marine > Intertidal zone... | reverse complement strand
GAACGGAAACCCATCCGCGACGACGCACCCCACCCCGAACCCCGCACCGAAAATACCCACTCTCGAATCCACTCTCACGCCTTGGCGGTGGCCTTCTGAGTGGCCTTCCTGACCACCGCCTTGCCCATCGCGAGCAGCTCGTCGCGCGCGACGCACGCGGCGGTGACGCCGAGGAGCACGGTGAGCCGCGCCAGCCTTTTGGCGCCGGCGGACTCGCCCACCGCCGCCGCGCAGGCGTCGCGCGCCTCGGCGAGCGCCACCTTGAGCGCGCAGAGCTCCTCGTGGAGCGCGCCCGCGCGGCGCTCCGCGTCCGCCTCGCGCCGCTTCACCTCCTCCACGGCCTTGCGCGCGATCTCGCGCACCTTCGCGAGGTCCGCGGCGCACTTCGCCGACGCGTCCGCCATCTGCTTGGCGTGCGCCGCGCGCAGCGACTGCGCCAACTGCGCGGCGGCGTCCTGCGCCGCGCGCGCCTTGGCGAGCTCAGCCTCGAGCGACGCAGTCTTCGCGTCGTGCGCCTTCCTCGCGGACGCAAAGGACGCGGCGTGCGCGGCCGCCTCGGCGGCGACGTGCTCCGCCGCGCTCTTCTTCGCCTCCGCCAGCGCCTGCGTCGCGGCGGCGAGCGCGGCTTTGCCCGCCACCACGCTCTCGCGCGACTCGGCGGCGGCGTGCTCAGCCTTCGCCGCGCGCGCCATCGCCTCGGTGAGCTTGCGGTCGGACGCGTTCAGGCTCTTCTGGTTCGCCAGCATCGCCTGCTCCACCGCCTTCACGGACGCCGCGCGCGTCTTGTCGGTCTCGCGCCGAGCCGCGGCGGCAGCCTTCGCCGAGGCCTCCGTCTCCGCGCGGAGAGCCTTGGCGGCGCGCGACGCCGCGTCAGCCTCCCTGCGCGCCGCCAGAGCCTCCTTGCGCGCCGCCGACGCGTCAGCCTTGGCGCGCGCCTTCGAGGCCTCCGCCTCCGCCTTCGCGGCGGCGGCGTCCGCCTTGGCGGCGCGCGCGTCCCGCGCCGCCGCCTCGGCGGCGCGCCCGAGCTCGGACGCGTCCGCACGCGCGGCGGCAGCCTCCTCCGCCGCGGCGGCGGCGGAGGTTTCCAGCCGCGCAGTCTCCCGCTTGTGCGCGGCGTGCTTGTGCGCGGCTCCGGCGCGCGCCGCCGAGACGACGCGCGCCATCTTGGCGTTCTTGCGCTCCTCCTCGGCGCGCGCCTCGACCGCCGCGGCGAGGTCCGCGGCCGCCTTCGCCGCCTCGCGCTTCATGGCGCCCTCCAGCTCGGCGATCTTGACGTTCAGGGAGGACAGGACGGTGTCCTTCTCGGCGTTGTCGGCGGCGGCGGAGGAGAGCGCCAGCGACGCCGCCGTGAGCTGTTCGCAGCTGTCGCGCAGCTCGCCCGCCGCGCGCTTGAGCTGGCCCTCCAGGCCCCTCACCTGCTCGCGCGCGGACTCCAGCGCGGCGCGCTCCGACTCGAGCGACGCGCTGACTTGGTCCAGGCGGCTCTGCATCGCCGCGCGCTGCTTCTCCACGAACGCGAACTTGGCATCCGCCGAGGCTTTCGCCTCGGCCGACGCCGCCGCGTCGGCGGCGGAGCGCGCGACGTGCGCGCGGCGCGCCGCTTCGGCGTTTTGGCGCTGCTTCTCCGCCTCGGCGGCGGCGGCTTCCGTCGCGCCGAGCGCGCGCGCGAGTTTGTCCTCCTTCGACTTGATCTTCTTGAACGCCGCCAGCAGCAAACGCTGCTTGTCGTCCACGCTCTTCGTCAGCGCGGCAGCAGCCTCCGACTTCTCGCGCACGCTCGTCTCAAGCCGGAGCTTGAGCGCCTCGAGCGCGGCGCGGCGCGCCTCCGCCTCGGCGGAGACGGCGCGCGCCGCTTTCATCTCCTCGATGAGCCTGCGGTTCAGCGCGAGCAGGCTGTCGTTCCGAGCCTCCACGTCGCTCAGCGCCTCCGCGGCTTTCTCAGACTTCGCCGCGGCAGCCTCGGCGGCGGCGGCGTTCGCCTCCGACTGCGCCTTGGAAGCCTTGAGCTCCTTGACGAACTTGCCGTTGAGGTTCTGCACGGCTTGCGCGGTTTCGCGCGAAGCCGCCAGCTTCGCGGCGATGCCCGCGTTCGCGGTTTTCGCAGACTTGAGCTCCTGCAGCACGCGCGTGTTCAGCTCAAGCAGCTTCGCGCGCTCCTCCACCGTCTTCTCGAACATCGCGCGCGTGGAACTCGCCGCGGCGGCGGCGCCTTCGCTCGAGGCGTGCGCGTCCTTCGCGGCGCGACGCGCGTCGCGCAAGTCGGAGACCAGTTTCGAGTTGAGCTCGCGGAGCGCCGACTTGTCGTCAGACAACTTGGCGGCGCGCGACTCCGAGGCGGCGACGGCGGCGTCCGCCTCCTCAGCCTTGCGCTGCGCCTGGCGCAACGCACCGATGAGCTCGAAGTTCACCGATCGGAGCTTCCTGTTTTCCTCCTGCGCCAGCGCGACCATCTCCGCGCCCGCCGTGCGCGTCTCCTCCTCGGCGGCGGCGACGAGCGTCTCGGTGGCTTTGACGGCGGCGGCCACCTCGGAAGAGAGCTCTTCGTTGAGACGCTTGAGCTGCGCGTTCTCAGCCTTCGCGAGAGCCACGAACTCGGCCGCGCCTCGAGCCTCGCGTTCGCTCGCGGCCCTCTGCGCCTCCGCCGCGGACTTGGCGTCCCCGGCCACCTTCCTCGAGTCGCGCAGCGAGTCGATGAACTTAGCGTTGAGCTCGCGCAGACGCGCGTTTTGCTCATTCGCCGCGTCGAGCTGGTCGTTGATGTCGCCAGCCTTGGCGTTCGCCGCGTTCACCGCGGCGGTGGCCTTGGTGGTCGCGGCGCGCGCGTCGCGAAGCTCCTTGATGAACCTGCCGTTAAGCTCGCGGAGCTTTGAGCTCTCCTGGTTGGACTCGGCGAGTTTGTCGAGCGCGGCGTTTTTCTCCGACAGCGCGGCAGCTTCGGCGTCGGCGGAATCCTCGGACGCCGCCTGGCTCGTGCGCAGGTGCAGGATCATCTTGTCGTTCAGCGAGCGGAGCGCGGCGTTCTCCTCGCCGACGCGCTGGAGTTGCTCGCCATCCGCGGCGCGCGCCGTCGCGGCTTCGGCGGCGGCGTCCGTCGCGTCCTTCGTGGACATGCGTGCAGCCCTGAGCTTGTCGATGAGCTTCTTGTTCAGGTCCCGGAGGTTGTCGTTCTCGTGCTGGATCTTCGTCAACTTCCCCCCGCCCGGCGAGGCCAACACCGCCTCATCGAAAACCATCGGCTTCCCCGCGGCAGCGGCGAGCTTCTTGTTCTCCTTGGCGTTGATGGGCGTGCTCGTGCGGCGCACGGAGTCGCGGAAGGGGTTCTTCGAGGACGCGCGCATCGCGCTCGCCTTCGCCTTGGGCTTGGGCGTGGGGGTCACGCCGCCGCCGAGGCGGGACTTGGTCTTGGGCGTCCCGTTGCCGACGGGAGACAAGGCCGCATCGTTGCTTCGATCGCGAAGGGGGGAGAGCGCGGCGAGCATGGTGCGGGCCTTAGGGGTAAATCACGGAGCTTCGCCGAACGTGGGTCGTGCAGAAGTCAGTCGCGGATGTCCGACGCGCGGGTATGTACAGCGTCGACGTGCGCGCGCAGTGTCGCGGCGGCAACGTCTCGGACCCGTCGTTCCGTAAACTCCGACTGGGCAGAAAACGTCAGCGAAAGAAAACGAATTTGAAACGGCTAGATTTCCATCTCGCGCAGTCGCGAGTTGGGTCTCTTGGAGACGAAACGAAAAACGAGGCGCATAAATAGACTATGAACATACACGTCGCGTCGAGGCGCTACGGACCCTTCACACTTCTCTTTCCGCGCGCGCGAGCTGCGCCGCCACGGCCGCGGCCGCGGCCGCGGTCAGGTCCTCGTCGCGCTCGTCGCTCTCCCCGCCGCTGAGAGACCCGTAATCCGTGACTGACTCCCCGTCGCTCGAGCCATCCGTCCGCCGCGCGTCGGGACCCGTCCGCGCCGTCGCGTCGGCGGCGGACACGTTCGCCGGCGGCGCGAACGTCAAGTCGTCGCCCCGGAAAAGCGAACGGCGGCCGCTCGCTTTCAGAGACGCTTTCAGAGGCGCGGTTTCGGTCTCGGGTTCTTCGGGTTCGCGCTCGCGCGCGTCGCCCCCGGCGGCCGCGAGGACCGCGCGCGCCTCCGCGGCGCGGCGCAACACCGCCGGAACCGAGACGCGCGGGGGACTCTTGTCCGCCGCCGCCGCGAGCGCGCCCGTCTCCGCGCGCGGAGGCGGGGAGGATGACGACTCGGCTTCCCGCCCCGGAGGCTCCGAGAGGTGCGCCTCCGGGAGATCGAGCGCGCCCATCGTCCACGAGACCGCGGGCGACCGCGGCGACGGCGGCGTCGCGACGCCGTCGTCCTCCGCGGCGAACGCGAACGGCTCGACCTCGGGTTCGCGTTCCGGCGCCGGCGCCGGCGCCGCGCGATCGAACGCCGCGTACGCGTCCTCGCCGCCGCCGCGGCGCGGCGGGTCGTACTGCACGGGCTCGCGCGGTCCACCCGCCGCGGGCGGCTTCGGCGGCTTCACGGGCGAGGGCGACGCGAGCGACGCGGAGACGCGCATAGGCGGCTTCTCGGGGGTCTCGCTCGAACGAAGCCGCGCGGCGGAGGCTTCCTCGGCGTCGCGCCCGAAATCCTCGCGCGCCGCGTCCGGAAGGCTGGAGGTGGACGCCATGAGCGGCGCGTCGTCCATCTCCAGCGAGGCCGCGCGCGCGGGCGCGAAATCGGCATTTTTGTCTCGCGAGTACAGAGCCTTGCGTCGCTCGCGGAGCCGCCGCGCCTCCGCCATCATCAGCGCCTCGGCGGCGGACGCGGCGGCGGCGGCGCGCGCGGCGGCGGCGGCGGCGGCGTCCGCGTCGCGCCTCGCTTCCTCGGCGGCGGCGATGGCGGGCGCCGCCGCCTCCGACGCCGCGTGGATGACCCGCGACTGGCGCGTCGCCGCGCGCGAGCGGCGTTTCAGCTCATCCCGAGCGCGACGAGCCGCGTCCAGACGCGGGGACGTCCGCTTCGTTTTCTCGCTCGAGCCTCCCGCCTTCTCGGCGTCGTCGTCCAGCCGCCTCCGCCCCGGCGCCATCGGGGGGGTCGCCGGCGCGGACCGCCCGCGGTCGCCCGCCTCCGACTCCGACGCGTGTCCGGCGGACTTCGCGGGCGAAGGCTCCCACACGTCCGGGTCGCGTCGGTTCTCGCGGTCGCGCTGGCGGAGCTCCTCCTTGTTCCTGGTGTGGTTCCCCGTGGACAGCTTGAACGGCTTCACCTCCGTCGCGCGCGGCCGAGCGGGCGGCGGAGGTTCCGGAGGCTTTTTCCGCGCCGAAACCGCCTCCCGCTCGCCCTCCGCCCGCGCCCGTCTTCCGAACGCAACCTCGACGCGCTTCTTCTCAGCGGCGGCGCGACGCGCCTCCGCAGCCTTCTCCGCCTTCTCCGCCTCGACTTCCCGTCTTTTTTCCGCCTCCTCGCGCGCCTTCGCGGCGCTCGCGGCGCGCGCGCCGCGGCGGCGCGCCGCCTCGCGCGCGGACGCGCCGCGCGCGGACAGCCGCGCCGGGGCTTCGGACGACCGCCCGGCGAACGACGCGACGGTGCCGTCCTCGATGCTCGCGCGCGGGCGCTCGCGCGCGGGCGCCGAGCGGCTCCGGCCGGCGGCGAAGTCCGCCTCCGCACGCGCCTCGATGCTCGCGCGCGCCGCGGACGCCTCGCGCCGACTCGCGGGCGGCTCCGGAGGCGGGCGCCACGCGCCTCGGGGAGGCGCCGGCGTGCGTTTCCGCGCCGCGTCGCGAGCGCTCCTCGCGTCCGCCCGCGAGCGCGTCGCGGCGGCGACGCTCTTGCGCATCTCGCGCGTCGCCGCGCGCCTGGCGCGCGCCTCCTCGGCCACGTCCGCGCTGACCCCCGAGGCGCTCGCGGCGATCCGCGTCGCCACCTCCGCGCGCATCGCCGCGCGGAACGCCTCGATGGAGGCGTCCGCGTCGGCGACGACGGACGCCGGGTCGGCGGCGAACGACGACCCCGCGCCGAACGCCGCGGCTTCGCGCACGTCCGCGAAGAAATCCTTTTCGCTTTCATCGCTTTTCTCGACGGCGCTCGCGACGCGCGGGCGCGCGGTGCCGTCCGGGGCTACGCGAGGGGGCGTCGTGGGCACCACCGAGCCGAGCGTGGTGGCGTCCGCGGGAACGCCGGGTTCCGCCGTCGCGGCGCGCGCGACGGACCGAATCTCCTCGTAGTCGAACGCGCCGCCGAGCAGTTCCTCCACCTTGCGCCTCGCCTCGCGCTTGCGCGCCGCCTCCGCCTCGGTCTGCGCGTCCAGCGCCGCGGACCAGGGAGCGGCGACGTCCGGAACGGCCGGAGCCGTCCGGTCCTGCGGGTCCATCGCGTCCAGCGCCTCGCGCGCCGCCGGATCGATCGTCGACGCCGGGCTTCCCGCGCCGGACCCAGACGCGGCGGGCGACGCGCTCGCCGCCTTCGGCGCGGCGTCCACGCGAGGCGGCGGCGCGTTCGCGTGTGGCTCCGTCGAGTGCACCGCCGCCGCGTGCACCGCGCCGGCGCGTGGCGCGCGCTCCGAGCCGCCGGCGACGGCGGTGACGTCGCTGGTGGTCGCGGGGCGGTACGGGGATCCCGCGCGCGCGGCGGGCCGCTTCGCCGGCGCCTCGGCGCGCGGCTTCTCCTCGGGGGACGACCCCGGCTCCGGGCTTCCGGCGACGTACTGGGCGAGCCCGCGCTCGAGCTGACGGAACTCGTCGAACATCGCCGCCGCTTCCGGCGAGGTGGACGCCGCGCGCGCCTTCACCGCGGTGGGCGTGGGGGGGAGCCCGCCGGGCGACGCCGCGGCGAGCGACGACGCCGCCGGCGCGTCCGTCTCAACCGTCGTCGTCGGCGGCGGCGCCGACGCCCTCGCCGTCGTCCGCGTCACCGTCGCCCGCGCGGTCGCGCCGAACACCTCGTATTGGAAGTCCACGGCGGTGTCAGACGCGGCGTCCGCGCGGAACGCGAACGGCTCGGGGTCAGCGACGGGAACGGAGGCGGTGTCTCCGTCGTCGTCGGCGGCGGATCCGGCGCCGGCGCGGGATCCCGACCGAGACGCTCTCGTCGCCGCCGCCGCCGCCGGCGCGTTCGCGCGCGTGTGCGCGCGTCGCGCCACAACAGCCTCGCGCGCGGAGTCATCGCCCAGCAAGTGCGTGCTGAGCCCGTCGCGCGTGCGCGCGACCGCCGCGCGAAGGGCACGCGCGGGAGCGTCTTCGTCGTCGTCTTCGTCGTCTTCGTCGTCGCCTTCGCCGTAAATCATGCGGAGCACGCCTTTGAGGTAGGCCTGCGCCTCGGGATCCTCGTCCCCCTCCGCGAGGATCGCCGCGGCGTCTCGCGGCGTCGCGATCTCGCTGCGTCGCGACGACGCACCACGCGTACCGCGTGACGCCGCGAGACGCTCCATCTGGTCCGTGGCGATGACACTCGCGCGGAGCCCGCGCTCGGCGGCATCGAGCGCCTCGCGGATGGATGCGGTCATGTCGCTCGTGGGCGACTCGAGCTTGGGCGACGGAGGCGCCGCGGGCGCCGCGTCCACCGCGCGAGCCGCCCGCATCGCTTCGCGATATGGCGTCGTGGGCATCACCGGCCGGGATTTCCCCGCGGAAGCACCGTTTGACGCCTCATCGCCGGGGAGGTCCCACACCGCGTCGTCGTCCGTTCGCGGGCTGTCTGCCAAGAAATGCGCCGAGTCATCCGCGCCCACGGCCGCGTCGCTAGTCGTCTCGGAGAGGCGCAGCTCGCGCTCGAAGCGCTCGCGCTCTAAGCGAAGCCTGTCCCCCGCCGCGGACATCTTCACCCCGCGTGCGCCCGTGCGCGCGCGTCGTGGCGTCCTATGAAACGTAGCGCCCTCCAACAGTCAGTTTGAATTCTCGAGGTCACTGAATGAGGTGGCGCGCGGCACGCGTCGGTTTCGGCAAATCTTAGGGTTGCCCCTCCGATCTTGGGCACCTTCAGAACACGGAGCGCCGCGACCGCCGACCTGTTCGGTGTCGCGCGGCCACGAACGTGTGTCAGTAGCGCGAGGCTGTCCGCTCGCTTGTAGTTCGCGCGAGTGGTCGCGGAAGGTCGCGCGCCGCGCTCGCGCGGGTCGCGCACCGGCGCGCGGAGGCGTCACCGGCGTTTCGTGCGATCTCGGGATTCCGCGAGGCTCGCGTGCATTGCGCGAAGCCGCGAGGATTTCCCCGATCCGGTGTCGCGGTCCCCGGGAGTCGGCGACCGTCCACCAGAGAAACGCGCGAGGGTTTCGTACCCCCCGTAGTTCCGCGCCGAGAACACGCGTGTTGGTGCCCCGGTAGCGCGCCGGCGCGATGGCTGACGTCGCGAACGACGCGGTGGTGATCTTGGATGGATCCGAGGACCAGGGGGACGACGTGGAGATGACCGAGATCCAGGCTGGCGAGAACCTGGACGATATCGCCGGAGACACCGCGAGCGAGGACGAGGACGAAGAAGATGCTCCCAACGAAGAAGCGGAGAGCTCCGGGGAGGACGAAGACGCGGAGGAAGAGGAGGATGTGGACGCGGAAGTCGTCCTCGAGGAGCTCTCGTTCGCCGCGCGGAAAAAACTGGAGGAAGCCGCGAAGTGCGTTCTTTTGCCATCCCCCACCCGGAGCCTTAGTCGTACCCCTACCCGACGCGACGGTCACGCGACGCACGCCACACACACGACAATAGCATAGACTCGTGCCAGACACACGCACACAGTCACGGAAGGAAGAAAGACTCTGGATACCCGGAACAGACGCTGAAAGCGCGAAAGGACGCGCGAGCGACAGAGTCGCACTTCTGAAGCGCCTGAAAGTTCTCGGCGCGTCTGCGCGTCTTCGTCGTCGGATCGAGCACCGAGCGCCCTTCGCGGCGTTTCGAGTAGCCATCCGACGACACCTCACCTCGCGTTGGAAACCGAGAGTCTGATCGCCGGCGAACCAGGAGAGAGAGAAACGCTCTCTCTTTCCTCGTCGTCGCGCGCGTCGCGAGGATCGGATCTGAAAAAGGTCGCAAAAAGCAAAATTTCTTTTTGTTTTTCGCCGCCGCTCGGCGCGCTTCGCGCGAGTCTCCCGAGACGCGCCGAACGGTCCGTCGAAGCTGCGTCGCTCCCGCGACCAGCCGCGATCGCGACGGGGGCCTCCATCGCGAGCCCCGTCCGCGGAAGAGCTCTCGCTGTTCAGGCTCGTGTGCGCGTCGCGCGCGACCCGGACTGTTTTGTCAGGATGGAACCAGAACGACCCTCGGATTTCGAAACGACGGCGGAGCGCCGCCTCGGGTCGTCGCGTCCAGGAATCACGGTCTGTTTGGGGGAAATCATGGCGAAAAATCTCCGCTTCGGCGCTCGCCAAGACCGAGTGATTGATTCTGAGTTTCTGAGTGAAATGACTGGCACTGAGCCCACGTCTGGGACGTGGAGACGGACGAGCGTCGTGAGGAAAAGTGTCGTGTGTCGCGTGTTTTTCGTCGCGCGCGTTTTTTTTTTTTCGTCGCGATGACGCCGTCGCTGACGTTCCGCTCCTTTCCGCTCCTTTCCTGTCTACTCCCCGCAGGTCCCTCGAGGGCAACGCCGCGTTGAACGTGGAAAAGACATCGGCGCTCGCTGAGGAATTCAAAATCACGCCGCGTGAGGTTCTCGCGGTGGTCGAGCACTTCAAGATGAGCGACGGCGTGAGGGTGGACGCTGTGGCGTCCACCTCGACGCGCGCCGCCGCCGCCGCCGTGGTGGATGACGACGACGACGAAGGCCCGACGTTCACGATCGATACCGGCATTTCCGACGAGGTGCGCGCGCAGGTGTGCTGCGGCGATCTGCACGCCACGCTGGTGCTCCCGAAGGGCTACTCGAAGCAGCAGGAGTACGTGATCTACGCGGATGGCAAAAAGGCGACCCCCGCGCAGATGGAGCTGGCCGCGGGCAAGGGCGCGGCGAAGAACTGGAAGTTCACCGTGCGCATGGTGGAGCCCGACGGGAGCGCCGGGCGAGTGTTCAAGAAGTGGATGGACGAGACGGGGTACTACCCCAAGGGGTTCGACCCCGCGGCGCCGGCGGCGACGAGGGACAACGCGACGAAGAAAGCCAGGGCGAAAGCCGCGCTGGAGAAGGAGAAGGAGAAGAAGGCGGGGAAGAAGGCGAAGCACGCGGGATCCCCGGCCAAACCCGCCGAGCCCGCGGCGCCCAAGCCCAGCATCTTCCAGCAGAACCTGGAGGCCATGCTAGACGACGCCGGTGGCGTGAAGCTGGCGGACAAGATCCCCAATCTTGTGTGGATAATGAAGAACGTGATGAACAACGCGGAGAGGGCGTTGGTGGTTCGCGTGATTTTCCAAACGCGCAAAGAGCTTCTTCGCGAGTTCATCTCCAAAAACGGCCTCGACATCCTCAAGGCGTGGCTCGAGACGGCCAAGACGGAGTACAAGTCGTCCCTGATCCTGAAAATGCTGATGACCCTGAACAAGATGCCCATGTCCGTCGCCGCGCTCCAGAAGACGGGGTTGGGGAAGGCGGTTTCCAAGCTCCAAAAGTACGCGCCCCCCGCCAAGAAGCCGGACGCCAAGAAGTCGGCGAAGGAGAACGAAGAGGCTGCGAAAAAGGCGGCGGACCTCGCGACGAGCGTGAAAGACCAAGCGGCGGCGGTGAAGTCGCTCTGGGAATCCCTCGTCCTGAAGGAGTCCCAAGCGCTCGAAGCCGCGGCGAAGGCGGCGGCGGCGGCGGCGGAGAAGGAGAAGGCGCTCAAGGCGGAGCGCGAGAAGAGCGCGGGTGCCGGCGCGAAGCGCGACGCGTCGGCGATCCTCGCGTCCGCGGCGAAACGCACGAAGATCGACGCCGGGAAGAACCCGGTCGCCGCGACGAAGATTGGCGCGGCGGCGGTCGCGCGTCCCACGACGACGACGACGATCGTGCGGCCGGCGGCGCCCTCCGCCAAGTCGTCGGGCTTGTCGTTCGGCGGGATCAACATCCGCGGCGCGGGGTTCCAGCCCGAGCGCCCCGCCGGCTTGGTGAAGCCCGCCGCGAAGGCGAAGGCCCCGTCCCCCCCGCCCACACCCATGCTGTACAAGAAGCGGCCCAGCAAGCGCGCCGCGGCGGGCGTCTCGTGGCCCAACTCGCACGACTCGCTCGAGATGGCGAAGTTCTTCTACAAGGCGGACCCGCCTGTGGCGTGCAACCCCGACCCGAACGTCGTCGAGCGGCTGTACGACCTGGGCGCCGCGAAGCAGCCCGCGCGCGAGGAGACCCGCGCGGAGGAGGCGGACGAGGAGGAGGAGGCGGACGACGAGGCGGACGAGGCCGACCAGGCCGCGGTGGCCAAGGCGCGCGAGCGCCAGGAGCGCGAGCTCGCCGCGGAGGCGCGCGCCGCGCAGCTCACGCGCCAGCGCCGGCTCAACGAGATGCGCGCCAAGATCAAGTGGCGCAAGCCCCGGCGCGTGCCGTACGCGGCGGACGTGGAGATCGGCAAGGGGGAGGAGTCCGTGGAGGCGGCGCGGCTGCGCGAGCTCGCGAGGCGCACGCGCGAGGTGACGTTCAAGTCGCTCGCCGCCGTGCCGGACTCGCCCGCGGAGCCGCCGCCCGTTGACGCGATGGGCGCCGCGGCGACGGCGACCGCGCTGGAGATCCCGCTGCTCACGAAGATCACGCCCGAGCAGCAGAGGGAGCAGGAGCGGCAGCAGAGGCTGCTGCAGCAGCAGCAGGAGCAGCAGCGGCAGATGATGCCCCCTCACCTGCGCATGCCGCCGATGCCGCCGATGCCGCCGGGGCCGCCGGGGCTGCCGGGGCCGCCCGGGCCGCCCGGGCCGGCGCAACCCGGGCCCGGCGCGCCCCCGGTGGCGTTTGAGAATTCGGCGCTCACCTCGCTGCTCAAGTCGGTGCAGTCCAACCCGGCGCTCATGTCCAGAGCGTTGGCGCGGGAGTCGGGCGCGGCGAGGTCCAACCACGGCGCGCACATGCATGACATTTGCGCCTTCTTCAACACGAAGCAGGGTTGTCACAGGGGGGACCAGTGCAGGTTCAAGCACGTGCGCGACGCTCCGGCAGGTCTCGATGCGTTTCCGTTCATCAAGAGGCGGGGGTAGGAGAGCGTCGGACGAGCGCCGTCGACGGCGCGGAGCGTTTTTTTCGCGGAGGAGGCGGCGGTTTCGGGGAGGGGACGGCGGAGCGTCGCGAGCGCGCCGTCACTAGGGCGGCGCGCGGCGCGCGTTCGCGACACGGGAGCAGTTAGCATAGACACTCGACTTAGCACGAGCGCTAGACGCGATACGGAGACGATACTAGGTTGCCACGCCGACCTTTTGGACCTCCGCAGAGCTTCCGACCCTCTCTCCCGCGAGGACCCCGCGCGGGCTTTTCGAGACTGGAAAGTTGCCGAAGAGACCCGGTGGACTACGCGCGAAACCCGCGACCCCGCGCGATCGCCGGTCCCGGGCTGCGAGCATGGCACGGACGGGAGACGCGCGCCGGGCTCGCGCGACGCGCGACGCGCGAGGACCACACGATGCAAGAGAGCGCGACGCTTTGTAACGAGACGTGAGACGCGGCGAACTCGAAAACGCGCGAAGAAGAAGGATTCGGTGCGCGCGAGTCCGGTAAAAAATGACGACAATCGTTTCTGGTTCGCGAACGGACGACGGAACCAAATTCAAATGAAACTCGCGCAGGTGCTCGTCCTGTCCACTGTCGTTGTCGCGTTCGGCCCGTCCAAGCGCCCCGAGACTCTCGCGCGCACGGGACACACACGAACGCACCATGGCGTCCACCGCCGACGCGTGGTGTTTCGCGGTCGACGCGAGGTTCGAACGCAATGGCGTGATGAGCAGCACCACACTCAAGTGCGTCCGTCTCCGTTGCTTCGCGAATCCACGCCCCGCGCGTCGTCATCCCCACTTGCGTCCCCGCGTTTTTGAATCTCCCCGAGGCCGGGAGGTCGAGAAGAGGAGGGCGGCCCCCGGCTCTATCGCTTTCGCATCCCTCCGGATCGCGCAGCGACTCGGTTGCGATCGAAACGTCCTCGCCCTTCCTCCACTCGCGACACGCACGCGTCGTCTATCCCCTTCCACCCTCCCGCGTCCAGCGCCATCGGGCTTTGCTGACCTCGCCCGCCCCCTGCTCTCGATCCGCGTTTCGAACAGACACCTCGTGCTTCGCGACGCCGAACTGGACAAGGAGAACGCGTCCGTCGGGCACGGCCCGAACAACCACAAGGTCCCGGACATGAACGCCTCCGCGAAGCGCAAGTTCGTGCTTCGTTTCGGGGACAGCAAGTGGTCCAACGACATGCACGTCGCCCAGATCAAAGCCATCTACGGGAAATCGGTGAAGGAGGGCATGCTGACTCTGGAGGACAAGGCGAACGTCAAAGTGCTCATCAAGGCGACACCCGCGGAGTGCCAGCGCCTGATGAAGACGCTCACGACGCTTAAGGGTCAGTCCAAAGAAGCGCAGCACGCGCACCTCACCGCGCTGGGCAGCTGTGCGAAGTGCGCCTCGAAGAACGCGGCGGCGGCGGCGAAGGCGGAGGAGCGCCGGAAGAAGATGGTCGCGCAGCAGCTGGCGAGCGCCGAAGCCGAGCTTGCGCGCAAGCGCAAGCGCGAGGAGACGGCTTCTGAGCGCGACTCGGACAAGGCGCGTCGCCTTTCCGAGCAGCTCCAGCGCGTCGAGGCGATGCGCGCGGCGAAGGAGGCTGCGAAGGAGGACATCGAAGCCGCGAAGCGCCGCATCGAGGAGAAGCGTTTGGCGGCGCGCGCCGAGAAGGACAAGCTGCGGAACGACGCGGAGGCTTTGGCGGAGACGCGACGCGCGTACGCGGCTGAACGCGAAGCGTTAGAGACGGAGAAGAAGAACTTGGAGACGATGCGTGCGCAGATCGAGAAGGAACGGGTCTCGGTGCAGAAAGCGCGCGAGATGCTCGACGCGCAGCTCGACGCGCACGAGTCGACGATCAAGTCGCTGGAGATCGCGAAAGCGGCGGTGGAGAGGGAACGCGCGGTGATTGCCTCGGAGCGCGCGCGGGTCGAGGCGGAGACGGCGCGGTTCGAGGAGGAGCGCAAAGCGTCGGAGGCGAAGAAAGCCGAGTGGGAGCGGGCGAAGACGTCCAGGGAGGACGAGCGCGCGGCTTCAAAAAAAGCCGAGACGGCGCGGCGCCGCGCGCGCGATTACGCGTCGCCCTCGACGAGCCCCGCCGGCGCGTCGCCCGACGCGGCGCGCTTCTACGGCGGCGCGGCGCGAGCGGCTCCGAAAAAAACGCCGGAGAAGCCGTCCCGGCCCGTGCCCGTGATCGACGACGACGACGACGACGAGAGCCCCGAAAAGGCGACGCAAAAGGCGAAAGCGCACGCGGAGCAGGATGCGGAGGCCGCGGCGCGCGCGAAGGCGACGGTCGAGCGCGCGGCGGCGGAGGCTCGCGCGCGCGAGGTGGCGCGCAAGCGCCAGGAGGAGCTCGCCAGGCAGGCGCGCGAGCGCCAGGCGGCGGAGCGCGCCGAGGCGGCGGCGGAGAAGGCTCGCCAGCGCAAGCAGAACACGAAGAAGGCGCAGAAGGAGTTGCTGGAGGAGATGCGCCGCAAGCAGGAGGAAGAGTCTGCTCAGCGTGAGCACCACGCGCGCCAGGCCCAGACGGAGCAGAAGATCCGCGAGAAGGCGAGGATCACGTGCGTGGCGACGGCGACGGATGAGATTTACGAGGCGCACGTCGCCGCGTTTGAGAAGATGAAAACCGTGCCTCCCGGCGCGCTTCGCGAGCGCGACATCCCTTGGCCGCATCCGAACAACTTGGTGTTCCTGACCCCGCGGGACGATGCGAACGCCAGGAAGAAGAAGGTGATGCGCGCGATCCAGCGTTGGCACCCGGACAAGTTCACCCAGAACTTCGGCGCGGCGATCCGCGAAGCCGAGCGCGAACGGATCATGACGCGCGTCCGGGGAGTCAGCGCGAGCGTGATCGAACTGCGACAGGTGTGGAACTGAGGCGCCGACGACGAACGCGCGGTAGTCCCGATGATCGTGATTCCGATGATAATACGATGAAGCGACGTCTCGACTCACGCTTTCCCGCTCAGACGCTCGTCGTACTCTCGCGCGTGCGCGGGCGTCTCCATGGCCTCGTCCGAGATGAACCCGCACAAGTCCGCCAGGCGGTGCACGAAGGTGGCTTTCCAAAACACGCCGGACGACAACGCGCCCGTGAGCGAGCCCCACAGCATCCCGGCTTGCAGCCACGCCGTGGGGTGCACGACGTAGAACACCTTCAGGTTTTCCTCCAAGGACCCGTTCCCCAGCGCCGCGTCCACCAGGCGCCGCGTGAAGTCCACGGAAGGCGCCTCCGCCTTCTCGCCGCCGCCGTGGAAGTACACCAGGGCGCACCCCTTCGGGTCCGCCGCCGCCGGCGCGACGACGCGCGCGACGTGAAACAACACTCGCCGCTCCGACTCCGCTCGGTCCCGCCCCGCGCTTTTCAGCCACAGCTCCAGGCTCACGGCGTCCACCGACACGACACGCCTGCCGATGAAGTCACGGCCGTGCACGCGCACGGCGCCGGATTCCGCGACGTCCCGCAGGTCCACGCCGGCGGCGGCGCGGACCATCGCCTCGTGTCGAGCGGCGGCGGCACGCGCGCTCGCCGTCGGCGAATCCGGCCCGCTCGCGGACGCGCGCGCGTCGCCGTCCCCGTTCCCCCCGTCCCCGAACCAGAAATCGAACTCGTCCTCCTCCTCGCGCGTTTTGGCGCGCTGCGCGCGCACGCGGCGCTCCTCGGGGGACTCGATCACGCCGAGGATGCTCGCGGAGTCGCGTCCTTCGGCGCGCGCGAGACGGTTTTCGCGTTCGTCCGCCGCGTCGCCGTTTTCCTCGGCGGCGGCGGCTTCGCTCGATCCCGGTCCCCGTCCCGGGCCCGCTCCCACGGGGAACCGGTCGATGACGATCGCGCGCTCGCCGATGTCCATCTCCCCGTGCGCGTTTCCGATGTCCCCGGGGAGCACCATCTCCCCGCGCCGAGCCTCGACGTCGTCCCTGGGGAAGTACGCGGCGAGCGTCCCCACGTCAGACAAGCCGGGCGCGCGGCCCGTCTCGCGTCCCGGGGAGGCTTTCCCGGGGAGGTTCCCGTCCCCGACGTACATCCCCGCGTCACGATTGGTCAGGCAGAGCACCACGGTGTCGAGTTTTCCGGGCCAGTTCTCCAGGAAACGCCGCACGGTCCGCGTCGCGACGTGCGCGGCGTGCTCGCGCGGGAACCCTTTGTTTTCGGAGTACACCACCGGCACGGCGATGGATCGCTTCTTGGCCTCGACGCAGCACTCGAGCGCGCCGCGGTAGCAGTGCGACAGCGCGTTGGTCGCCGCGGTGCGGTACTTCTCCACGTACCGGGGACCCACCGTGCACACGAGCTTGGACGCGCGGAGGTTGTGCGCTTCTGTCATCTTCGCCTCGCCCGTGCGGCACGCCCCGATCTCGTCGCACTCGCGACGCAGTTCAGGACCCGCGGCGTCGAACGCGGCGCGTGCGGCGTCGTCCGCGGGGACGAGGCGCTCGCTCACGGCGCACACGCACACCTCGACGTCCAGCTCGAACGGCGGCGCGTCGTCGGCGATCAAAACGCGCACGATGTCGTTCAGGTCCGCGCGCACGGGGAACCGCGGCGTCCCGGGGGTGTTGGCGTCCACCGGGTACTCGGCACCCCGAGGGAATTTCGACCAGGCGACCGCGGCGTCCAGGGGCACACCAGCCGCGCGCTTCTCCGTGGAAGACGCCATCGCGCGATGCCCACGTGACTCGCGACACGCGACTCACAACACGTGCGCGCCGCGCGGTCTGCCCACCGCGGCTCTGCGCGCCCAGAATGGCGAAGCGCTTGATGATTTTTCGTCGTCACTTCCGAAAGAAACGTACCGTACGGACTAGTGAACACGAAAACCGAATTCGCGTGCGCACGAGCCTCACTCGGTGCCGCCCTCTGAGCGATGGGGGCGAACGATGGCTTAGAGCGCGCCTACCGCGAGATCGGCCGCTCCGGCGTGGGCGCGCTCGAGCTCGGCGACTGGCCTCGCTCGTCGTATTTCTTGGAGCACTGCGAGACGCGCCCGGAGGATGGCGCGTTGTTGCCCAGACGATTCGAGACCAACCCGGTGGTCGGCGTGTCCTGCGAGCTCGGGGAGGACCGCGAGCACGTCCGGCTTTTGGAGACGGCGCAGCGCGTATTTTCCGACATCTTGCAGGAGGCGCGCGAGCGGTGCCTGTCCGCGGCCGCGAGCAGAGAGTTCGCGACGCGCGGGATCTGGTGGGCACCCCGCGAGAGCTTCCACGCCGTGGTGTCCATCTTCTCCGAGCACCCGGATCTGCTGGACGGCGACGCGCGCGAGCGGTGGACGCCCGTCCCCGAGGACAAGCTCAAGCACGAGCTCGGCGTCGAGCTCAGGTCGGACCTGTGGGCGTACCCGGTGCCGCCCATCAACCTGCGTCTACACGGCTACCGCTTCTGCGCGGACGGCGCGCTCATCGCGTGCTTCGTGGACGCCGACGCGGACGGCGGGAACGGCGAACCCGGAGGAGCCGAGAAGCAAAAAAACGCGCCGGAGGAGGTGGACGCCGCCGACGCCGTCGACGCGCGCGTCGCGTTCGGCGCGTTGCGCCGCCGCGTCAAAGCGCTGGGCGTGAAAACGCTGGGTGCGCTCTCCAGCCGCCCGAAGCGCATCATCCACGTCACGCTCGGGCGCGTGCTGCGGCTTCCCGACGCGCTGATGGACGACGCGCAGAGAGAAGCGCTGCTCGCGCACCTGCGTCGCGTCGCCGCGAAGCTGCACGCGAACGAGACGGTGGATTTCTCGGCGGATGCGCGCGCCGAGCCCGGCGGGTGGCGCATCGCCGTCGAGGGCGCGCCCCCGAGGGAGCGCATCGTCGCGCCCGGGCTCGGGGGCGTGCTCCGCGTGCGCGAGGCGTCGCTCACCGTGGAGAAGAGGTGGTGGATGACGGAATACGATGTCCTCGCGAAGATCCCGCTGGCGAAAGACTAGCGACGTCGCGCGAAGGATCGCACGAAGGAAATTTCGACACCGCGCCGTCTCTTCGCCGGCGACGACGTCGCGGTAGCGCATAGCAATTAGCTCGTGATAGCCTCTACAAGGAGCTCGTCTCTCGTCTCTAGTGGTCTCTACGGCAGACGCGTGTCTCACACCGGTGCCTTCGCCGCGGCCGCGCTCCGACGCGCTCTCATTCGTCCTCCTTCGCCTCATTCGTCGAACTCCCTGAGCAGTCGCAGGTTGTCGATCACTTCGAAGCGTTTCGCGTACTTCTCCTCCGTCGCGGCGGCGACGGCGGCGCGCGCGACGTTTCCCACCGGCGTCGGCGCGAGCTCGGCTACGGCGTTCACGGGCACGGCGCGCAGCAGACGCGACACGGGGGACATGGCGATCCACAGGGGCAGCGCGCGTCCGCCGGTGTACCGCGTCCCCGAGACGCCGCCCGGTTGGAGCACGACGGCGCCTCGTTTTTTCTCTTCGCCCACAAACTCGTCGCGCGCGAACGCCAGCGCCATCTTCTTCCCCTTGGCGTAGCCCGCCTCGAACAGCCCGGGAACGCCGAACGCCACGCCGGGGACGAACGGGGGGATGGACGCGCCCACGACGACGAGCCTGTCCACCCCGAGCTCCTTCGCGGTGCGCGCGGGGACCACGTTGGTGTCGCCGTTGCCCCGCACCACCTCCTCGTGCGTCAACGAGGGCAGAGGCAGGACCCCGACCGACGTGACCACTGCGTCGGCGGTGCCCATCGCGTCGCGATACGTCTCCGGGCGCAACGCGTCCCCGGGGAGCCAGTCCACGTTCGCGCTCCAGGCCTGCGCGAGGATGTGCTCGGGGGGGGTCCCCGTGCGCGTCACGCACGTCACCGCGAGCCCACGGCGCACAGCCTCCTCCACGATCGCCGACCCCACGAAGCCGGTACCCCCGAACACCATCAAGCGCTTCGCCGCGCTTTTCGCCGCGGACGACATCTCGCCTTTTCGGGTGTCGAGCGGTCGGGGCTGCGAGCGCGCGGGGGTGGGACGGGCGGCGGCTGTCGTCGGAGAAGATGCGCGGGTCGCTCGGGACGGAGCGTCTTCGCGATTTCGTCTCTTCGTTCTGCTCGCGCTCGTCTGCCGCGTGAGCGACGCGTTCTCGGTTTGGGAGGCCACGTCGTGCATGGCCACGCCGGCGTTGTTTTTCTTTGACGAGATTCGATCAGCAGTCGACTCTCGTCGTGACAACTGGCGCACTCGGCCGATAAAGCCATCCGCGCGCGCCCTCTCACTAGAGCAGGCGCCCGTTCGCTTCCGCCGCACGTCCCCGCCGCGATGCCCACCTCCACCGTCGCGCTCTCTTCCGCGCTGCGCCCCTCCCCCGCGCTCCGCGCGGCCCCGGCGGGCCGGGTCTCTTCCCGCCGATCCGTGGTGGTGCACGCCAAATTCGAGAAGGCCGCGAAGACCGTCGCGACGGTCCCCGCGGAGGCGTCCCAGGCTGCCCCCGCGCCCGCGGCCTCCGTCGGATTCGAGCG
>Ga0181561_10001697_pt1 | contig 19534 bp, 12 predicted proteins | sample 011ome_19_FD_133760 | JGI IMG/M metagenome (GOLD analysis project Ga0181561, IMG submission 133760) | Coastal salt marsh microbial communities from the Groves Creek Marsh, Skidaway Island, Georgia - 011510BT metaG (megahit assembly) | ecosystem: Environmental > Aquatic > Marine > Intertidal... | reverse complement strand
TCTCTCTCTCTCTCTCTCTACTTCTCTCATTTCCTCTTTGTTGTTGCTCTCGCGCTCGTTCGTCTCTTCCTAAACACGTTTCCTTCTTCGCTCGTCGCCAGAGAATGCAACAACATCAAAGGCACAAAAAAGTAGGGAAAGTAAATCATAAACAAAGAGAAACTGCCTCTGTGATAGATTTCCGTTAAGATTGGAACCATGGTCGTCATCACGTGACTCGAATACGCGCAACCAATCAATCGAATGTTCTTCTCTTCTTTACGCGAGAGTTTTCGCAACAAGATGCAAAACAACGGCAGTTGCACCAACACTTCGAAGAAGATGAAACTTTTCAACCACAACGGCTGTTCGAGCATGAGGAAATCGTCGTTCGTTTTGATATGAAATTCAAGCAATCGTTTCGCGAACGATGGGATGAATCTCCCCGGCACAATCGCTTGAGAATCGATCAAAATTGTCGCCGGTATGTGCGTGGCAAAGTACGCTATAAATATTCGTCTCAAAAGGTTGTTCATTTTTCTTCTTTTGAGGATGATTTTTGGAATCGCGTTTTTTTTTCTTGGGACACCCCCACCTTCTTGTTGTTGCGCGGCTCACGACTTACGCGCGTTTGTTCTGACGCGCGAATGAACGTGTGTTTTTGCGCGTGTTTTTGCGTGTGTTTTTGCGCGTGTGTGTGTGTGTATATATATTCAATTAATCGCGACGGCGTTGAGTGACTCGTGCGCGTTTTTGTGTTAGTTGTATGTGTGTCTGGGCAAGAACATAAATAAGAAAGAGTTTGTTTACTCGTAAAACGTTTCGTTTCCCAACAAGAGTTTGGAGGAGAGATGTGTTTTTTGGCGTGTTGATGGAGCGCAAATTCGCGCGAGTTCTGTGGCCCTTATTAAACTTCCTCCGAGACAGGGAGAATGAAAAAAAAAAGAAGAAAAAAAAGCCACCTCGCGTATCGGACTGTTTGTTCGTCAGAGCGCGCGCGCGCACGCACGCACGCGTGAAGAGAACATCAGAGAGAAGAAGGAAGGAGAAGGGAGAGAGAGAGAGAGGAGGAATTAGAGATATAAAGAGAGAGAGAGAGAGATGGAGGTGAATGATTTAATCGCCAACCATCCTCACGAGAACGAAGAGGATGAGGAGGATAGAAGGAGAAGTAATCATCATCATCATCACCTTCCTTCGACAGTTTTGAAGACGATGGATAACCGCGAAGCGGTGGTGAGAAGTAATCTTCCTCAGCAACAACAACAACAACAACAACAACAACAACAAGAAAAGCAAACTCAGCAGCACATGTTTCATCATCAAAACGCGCAACAACTTCAGCAACATCACGCAATGTATCCCTCTCACAGCGAGCAGCAACAGCAGCACGGCGGGGGATACGCGCAGCAGCAGCAGATGCAGCAGCCGGTGCACCTTCAAGTTGGGAATCTCGCCGGTGGGGGAGCTCTTCTCCAAAATAATACTCAAAATAATAATAGCGTGGTGCTCCCACAGCAGCAGCAGCAGCAGCAGCAGCAACAACAACAACAACAACAACAACAACAACAACAACAACAACAACAACGACAACAACATCAACATCAAGTATCTTTGGGACAAAGAGGACACCCAAACGAAAATAATAACAACATGGAATACACGGCTGCGCAACAGTTGTCGCAGTTGCAAAATATCCACCCGAATGCAGTTGACGCTCAGTCGCTGGCGTTAGCAATGCAAAATCAAACGGTAGAATCAAACATTGTCGGGAACGGGAATACGTCGAGCAACTCTGATCAAGGGGCGACGCAAAGGCCGCCGAAAGAAACGCCCAACTGCGTCAAGTGCTCGAAACCCGCTCCGGTTGGTTTTCGATACAAAGTTCAAGACTCTCCTGGGAATTTCTACTGCAAAACGTGTTACAACGCGCAAAATACAAAGGTTAAAAAAGATACGTGCACAAACTGTCACGTTACGAAAGAGTCGTTGACATGGTTTAAATCGAAAAAGACTCCCGGAGCGACGTTGTGTCAAAAGTGCTACACTGCGGAGATGAACGCGCGAGCAATCACGTGCAGTAACTGTCAAAGCAATAAAACGACAAACGCATGGGTTCGCTCGAAGAAGGATAAGTCAAAATACTTATGCCAGCAGTGTTATCGTAAAGAAAAGGCGGTAACGAAGAAAACGGTAACGAAGTGTGGAGAGTGTAATTGTGATGCCGAGCTCGGCGGATGGAGGAAATCCAAGTTGCACAAATCGAAGCACGTGTGTCGCACCTGCTTCCAGAAAGAGCAATCTCTCATCAAGCAGATGCCGTGCTCAGCGTGCGATGGAAGGTTGGACCCGGATAATTTGAGAAAATCGAAGAAGGATAAGTCACAATATTTGTGCAATAAGTGTTATCTTAAAGAATTGAATTCGATGGCGAATAAACAGTGCGGGAAGTGCGGCACCAAAGAGTCGTCTGGTATCTGGAGCAAATCTCGAACGAATCCAGGGATGGATTACTGTTCGCAGTGTTTCTCCAAGGAAAGAGCTGAGTTAAAAAAGACGAAGAAACAAGAAGATGCAAAAAAGCCAGCGGCAACGGCGGCAAATAATATCACGCAAGCGATGCAAGTAGCAACTGAAGGAGTGCAGGCAGAGAACAGCACTCCCACCTCGACGCGAGGCGGGAGAAACGCGCGCAACAAAAAATAACGATCATTTTAAAACTTAAAAAGGAACACTCACACATACAGTACATTTTAGGAGGCATGTAATATTGGAAAATATACGGATATATACTCGCGAATTTAAAACTATTGCTGATAATATTGCGCTACTTTTTTAACACTCGAATGCATTCTCCTTCTTCGGCGTGAAAATTTGAAGCGATGATTCTAAACTTTTTACCGGTAAGTTGTCGATCCATTCTCGCGACTGAAACAGGTTGTGTTCTCCACTTGTTGGCGCAATTGTGATTCTCCGAGAATAAAAATACAACGTGATTCGCCGTTATCTCGCACCCAGCATCCACGTCGATATGAAATTTCTTTTTTTTCTTAAATTCTTCTTCAAATACTTCCTCTTCCCCTTTCTCCTTCCCGTCTACATCATTAACGAATGGAACGCACGTTTCCCACAGAATCATACTTGTTTCTTCTTCTGTCATGGAATAACGATGTCCAAGTTCATCCAACAAATCACTTTTGAATGACTGATAGCAATATCCCTCCCTATTACTTTCCACCGACTTCGTACACAAAAGAGCATTTGCTTTTGTCAAATTCAAGCCGCATACGTCGACACCGAGAGGTGCCCGCGAACTCCAAAACTCGGGTATGTTTGCTAAAGCAATATATAATCTCATCTGCTTTGTCAGCGTCTTTTGTATAGTTGCTTTTGCCACAATTTCCTTATGCCTCTCTATCCTCTTCTTCAACTTCATCGTATTATCTCCCTCCGAAGAAACTTTCACATCGAATGCTAAATAATCGTCCGCTATTCGTGTATCTATTCGTAAGGGTATTTCTTTTGTCGCAGATAATGGAATCGGAGATTCCAGCGGTGCAATCACTTGACGCCAATGTCTACGATAATTTTGATTATTGTTCCCGTCTGCGCGAGAGAAAGTGTTCAAAAATGAGGTGCCTGTTCCGTCCAAATCAATCTCCCAAAACATCACCACAGCATTAATTTCGTCGATATCTAGCGATGAAAGACCACTTTTGCAGCTCACATGAACACTTTCCGTTCTGCCCCAATTCTTATCACTCGTAAAATCAATCTCAAACACTTGGATTCGTTTTGAAATTGCTCTAATTCTACCTCTCTTTTCCAGCGAGTCAAAATGGCACTGCACGTCTAATCGCGAATATCCATCGGAAGTTATCGTATCGCCGAACAAACCAGATCTCCCTTTCTTCAAATCCACATCAAGTACTGAGCTCGACGCAGTTAAGAGTTGCACTGAGATTTTTGCTTTACTTGGAACGATTCTGAAATGATTCTTCCTCAACAACTCTCTCTGAAACGCGTCTTTCAACACAAGCAACCACCCTTCCCCGAGGAGCGAAGAATCGAGTAATTCAGATATTAACAGATCCAATTCATGTTTTCCTATTACAGAAACGTCTTCGCTCCTTTTGTGAAACATTTTGATCGACCTCGTTTCAGGTATTCTTTTCTCCCGCACGTTATCTCTCACGACTCTCTCGCCGACGAGAAACACAGGAAGATACATCTCACACGAGTAAATATGCAATGTTTTTTCGACCGCTGCTCGGGCGGCGAATAAAGAGAGCAAGCCTGTGCCACTCCCGACGTCGAAGACATTCAAATAATCGGAATTTCCACTCTCGCTATTCTTTTTGCTCTCCAACTCTATACTCTGGAGGCTATTTTCAATCGCTCGCTGGAACTGGACGTTACGTTGTGTGTCATTCAGCATGTCTAACCACGTTGTCGTTTCCGCGAGAATCTTGGCTATTTTCTTCAGGTGTTTTTCGTTCTTTTTCCCGAAGAAGCCATCTCCCCCTTCTTCGTCTTCTTTATTATCGCTATTCGTTAAGATGGCCACCCACTCGCCGTGTTTATCGAGACAAAACTGCATGTCTTTGATTATTTTTATTCCTACATGTTTTCCTACTTTAACTATGGAGACAGAATTGATTCAAAATTAGATGACATAAAAACTAAAGGATTCATGTACAGGTACCAATGGTACCAGTAATATTACAACGTATATACGTATGTTTTAATGCAACTTGATTCTTCTCTTCTCAGCAAACGCCTCTCGACGTTGCTTTTCAATGGTCGAGATTACGTTGATTTGCAAATACACCAAGATAACAGCTGCGCACTTGAAAAAGAAAGACCAAGCATACCATTTGCCACTGAAGATGCCCATGAACAACGAACTACTGTTTCCCTTACACGCCACGATGGTAGAATTCCCTACATCATTGGTAGCGACATATTCTTCTGTTCCAACGTACCACTCCAATGCTCGGGGAGTGATGAAAAGGTTCATGAGTATGAACGTTACTTCTCGTTCGAAACGAACCGACCAGAGCACCGCGCATAAGCGAAGAATGAGGACAACAAGAAAGTCTGGTGTTTCTGAAACTTTCAAGTGTGGCGCCACGCCGCAGATTAGCTTCACCACCGAAATGAAAGACTCGCGATTACAACAATACACGCGAGGAAGGAAAATTGCGACGAGCACTGTTCCCATAAGTACCATGTAGGCGAACAGTTTCAGAAGAAGCAGAGCGCTGATATGCTTGTCGTAATCTGTTATTCTCATCGTGTCGTTGTTCACATCGCAGTTCGTGAATAAGGACAACGAAAACCAATCGAACGAACCCCACTTTGCATGCTGACGATACGCTCCAATACCCCAAAAGGTGTATAGGATGCCATAGACGGTGATATCATAAGGTCTTCGAAAATTTGAGTTTTCTAGGACGTACGCATCTTCGTCTCTTGGATTTGAAAACGCATAATACGCCTTGGCATGCAACATTTTTCTTCGTGCGGAAATGAACTCAAAGAAACGGTTTCGACTTGCGAGACTTCTATGTCTAGGACAGCATTCATCGTCATCGACAGCTCCAACTTCTTCGCGAATATCTTTGATAAACTTTTCATTTTTCCGAGGTGGGGACTGGGTTGACCTCGTCCAACTTCTCTTCATCCAATCAACGCCGTACTTCTCTGCGAACTTGCGACGGAATCGAACTTCGATAAAGAACGAAATTATCGCGTTCACGTATATCGATACCAAGGATAATATTTTGTTAGGCCCGTACCTATCCAACTCTTTAACCACCGATGCTTGCGTATCCGCCGCTTGGCCCGAGAACATCTCTATAATTTGAGAGATTGGAATAAAATAGTTTATCATCATTGACATCAAATGTCGTTCAAATCGACATCCGTACACGCAAGATGACAAACGCAGGAGCATTACCCTAATCATCGACACCGGAACGGTTTCATTTGCTAAACGAACCGACCACATTAGTGGGGACGTCAACCGAATTAATACGGTGATGCCTTCTCGGTGTCGCGTGTAAAATTTTGGGTACACAAGGAGCGCAAAAATGACTCCCGGAAACGAAAAAACACCAATCAAACATGCGATGTAAGAAGACCATTTCGGCGCCTCGCCCACGCGGAAGAAAGAGCGCATGAAATCTACAAACGACCCGTCAGAATATCTGTACTTTCTTGCGCAAATGACTGAAAATATGAGCAGAAACGCGGCGAGATCGACGCGCTTTCGATAGAAGGAATTTTCAAGCACGTACGCTTTTTCAATCAATGGATCATCAAACGCAAGGATCGATTTGTACTTCAAAGACGCGATTGCATTGCTCCATTTACCGAGCACTTTGCGCACCGACTGAGGCATAACACGCCGTCCTCTAGTAATTTCGGAACTTTCCAACAGTTGAACAAAAAATGAATCAGCACCGGACAGAATTGGCGAATCAAAAGAGTTGTCAGTGCTGTCCGCACCACTGTAATTTTCAAGCAGTTTACAGTCTCTCTCTATAGCCAGCGAAAACAGCTTCAGGAAGCACGCGTTGTCCTGCAAAAGTCTGTTTGTGATTTCAAGCAACCGGACTGTGCCCTGTTTTCGAGCTTCTTCATGCATATTTTCTGGTATATTTGAGCTGATTTCAGTCAAGCTTTCGAAAATCAAATCTGAAGCACGAGCGAAGATCGCCTGGCTCTGGTTTTCAAGCTCCTCCATGTGGTCGATTGCGGGAGCATGAGCGGGAGCGGGATGCGCCCCGCTTTCTACTTTAGCTACAACTTCCTTCACTGCGAGACACACCGCATTTGAAGCAATCAAAAGCGGATCGTCCAATACTTTTGCGATGGTTCTCGAAAGATTCGAGCTTTGTGCTAAAACCGCACAGTCTCTGGGCGAGAATCCGCTCGAGTTTCGTAACGTGAACCAATGATCTATGGAAGAAATTATGGACAAAAAATCGAGGACCATGTCTATGTTTCCATTCATCGCGGCAATATGTAAAGCGGTATCTCTTGTTTCTTTGTTGCCGATGGTTGAGACTGTACCAAACAAGTTATCTTCGCCGCCAATGGCGATGACTGCACGAACGATATCCACCGAATCAGACAACGTCGCCGCATACACGTACGTTTTATACACCCCGTCCGCAGCTGACAAAGACCGCACATCTTCTAACATCTGCACTTGCGGTTCAAGTAAGCGCCTGGAGAGCCTAGCAAATCCATTTCTCAGAGCCCATAACGTTATGTCTTTTTGTACCGTACAAAAATTTGGGTTTGTGAATGATCGCACATCCCTATCCTTTACTAGACACGCGCCAATATATCGCTTCAAAGTGTAGCAAAACTCAGAGGACAGCGCGTGCACTTCTTCCATTGCTTCTTTCATTTCTTGCGCGAGGTCGACATCAGGCGAAAGGATAACGACAATTGGATCACATACCGCAGAACCTGCGAATTCGTGCGCGTCTTGCCATAGCAGACTAATTGTCATCAAACCTTCTGCGTAATCGAGAGGTACGGATACGTAAACGTAATTAGACTGTGAGTTCTGCAATACGTCCGGTTGTTCCCGTTGTGGATCAATTCTATTATTACTCGGGTTCAAGCGCGATGATCTTGTTTTCGTCGGTGTTTTCGTCATCTGCACATTACCTCCAAATCGGGCAGTTACACTTCCTCTTTCCACTTGTCCATTTATGCGCACGATAGCTTCGACGTCTGGAGGAACGCCGGTGATTATCAAAGTGTTTTCGTTCTCTCGCGAGTTTAAAACGTCTGGATTCGTGCACATGACGTGCTTGACAGAACTGCAGTTATGCTTATGACGCAATTTAGCGCTATTTTCCCATTCGCCGTCTATTCGTCGCATACGCACCGAACCAACAATCACATCAACATCCACGTCGTCCAAACCTCTGTTGTCTGCTTCGATGGCGCAACTAGCCAATCTTGCTGCAGCGTCCTGGTCTGTCGGTTCTCGTCGATTTCTCAAAAATGAGGGTCTTGTCTTCGTTGGAGGGATCAGCGCATCCACATTCAATTTCGTGCATCCCGGCTCCGCCGTGATTTCTAAGCGTGCCGGTGGATGACCAGATTTCTCCACAAAATAATTCTTGACGCCTTCGCCGATGGAAGCGCCCAAATCGTGAGGTTGTTTGTTGTGAATCTTAATTTCAGCTGCAAGTGTAACAAAGGCCTCATTGTCGAGTTGCATCAATCTATCGTAGATTTCACTTCGACTGTACGACCCGTTGATGATCTCCTTTCTTCTCCTTTCCTCCGCATCTTTCAAAGGATCAAAAGTTTCGGGCAAATGGTTCAGCAACACTTGCGCGCACTGCAAGCGAAAGTGATTGATCCCAGATGTATTTAAAGTCGGTTCTATCGCGTTCGGTTTTTGTTTTTGCAGTTGTCTCTGCGTTTGGTTCTCAAGTAATTTTAACTCCTGTTTTTGTTTTTCTTCATCTTCCATCTTTTCCTTCACTCCTCTCCTCCGGGAGACCGAGCCTTGGTGCCATTTTGCTCCGTGTGCCTTGAGTTGATCCCGGATTTGTTGTTGATGAAACAATTCTAACGAGGGAAGTACCGATGAAACTTTGTCCTTTCCTTTATTTCCACTCACTCCTGAAGCGTCTTCATTCGGTGCCGCTCCATGGGATTCCGCATGCAACATCATCAATCGTTCGTATGCGGCCAATGTGTTTGCTGCGCTCTCCTGCGCTATCAACGGCACTCGCTTGGAAGCTAATCTGTTCAGAGAACGTAAGCAAGCTCTCCGATTATTCTCGAAAGCACCCACGTTGTGGAACTTCGTACACTTTTGACAAAATCGACTCGGTTCGTTGTTGAAAAACACTTCGTCCGCTTTCAAATGCAACGCGCAAACCTTGACGCGAATCGAGTACAAAGATGTGCACTCGGTACTGCATCCTTCCACTTTACAAAATACCTTGTGATTTACGACTCTATACTTCGTCCCTTTCGCTTCTTCGGTTCGTAACTTCATCGGGGTAAAATCTGTTCCTGCACCTGCTGTGCTTGTTGTTGTCGTTGCGTTATTGTTACGAGCAATATTATTCACATTCGCTGCTATTCTTCTCGTGCCGCCTCCATCCTCAGCGTTGCTGTCGTTCTCTTTCCGTTGTTGTTCTTCGAGGAGATACTTGCGTTTATCTCTCTTCGCATCTTCGCTTGTTCTCACCATCGGCCTAAAACGAGGCGAGTGGCGCAAATCATTCACGTCTCCATACTCGTCCTCTTCATCGCATTTCATCGTCATCATCGCGGTCCTTCTCGCCCCTCCTCCTTTCTCCGTTTCTCCGTTACCTCCAAAACTTGTCGCCGCCGTCGTCGTCGTCGTCGTCGTCGTCGTTAATGAGTGAGAGGTTGCCGGCGTAGTAGCCGCTGTTATTTTTTTCCCAATTGCTCTGTCCGAGTCCCACTGAAACTCTTCGAGCGCCCAAGCGGCATCTTTTTCGTTCTCGTTCAGCGGCGTTCTCGCTTCCTCTTCTTCTTCGTTTCCTCTCCTCGTGTTAACCACTAAATCCTGGTCATTCGCGTTCGTCCTCATTCTTATTAAGCGCCCTTCTTCTCTCTTCCTCTTCAACGCGTTATTGTTGTTGACTTCGACAAATTTTACCCTCTCCTCCCGCACCCTCTACGGACAAAAAAAAATTAAATTGTTTGCGGAACTTCGGAAAAAATCTTTCTCTCAAACGCGAGGAGATGTTTTTCGTATTCGTGTTCGTATTTTTCTCCGAGAGCAGCGCGTTATTCGTTTCGATCTTCCAATCGTCGTCGTTGTCGTCGTTTGTGCGGAATGGAAGAGGATGTTTTTTTGGGGCGGGCGCGTTTTTCTTTCAACTTCAAAGTGAGGGAGGATCCTCTTCCCTTTTTCAAGAGTTCCGCAGCACAATTTGGACGAAAAAAAGAGAGGCGAGAAAAAAAAAGAATCTTACACAAACCCTAAAAAAACCAGAGTCGATTTTTTTTCTTTTTGGTGTGGGTTCAGAAAGTCGCCAGAAGAGAGCTTCATTTCGTCTCTCCTCCCTCCCTTTCTATACTTTTCGTAGGAGAAAAAAATGACGAGAAGAGAAGAAGAAGAAGAAGAGAAAGGAGGAAGAGGAGGAGGAGGAGGAGGAGGAGGAGGAGGAGACAAAGCGCCTTTCGACGAGGACTACGAATCCTTACTTCTGAGACGAGAGCAAAGAGGCGACGGCGCGGCATCGTCCAGCGACGAAGACGACGACCGCAATAATAATAGGAGGAGAAGGAGTGGAACGAAGACGAAGAACGGTGAAGACGATGATTCCGAAGACTCGTCGACCGAGGAAGACGACGATGGAAGCACGAATGAGGCGATGAGTCAAGAGGAAAGAGAGAGACGATTAGAAAAGAAACTATTGAAAGTGAGACGGAAGAATAGAGATAACAACGTGTCGCTGACGTCGACGCCGACGCCGAGAAGAAGAGGAGGAGGAGGAGGAGGAGGAGGAGAGGATAGTGTAAACAACAGTCAACAAAACGTAGCGAATACTTCTACTATTAACGGTAAGAATAACGAAACAATAGTAAACAACAACAATCAAGGAGAGGAGGACGAGGACGAGGACGACCCGTTCGAGCTGACAAAGTTTGTCGTCTGCGGAAATCTGTTCGAAGTGAAGAAAAAATACGTCCCGATTAAACCAATAGGCAAAGGCGCGTACGGCATCGTTTGTTCGGCAAAGGATGAAAAGCTAAACACAAAGGTGGCGATTAAGAAAATTACGAACGCGTTCGAAAACGTGGTGGATGCGAAACGGACGTTGAGGGAGATTAAGCTTTTGAGACATTTGAGGCACGAAAACATCGTCCCAATTACCGATTGCATGCTTCCCTCAAAAGAAGAGGAGTACAGTTTCAATGACGTCTACGTCATGTACGAATTAATGGATACAGACTTACACCAAATCATTCGTTCGGATCAACCGTTAACGGACGACCACTGCCAATACTTCGTTTACCAGTTATTGAGAGGATTGAAGTATATACATAGCGCGGACGTTTTACACAGAGACTTAAAACCGTCGAATTTGTTGTTGAACGCCAACTGCGACTTGAAAATTTGCGATTTTGGTTTAGCGCGAACAAACACGCAAGATAAAAATCGAGATTTCATGACGGAATACGTCGTCACGAGATGGTATCGTGCTCCTGAGTTGTTGTTATCGTGCGCGGAATACTCCGTCGCAATAGATGTTTGGTCGTGCGGCTGCATCTTGGCTGAATTACTGGGTAGAAAACCGCTATTTCCGGGGAAGGATTACGTTCATCAGTTGAACCTGATTACCAAAGTCATAGGTACGCCGGACGAACAAGATTTATATTTCGTAACTTCGGATAAAGCCAGACGATATTTACGTCAGCTCCCGTATTCCAAACCAATGGATTTTAAGCGCTTATACCCGGAAGCAAACCCATTAGCGTGCGATTTGATTGAAAAGATGCTCATCTTTAACCCGGAAAAGCGCATCAACGTCGAGGAGTGTTTGAAGCACCCGTATTTAGCGTCGTTACACGACACGAATGACGAGCCAGTCGCCAACGCGCCGTTCACTTTCGCGTTCGAGCAACACAACGGAGGCGAAATGACCGAAGAAACGGTCCGAAGACTTATATTTCAAGAGTTGAAACAACTTGACGAGGAGATCAACTTTCCTCTCTCATCGCGGAACACGCATGCCGACGCTTTAGAAGAAAGATTGCAAACCATGAGAGTGTAATTCAGAAGTACTTACCATGGTAAAATACCAACCAATAGCAACGTTGCACGTAATGCGTGGAGTCTTTTGTCACACACACAGAGAAAAATTTCGAGTCGTGGCCCATGAACACTAAATTTTTTACAAAAGGGGCCGCGGAAACAAAAAATTTCGCTTCACATGCCTTGCGCGGCGCCAAAAGACTCGCACAAAGAAGTTATATTCATCAAAACCTTTCCCCGCGTCTTGAACCGAATCGTCTCGTCGCGATGAAACAGCAATACCACCGTCACGATGAAGGAGAATCAGAGAAGCTCATCGCTTCTTCTTCTTCTTCTTCTTCTCACGGGAAGTCATCGTCGATGGTGAAAAAAGTGAGCATCGGCGCCTCTTTGGGCGCGTTGGCTTTGTTCGCGACGTCAACCTCTTCCTCTTCGATGAGAACGATGTATTCGTCGCCACTCGGTGAGTCTGCCGCGGGAGCGACCGCTGCTGTTGTGAACACGAGCGGCGGAGCAAACGCGAATCGCAATAACAACAATCAAAAGAAAATTTTCACGCTGCACACCTCCTGTTCACCTCTGTTGCAAGACACCAAGAGCAACGTTTTGTCGTTCCCGATGCAAGACAACTGGAAGTACATCGGCGCGAAGTTGATCACGAAATCGATGAGCGAAGAATTCGATTTCGACTCGGCCAAAGAAATGCAAATGACTTCGTGCGGGACCTTTGAAGTCGAGCACGATGAGATGAAACCGAACGAGCAATTTGGTTTTTTCCTGTATCCGAAACCGAGACCAACCGTCGCGGACGAAGACGCCGACGGAGAAGAAGAGCGAGGGTCTTCAATGTTAGGCTCTGGAGGTTGGGCTCGTTCGTTTGTGGGTCGTTTAGGTAGAGATGAGAAAGACGGAGAAGAAGAGTCGACCGCGGCGATTACGAAAAATATTCCTGCCAATACTGGAAAGTATCGGGCCGTGTCTGAGTTGGCGTGCGAAAACGTATCGCCGCACGAAGAGGACCATTGTCCAGCTTCGAGAAAAGGCAAGATTGGCGGATTTTCTTTAAATGCGCTAGGTGACGATGAAAGTGCCGCTTCGAAGGAAGTCACGAACGCATTCCTGTCCAAGTGCACTGGTCAGTTTACTCACGGCGTTTCGGAAAAGACTGGAGGCGTAAAGAACGTTTTGTACAACAGAGTGTTCGACGGAAAGACGCTGAGTTACGTCTGGGGGTCGTGCGCGCATACGTGTGAGAACGCAGACCAGCCGCACCGCACACCAGTCTCGGTTGGTTGCGATGTTCCAAAATTGTTCGCAGTAAAAGCGAAAATGTCCATTTCTGGTAACGGCATGAATTCGCAAAAGCTGCTCTCGAACGAAAAGCAAAACGGCGCCTTGAAATCAGCCATCGCGAGTATTGTCAACGTCCGGCCGAATGATGTGGTCATTAAATCTTTGAAGGATGTCGCGATGACTGAAGAAGCGCTTTTGGGTGAAATGAAGCAATCCCAAGACGAAGGTTTTATGGACATTTCTCAATTCGCTCAACGAGTCGCCAAGCTGGAAAATCAACACTCGGAGGTGTACAAAGAAAATCAACAGTTAACACAATTGAACATCGAACTTGCAGAAAACAAGAAGGCTCTGGAGGACAAAATCAACAACTGGAAAGCCGAGAATGAAAAGTTAAGAAAAGCAATCGCAGAGAGACAAACGACGTTGGAAAATGCCAACACGGGCAGCCAGCTTGGCGAAGAAGTCGTCACGCATGGTAAATCCGTTACTTCTGCCACCACCGCTGCTCCCGCAAAGTCTCCTTCTCCTGTGGGCACGATTGAAGTTGAGTTTGAAATCGTCGTGCAAGAAAATCAAGAAGATCCAAATACTATTGTGAAGTCTTTGCTGAACACTGCTCCGGAGCAAATGTTGAAGGTGTTGAACAACAGTCGCGGAATTAACATGTTGAAACAAGTCACCTATCTTTCCGCCCCGAAAGTTCGCGAAGTATTGGAAACGGAATCTACGTTGAGTCTTGAAGCTATTCCGCAAGTGCCGAAAACGGAAGAACAACTCGCCAAGGAGAAGAAACGAATCGATAACGCTAACGACGCGGTCAAAGCGGCGACTTCTGCGTCGAAAGTCGCAGAAATTGAAGCCGAAAGAAAGGTTTCGGAAGAAGTCGAAACGGCGAGAGAACTCGTCGAGCAAGAGAAGATTGCCGCTTCGAACGCGTTCAGAGAAGCGTTTAGGGCGAAAGAGTCCGCGATGTCCGAAAAAGACGAAGAGAAGAAAGGAGCGCTCGAGAAAGAAGCAGCCGAGCTCGAAGCGAAAGCAGTCAAAGCGCAAGAAGAAGCGGACCTTGCGCAAGAAGTTTTGAACGAAGAAACGAAGAAATTTCATCACAGCGGTGACGTCGACATCTCTTCCTCGTCGTCTTCCTCATTATCACCCTCATCATCTGCGATCGAGGCAGAAGCAAAGGCTGGCCACAGCGATGTCGACGACGACGACGGCGACAAGGACAAAGAATTTAAGGAAATTTTAGAAGAAGTTGAAGAGGCGAGAGTGGAAGAGCAGAAGGAAGCGCTCGAGGAAAAGAGGAAGAACGCGGATACGATAAAAGTTACCTCGTGCCACGGTAAAATCCCAACGCACAAAGTTCAAGCCTCCGTTGCCATCTCTGGTGCTGGCATCACCTCGGCGAGTCAGATTTCAACGCATCCAGAATTCGCGGACTCGTTCTCGAAGACAATCGTCGCGCTCACCAGCGCCGAGGAAGATCAACTCATATGGTTAGACCTCTCGACTCGACCGAGGGAAGAAGAGGAGGACAGCAGAAGCTCGAAACTAGGAGCGTGGTTCAGCTCCGTAGCTCTCGGTCGTTTCGTTTCGGATGATAGTAACGAAGAACCGGTCGAGGTGACCTTTTCGCTTCTCGCGTGTTCTCGGAAAGGTGCGGAAGATTTCGCGGACAAGTTATACGGCGTCACTCCGAAGAGTATGCTCGCCTCGGCGACAGAATACGGAGCAGCGATTGATGATATTCAGTTTGTTTCTCCGCCGAAGGTTTTGACAGTCGACAAAGATTTTCTTGAAACGTACAACGGACCTACGATTGAAGGTAAATCTACCTCGGTGAATGTCAAGCCGCGCGTGAAGACGGCGCTTAAGGTTGTTTCTTCTGAGAAAGAAGCTGAGATGGAGGAAAAAGGAGAACGAATCGAAGAGGAAGAGGAAAGAGAAGAAGAAAAGGAGGAAGAACTTAGTCGTAGATCGTCGGATGAGTCTGGCAACGGGTCTTTATCGGAAGAGCTCGCGAGCATCCAACGCGATTCGTTGCTTTCTATTCAGCGCCATCGAAAAGAAAAGATGACCACGGAGGACGATGACGAAGAAGCGTTTTAAATTGTATTATTGTCCATGTTAATTATGTCATAAATGAATTTATATATATATATATATCAAAACCAAATCTACAATTGTACGAACGTAAGATGATATCTCTTGTTCCTTAAGCTTTGGAGTTCATCTCTCGTTCGGCGCTGCTACTTCTGCCGTCCTCGGATTTTGCGTCCATCTTTGGCATCGACATCGCCTTCTCTCGATCTTTATACTTGGAATAATTATAATAACACACCGCCACAAAACTAATCCCATACCCAAACAGCTGTAACTTTGTAATTGGCGCATCAAAAAGCGCCGAACTAATGAAAATAAGCAACCAATCTTTGACCACCCCGGCGACGTTCATCGTCAGCGCCGAAGTCTTCCCGATCAACAAATACACCGCCATGTTCAACGCGAACGCCGTGCACGCGTTTAAGAACAAAATGTGCGGTTGACTCGTGTTCACTTCCGTGTTCTCATCTAAATACTTCGGAACCTCCAAAAACGTAAACGGTATCAACAAAAACACAAAGCACGCCGGCGAGACGTAATACAACGTCGTTATCGAATTCATCTTGAGCTTTTCCGAGTTCAATATTATTTGCACCAATCCCAATCTAAACGCTTCCGCGCACACCGACGCTAACTGAATCAACACCCCCAATAAGTGGAAGTTCAACTCCCCGTACGATGCGATGCACACCCCCAACGTAATCACGAGCATATTCACTAATCTCGCGTACGTAAATTGTTCGATCCCCATCAAACATCCGACGGTGTACACGCTCGCCGGCATCAACGCTTTCAACATCTGAATAAACGCCACGGACAGATAGACGTACGCCGTATTAGACAACCACAACGATAAAGCGAACAAAGCGCCAACCGGAACAATCTTCTGAACGTACGTCTGTCGATCTAAATCGTTCGATTGAACGAGCTTAAACACCCGGATGATTAAAAACGCCAGCGCCGAGCAAAAACACATGTGTATCATCGTCAGTGAAATCGGAAACGGGAACCCGAAAAACGATAATATGTATTTGTTAAACAGGATGACGCCGGAAGATAAACCGATCCACGTGGCGACGTAGCCGTAGGCGATTAACGCTTCGTTTATCAACGCTGCTCCTGCCATTGGCGCCACGACTGTTGCTGCCGCTGCCGCTACCATTTTTTTGTAAGAGAGAGAAAGAGAGAGAAAGCGCGCGCGCGGTGTTTTGGAGAAGAAGAATATAATCTTTTAATCTCTCTTTTTTTTGTGTTTTCTTTTCCCTCTCTTCTTCTTCAAAAAAACTACTCGTATTTCCAAATAAAAAACTGGGTGAAATAACTGTGCCACCAACAAACAGCACACCGCCCCCGCACCGTGTGTGTGCGTTCGTTTACACAACAGCGCCGCGCTGGAGAAATAAAAAATAAACATATGTCGTCGTCGACAAAGTTGGAGTATCTGAAGCAACGCTACGCTCTGAAGAAGAGCTCGTCGGCGGACGAGAACGAAGACAAAAAGGAATCGAAGAAGAAGAAGAAAAAAGTGAAAAAATTGAAGAGAGAGGAAGGAGTGAAAGTGTACGACGAAGACGAGTTGTTTGGCTTTGCTACTTTCGATGAGCGCGGGGAGGAAGAGGAAGTAGAGAAGAAACGAACGCATCAAACGGCGGAGGACTTTGAACGAGGAGAGAACGCTCCGGTAATCGTGACCGACGCGCACTACGTGGCGAGGAGTAAACGAGAAGAAGACTTCGAGAAGAACGAGAAGAAGAATGCGACGGGTGGGTGGGTGACCGTGGTCGAAGGCACGAATAAAGAGGAGGAGCAGGAGGAGGAACGACCGCAAAAAACATCAAAGGCGAAGATGAAGAAGAAACGACGACACGATTCAGACGATTCGGAAGGAGAAGATGACAAAGATGACGAAGAAGAAATGAAGAAATCGGATGAAGAGAAGAAGGCAAACAAGAAGAAGGAGAAGAAGAAGCGGAGACAACGTCACGACTCGGACTCGGAAGGCGAAGAAGAAAAAGAAGGAGAAAAAGAAGGAAAACGAGAATCTGTGATGACGACGAGCGCGAAAGGCGACGACGTTAAAATTGATGAGGTGGTGGAATACGACTCCGATGGAGACGTTGTCGTTCGAAAAGTTACCACCAAAACGACAGAAATGGCAGCGCGAAACGAGGAACCAGAACAAAAAGTCGAATACGATTCGGACGGCGACATCATAGTCAAGCCGCCGCCGACAACGACAAATAAAGCGACAAAGAACAAAACAGGATTAGTCTCCGCGTCTGAAATCGTTAAAGAAGCTGAATTGAGACGTAAAGAGCAAGAAGAGCGCATCAACAACATGTCCGCAGAAAGAAGCGGGAAGAACGCGAAAACGTTAATCAGAGATAAAACCACCGGTCGGTTGTTAACGCAAGAAGAAATCGAAGAGAGAACCAAAGCCACGCAAGAACCGAAGAAAGAGCGAGAGAAACCCGTTTGGGGTGCAGGGTTGAAGCAGCAACAGATTGAAAAAGAAAAAGAGGAGGAGCTTAGAAAAGCGAGCGAGGCGCCGTTTGCTCGATCCGAAGTAGACGCGGCGTGGAACTCGGAGAAAATGAATGAAGTGCGATATGGTGACCCGATGGCGAAGAAAGCGTACGAGAAGCAACAAAAGGAACTCGAAAAGCAACAGAAAAATCTGAACGTGATGCAGGGCGTGGATAAAAAATTAGCGAAAAAGCACGGATTTAAAGTGCCGCAAGAGATTCCAAAGCACTCGTGGAGGAACAAAGCGGTCACCGTTGATAGAAACAGATACGGCATAGAACCTGGAAGGCATTGGGATGGCGTCGACCGGGGTACCGGCTTCGAGAAGAAGTGGTTACAAAAGAGCGAACTTAGGAAACGCATAGAAATAGAAAAGAGAGGAACGAGAAACCTGACCGATACGGTCTACGACGAAGACGATTTCAACGAGGATTTGGGCACATAAAATTCAGAAAATAGGCAAGTAATAAGTGTTTACTGTTTTTTAGTGTTTTCTCTCTAGTTTCGTTCCGCTATTACAAATTCTAAAAGTTTATCTCCTCTCTCTCTATCTCCTCTTCTCTACCTTAGAAGACCATCTCGTGCGGCTTGTCGCCAGTTTTGAGGGTAAACAAAGAGGACATGTATTCCTTCAAGTGCGGCACGGCGCCGATGGCGGCACCGACCGAGGCATCCAACGCCTTGTTCGCCGCGATGTACTCCGCCGGCAATTCCTTTCTCGCCGTCGGCGCCGCAAAGAATCCTTCTTCAGACTTGGCCGAGCGATCCTTAGCCGGCTTTTTGAAGTATTTGTCGTCGAACGCTTTGCAATCAACTTTGGAGACGTCAACCTTGGTGGAGGTGGCGATGGCGTATCTTTGGTTCAATCGCTTCACCGGCACACCGTTGATGCCATACGGGCCGCACACCAACAACAAACCAGAATCTAATTGCTTCAAGAACACGCACTTCTTCCCCTTAAAGTGACCAGCTAAGATGATCAACACGGTCCCCGGGGTGATGCTCTTGCGTAACTTCGTTTGGTTCTTCGCTTGCGACTTGGCTTGCGACTGAAGTGGCTTTTTGATGTCATCCGCCGGGTAGAAGGACGGGGTCCCAGATTTGACTTTCTTTGCTCCTTTCTGTTGAGATCGATGCGTAAAATGGAAAGAAGACAACGTTAGCAATTTTAATGATCGTAAAAGAGCGCGATTGTGTCGAGACGAGAGCGGCAAACGTGAAGCGCAAATCCGCTGACCCGACCAAAGCCCTGTCCGCGAACCTAAAACGGCAGCGAAAGGGAAAAAAGGTGAAATGCATCTCCCCGAAAGAGACGGATGATAAGAGCGAAAACGCGCAAATTCGATCGCTATCCATCCAACCACGATATATCGATACGTTGGAGTCATCCAATCGAGCGAGCGACGTTCGCATCCATCTTTCACGCGCCGTTTTCCGAAGCGAAAAATCCACAACCGCAGAGCTCGCCCTCGAGAAAAAGAAAACAAAAAAATCCGCGCGCGCGCGCGAACGGAAAGGAGAAGAAACGCGCGACGCGCGATATTTTATCCTCCATTCGCGCTCGCGTTTTGTGTTCTGCTCACAGAGACGAGAGAAACTTACCTTGGCCATTTTTGTTTTGATATATGTATACGCGTTGTAAATGTGCGTGAAGTTTTGAGGCGCGAGTGGGTGCGGTAGAGCGGGGGCTTTTTGTTCAGCACACAGACGCTGAGTGATGAAATAGTACGAACGCAGTGAAATTTTTTGACTCGAGAGAGAGAGAGAGAGAAGCAAAAAAAATTGGCGCCAAAAAAGCTCCTCCGCTCCCTCCACAAAAAAAGAAAAAATTAGCTCTCTGCGCTGCTG
>Ga0181561_10001690_pt1 | contig 19563 bp, 9 predicted proteins | sample 011ome_19_FD_133760 | JGI IMG/M metagenome (GOLD analysis project Ga0181561, IMG submission 133760) | Coastal salt marsh microbial communities from the Groves Creek Marsh, Skidaway Island, Georgia - 011510BT metaG (megahit assembly) | ecosystem: Environmental > Aquatic > Marine > Intertidal zone... | reverse complement strand
GCATTTCGGGAATGCACTGCTCCTCGAGAACGTCGAGAAATCCAAGAGCTGGAGTCGGCTACGAAGATATAGTCAAGATTTGCGCAATGCTAGACGTTAATCTAACGTTCACGTGCTGCGAAATGAAAGATAACGAATCCAACGAAGCGCGATCTCAAAATTTGCAGTCTCCGACGAAATCGGCGCCTGCGCTCAGTGTCGGAGAAAATGATGAACTAGAAGACGGATCGGCGCCCGAGACTTTACTCAAGCACATCTCCGGCTTGTGTTCACTGTATGGCGTTCACCTTGAAGGAGAGAACGCGCTCTCTAGAGTCGACCAAGAGGCGTACGAGACCATCACAAAACACTGCAAAGGTGGTTACGACGTTGAAATTGTTCGAGAAGACGAAGACGGTTCGCTCACGGGTGAAGTTTCCAAAGTTCACGTCCCAGCGATGAAGTCATTCACGTATTTACGATTGCACGACGAGCTCATCACAGATGAGGAAAATTTTGAACGGTTCAAGCTTTTCGTGGAAAACATGAGCATGATGTAGAGTGATAGCGCTCAAAAGAAATGGTGATAGCATTAGTGTAGCTGTAGTAGCACTCTTAGTAATAGCGTATTAGTAGTAAATATCAGACAAGTAAGATAGCACTACGATTTGTAGAGCTCGCATGTTTTTGAAGTTTTTGTGGCCGTGAAAAGCCCGACGACAAAAAATCAACACTTTCAAAACCAACATCAACAAACTTTCAAAATCAATAATACGTACACGTCAAAAAAAACGAAGACATTTTTTGTGTTAAAACCATCATGAGTAACGATGGAAGCAACAACGCGTCTATATTCTTCTTGGCTGGATCGTGCGTCGGAGTGCTGGTGCGTCTTTGTTCGTCGTCGTTTTTTCCTCGCGTTTCTCTCAATTTCTTTGAAAATCAAAGCAACAATTTATTCTCGTTGGGGAATACTCGCTCTTCTCAAATCTTTTTTACCAACAAGCGCAATCTTCTTTCTTTATATGTGCCACTAACACTATTACGACCGATTACGCGTTCCTCTTTTCCTTCGCACAAACGTTTATTATGTTCCACTTTAGGTTGCGGGAGTATCCGCATACTATTACGCCATTGCAATCAGCGCTTTGGAAGATAGACGACGAGAAATCGAAAAGGCGGAGTTGGAGTTACAGTTGAGAACGAGCAGCGCGACGACATCGAGCGAGCCGACTACACCAACTCAGAACAAGCTTCATCATCATCATCATCATCACGGAAACAGCACCGCACGGAAGCGCAAACCGTTCTCTAGACCTGGAGGCGGCGGTGGATCTGGAAGTAAAACGGGAGCATACAATGATTCCGCCTCCTCTTCCTCTTCGTCGGATTTGGAAGATGACTCCAAAAAGGACGTCGACAGAAGGGAAACAAAACCACACGCGCCTCCGCCATCGCCTCAACAGTTCAGTTCTAGATTAACGTCGCGATTAGTGAAAAAAGAAAGCGATGTGAGAATTTTGCGGTCGAATTCCGCGCTGCAACATAAAATTGTGCTGAACGACGCGACGGATACGGAAACCGAAGATCCAAGTTTCAAAGACGATAGCATGTTGCAAGACGACATCTTGTTAACGGAACAAGAACGTCGCGAAGAATTGGACGAAAATGAATTAGCTATAAACGGTGGTAGTAGTAGTAATAGTAGCAGTAGTAGTAGCAGCAGCAACAGCAACAGAGAAGAAGAGGAACAGAGAAAAGATACAATAAAAAAGGACAGCAACATTTCCAAGAAGAAGGAGAAAGAGTCGGCGTTTGCGCTAGAAAGAGACTCCTATGCGGAATCGTCGGATGGAAATTCCGACGCGCACTCGACGAGAGTAACTATAAAGACGGCGAAAGTTGGGACGCCAAACGTACCAATCATGATTAAAGATTCCAAGAAGGATGGAAGCGTTCACGGAGGGAAGATCAAAGTAGGTGAATTGCCAAAGTTACTAGACAAGACGGGCAGCTACACTAAAGTTCTGAGTCCAAGGCGCGCGTCAATGAGCGACACGCGCAATTATTTTGGTAGCTTGGATAAAATGTCCTCGGAAACGTCATCCCCTACAACCGTAGATGCCGCGGTACAGCAACAAAATACGGTGACGCCGCTGTCGCAAAAAAAAGATATGTATGCGTATTCAAAGTCTCCTTTATCCAAAGATATGACTCCGCAATCGTCTGAGTCTAGCAGTATCAGAAATATCAATGAAAGCGCTGGTCCTTCGACGACACCTTCGTATAAGAATACGCGAATGCGAACACAACAGCTGCGGGAAGGCGCAGCGCCTACTTCACCATTTAACTACGATACGGTTACGCTGCGTGAATCGAGCGAAGGGCAAGCAATCACGGATGAGTGCGAGGAAACGTGTTTGATGATAGAATATTGCATCGGATTGAGGGAAAAATACTTGTTCGAACCGACTCTTTCAAAGGTTGGATCTCCTATAATGGGACCAGTAGAAATCGAATCGAAAGAAGCGCTCGCCGCTTTGAAAACCGATCAAAAATTCAAAATGGTGGACGGCGTGGTGAGAGTCTTTTCGAAAGATGACGAACTGTTACACGAACCACCGGCATCGGCGACGGCGTTCTTTCATGACTTGCATGCGTTGATGATTATTCAATCCGCCGGCCCGGCGAAATCGTTTTGTCATAAACGACTCATGCTCACGGAGCAAAAGTTTTCTCTGCACGTCATGTTGAATTCAGATGCAGAGTTTCTCGCGCAAAAGCGAGCGCCCCATCGAGATTTCTACAACGTTCGTAAGGTTGACACGCACGTCCATCACTCGGCGTGCATGAACCAGAAACATCTTTTACGATTTATTAAATCAAAGCTGAAAAAAGAGCCGAACGAACTCGTCATTTATCGAGACGGTAAATATTTGAACTTGAAAGAGGTGTTTGAGAGTATTGGTATGACTTCGCACGAGTTGAATATCGATACCCTGGATATGCGCGCGGATAAAAACACCTTTCATCGCTTTGATCGATTCAATTTGAAGTACAATCCGTGCGGTCAGTCGCGTTTACGAGAGATTTTTATCAAGAGCGACAACTTGATCCGCGGACGTTTCCTAGCAGAGTTGACAAAGGAGGTGTTATCTGATTTGGAGGCGAATAAGTACACCATGGCGGAGTATCGTTTGAGTATATATGGGCGCCGCAAAGCTGAATGGGATTCTTTAGCCGCGTGGGTCCTTAATCACGGTTTGTTTTCGAAAAACATTGTTTGGATGATCCAGTTACCGAGACTGTTTAATATTTATAAAGCGCAAGGAACGATGAAGAATTTTCAGCAAATGCTCGATAATATTTTCATTCCTTTGTTTGAAGTGACGATTGATCCTTCCTCGCATCCGGAATTGCACCACTTTTTAAAAACAGTCGTTGGATTTGATATGGTTGATGACGAGTCCAAACCGGAGAGACGACCGAACAAGCACATGCGAGTCCCAGAGGAATGGAACGTTAACCATAATCCAGCCTATTCGTATTACGCCTATTACGTGTATGCGAACTTGTATACTTTGAACAAGTTGAGAGAATCAAAAGGTATGAACATCATTACTTTCAGGCCTCACGCGGGCGAGGCTGGTGATATCGATCATTTAGCGACAACGTTCATGTTGGCTGAGAACATCGCTCACGGGATCAATTTGCGGAAATCGCCGGTGTTGCAATACTTGTATTACTTGACGCAAATCGGTTTGAACATGTCGCCGCTTTCAAACAACTCGCTGTTCGTCGATTACCATCGCAATCCGTTTCCGCTGTTCTTTGCGAGAGGTTTAGCGGTAACTCTCAGCACCGACGATCCACTCCAGATTCACATGACGAAAGAACCTTTAGTTGAGGAATATTCGGTCGCCGCGCAAGTTTGGAAGTTGAGCGCAGCAGATCTGTGCGAAATCGCGAGAAACTCCGTTTTGAATTCCGGATTTCCTCGCGAGGCGAAGAAACACTGGATTTCGGATAATATATTCAAGTCTGAAGGCGAGCACGAGAAAGAGGAGGAGTTGCATAGCGCGCTGGAGGCGAACGACATCGAGAAGACGAACGTTCCAGATTTACGCGTGCAGTTCCGATACGATGTTCTAGAGGCAGAAAAAAGCCTGGTGCGACGCGCGTGTGCGCAAGCTCGGGAGAAAGGTCGCGTCGTTAAAGTTCGTTAGCAAATAATAATCTTGTCATTGAAAAGCTGGTTTGAGTTGTTTAGCCTTCAACTTTCCCTCATTTATTTGAAACGCAGTTCAGAGAAACACGTAAATTAAAAAACACGAAAGATGAATCACGCGAGTGCAACGAATATCAGTGTATTCTATTTACTTGCTTTGATTGCATCTTTCTTACTTTTTGGCGTTGTTTCTGCTACGAAGGCTGCGTGTTCGTCAACAGAATATAACGACCCGGCATCGGCAATCTTCGTCGTTGGAAGCGTCAACTTCGATGTCACGCTACACACAGAGTTGCCTAAATCTGAGGAAACCATGCGAGCCTACAATTCCAACATTCACCGGGCACTCGGTGGTAAAGGCGCAAATCAAGCAGTCGGGGTAAAGAAGAGTTTGATGCGTCCAAACCAGTCCGAAGTCTACTTCGTAGGTAAATTTGGAGACGATGACGAAGGGAAATGGTTGTCGAACACGCTCTCGGATGAGTATTCTATCAATTTGAAATACTCTGAATCTATCCAAAACGTTTCCAGTGGAACCGGTATTGTTTTATTATCGAAGAAGGGCGTCGCTTCTTCCGTCGTTGTCCCGGGCGCCAACGCTGAGTGGGAGGAGCAGGAAAGCACACTTCAAAACTTCTTCGCGGATGTCTTTTCTTCGGCAAAATCAGAAATATCTTCAAACACGTGCCTGGCAAGTGATAAAAATGAATACAGTACAGACTCTGCGTTATCGAGAAAATCTGTTCTTTTGTTACAGCGCGAGATTCCTGATGCTGTGAGTGAAGCTGCGAGCAAGGCTTTTAAAGAGAGAGGAGATTCGAATCATGGTCTGGTGCTTCTTGATCTCGGAGGTTCTCAGTCTCGCGTCTCAGATGCGCTCTTTCAAAGCGTCGATATAATTTCACCAAACTTGAGCGAGCTTGAAACATTAGTCTCAACATCGATTCCGGGTGAGGACGCGAAAGAATATGATTTCGAGAAAAATGAAGACACAATTCGCGCGGCGAAGGACGTGTTGAAATCGAGAGGTAACGGCAAGCAATCGCTTCTCGTTACCTTAGGACACAGAGGATCGTTTTACATCACAGATAAAGATGACGAGACAATTTTCTTAAAACCAGTGGCGACTTTAGATGCAGAACTTGTCTTGGACTGTACTGCAGCTGGTGACTCGTTCCGCAGTGCGTTCGCCGTCGCCATGGCCGAGGGAAATACGATATCGCGCTCAATGGAGATTGCCTCCGCAAGTGGTGCTCTGGCAGTTCAAAAGATGGGTGCTGCACCTTCGTTGCCAGATAGAACTAGCATTGAAGCATTTTTGGAGAAGAATGGCCGCTCGAGAACTAAAGTAGAATCTCCTCTAGAGGATAGTTTTAGAAACTCAAAAATAGATACGACGGATTCGTTCGCATGCAGGTTAAACTCGATGAAGGAGAGGAAGGATTTAGTTCCAAAAACAGTCACAAATTTCGACGTGAAGGCGCTCTTGGAACGATACGCCACTATAGATGGTGCTACGCACGTTGAATTGAATTATCCGGAGCACGTCGAGAAAAATTCTTACAGGAACATTGCGAAAATTATGGATCGTTTGGATTTAAAGGTTTCGGGATTGAACGTGCGTTTTCCAAAAGACATTTTCAGAAACGGGGCGTTTACGAATCCAAACGAGGAAGTTCGTGGACGAGCAATTCAGTTTTTGAGAGATGCGTGCGAAGTTGCTTCGTTGTTAGGAGTTCAACATCTTATTGTTTGGTCACAATTCGATGGCTACGATTACGACGGGCAAGTTGATTTTTCCGAGTCGTGGATGCATTTGGTTAACGGATACAAGACTGCCGTCGGTGATTCGAATACTTGCGCAAAGGTTAAAAAAGTATCGTTCGAGTTCAAACCTACGGATGCGCTCAGTCGTTCTTCTCTCGTACCAAACACGTTTGCGTCTTTACAATTAGTCGATGAAGTCAATTTACATAACTTTGGGTTAACGCTCGATTATGCGCACATTTTGACATCAGCTGAGAATCCATCGCAATCTGCAACGATGGCTTTTATGAAAGGAGATAAGTTGTTTGGTGTGCATCTTAACGATGCCATGCAATCAAAACTTGGCGCTGAAGACGGATTGTCGTTTGCAAGCGTGAATCCAAAAGGTGCGTATGAGTTTATCAGAGTGCTAACAAAATACAAATACGAAGGGGTTTTTTACTTCGATACGTTCCCGATGAACGAAGATCCGGTTCTTGAGTGCGAGAGAAACATCAAGGTTGTGAAGAACTTCCGGAAGATGGCAGAGAAGGATCTGAGGAACGATAAGATCACTGAAGCGCGAAGGAAACACGACTTTTTGAAAATAGAGTTTTTATTGGAGCAATTGTAAAGTATTTAATTTTTTTTTACGAATCAAAATGCTCGGCTTTGTACTTCATCGCCGCTTCTCTGACGTTGTCGACGATAAAGAACGCGCCGCAAATTCTCGCCGTTCTCGCCGCACCACCTCTATAAAGCCCCCCAATACCGTGTTCGCTGTAGACTTGACCCAACGCGCTTCTGGCGTTTCGGTACGTCTTCGACGTCATGTCCCCTTGCATGCACGTCTTCGCCGTGTCTACCGGGTGCGTCATCACTGCCGCCAGGGTGCCCGCAAAGCACGACCCCGCGATGCGCGCGGCTTGTTCGTTCTCGCTAAAGAATGGGTTCATGGTTTTGATGTGTTGCGTCGCAACTGGACCGACGCCCAAGTATCCCGCCGTGTAAATCGACTCGCGCACCGCGCAAGAAGTGAAGCCGCGGAAGAGAGCCGCCATGCCGTGTTCCTTCGTGACGGCTGATAAAGCTCCACCAATAGACGTCGCCAGCTTTTGTTGTTGGATAACAACCAAATCCAACGGAGAATATAAGATGGAACTGATCGCGCCAGCACCCATCGCGGCGCCAATCTTCTCGTGCGCTTGCAACTCTCTCGAGGTATCGCCGGCTAAAATGAGTCTCTCTAAGCCACCATTCACGGCCATTTGAAACGCAGTAATCGGTGCCACTGCGCCTGCGTTAGCAACCACGCCTCTGTACCAACCTTGGATGTTCTTAGGCATCGGTCGACCATCTTGCGAAGTGATCTTATAAGTAATTAAAGGCACTGTTTTTCATTGATTTTTAATAAAGAAAAAGGGTGAGACATTTTTTCTCGGGGACGTCCCCCGGAAATCGTGGGGAAAAAAAGTGATGATGTGTCCTATTTTGGTGATGGAGGGGAGAGAGCGAGGGAGGTGTTTTGTTTTTCCGAGCGAGCGATTTTTTGTTCGATCAATCGAACGAACGAACGAACGAGCGAGCATAACATCAGTAAAGAAAGCAGAGAGAAAAGAGAAACGTACTCTGTATGCCAGTTTCGAGGATACCACCGGCGGCACCGACGGCGAGATTCTCCGTGTCCGAGAGCGTAGCTTTCTTTGTCGCCATTTTAGATATGTGTTTTTTGGATTACTCTTTTTTTTCTAACAAACTCCCGCGTCTGCGTTTTGTTTGAGCTTCGATTTCGGCTTTGCAAATTACAAAGATATGTATGGAGAAAGAGAGAAAGAGAGCGTTTCTGCGAGTGTCTGGATGTGAATGTTCAGACTCTCCGCGACGAACGTGTGTATGCTGTGTGAGTGCGTCGTAACAATTTGTGAGAAGTTTGTTGTTGTTTTCCTTTTTTTGTGGGTTGTGGTGTACTTACTTGGGGCTCTTTTTCGGCAACGAACACCACAAACCGACGCGCGAGGAAAAAAACGAAAAAAAGCGGGGACGTGGCGTTCCATCCAGAGAGAGGGAGAAAAGAAGTCGTTTTTTTTTTCTACTGACAGAGAGAGGGACGCGAAAAATCTCTGTTCTTCTCACTCAACCTTTTCCGAAAGTTATTAACTCTCCCCACTCAACAAACACATAAACGAACAAACAAACAAACAAACAAACAAACAAACAAACATCGTTTGCGAAAGATGCGGGAGGGAGGAAAAGAAGAGGAAGAGGAGAAAAGAGGAAGAAGAGAAGAGAAAAAGGAGGAAAACCGAAAACAGATACAAATACTGATAGTGAATGACGATGGTATCGATGCTAACGGAATTAAAACGCTAATTCGAACGCTCGCGAAAGAAAAAGAGTTCAACGTGTGCGTCGTCGCACCGGAGCGCGAGCGATCGGCGAGCGGACATTGCATCACAGTACACGAGCCAATTGGCGTTAAACGATTATCGGATTATTATCACGACGACGCGTACAGTGATGATGATGATGATGATGAAAACGAAAACGAAAGAGAAGAAAGACGTGGAGAAGAAGAAGGAGAAGAAAAGGTGAAGTGCAAAAGTTACTCAATTACTGGGACGCCTGCTGATTGCTCAATGCTCGCACTAGGCCCGGATTTGTTCCCAGAACTCATAAAAACAAATGATCATAGCACTAGTAAAAATAGCACCGGTGGAGCGGAATTCGATATTGTTCTCTCTGGTGTTAATAGGGGCGACAACGCGGGCAAACACATTATGTATTCAGGAACCGTCGCCGGTGCCAGAGAAGCTGCGATGAAAGGTCAAATAGGAGTCGCGCTTTCTTTAGATTCGTACTCGAGAAGTGCGAATTACTCTGAGAGTTGTAAAATAGCCTTGCAGATTGTGAAATCTATCGTATCGAGCGAAGAAAGGAAGCGACTTTTGAGAGGTCTTGTCATCAACGTCAACGTTCCCAGAGACGGTGAAAAAATTAGAGGTGTAGAAACTTGCGCAGTATCGAAGTGCTCGACCATCCCGCTGTGGAAGAGAGTTAAAGATCCTAACCCCGAAGTGATATACGTGACGCACGACGACGGGGAAGAGGATGCGCGAGCACCTTCTCCGATGCCCTCTCCACCATCTTCACCTCGAAACTCTCTCTCTCTGGAAAGGAAAAGTAGTAAAATTATTTCGTCGCCAAAGAAGCGCGATAGTTCTGATGTCTCGGGTGCAGCGAGTGGAAATAGCAAAGATTTTGACACCTCGGACTATTTCAAAACTAATTTGAACATCTCCAAAGACGATGGAAACGGAACGTCGAAATGGAGAACGAGCGAGACGAGATGGTTTCGCAACGGTTTTGGTGGAACTGAACGCGACGACCGCTTTGGTATCGACTCAGAGCTTTTGAAGCAAGGCAAAGTAGCCATCTCGATATTAACCACAAATAACGCGTGTCTGACGGATCCATCATATAGATTTGACATCAGTGAAGAGGAGGCGGCGAGAATCAAACAGATTGGCCTTGATATAGCGCGGGAAGTAGCGGACTCGATCATTTAAACTTCCAAAGTAAAAGATATAAGAAGAAGAACTTTGTACATAAACGAGTAAGGTTCAATAGTAGGGGTTGTCATGATTAGTACCAATATTTATTTATTTATTATTGTTTTCATTGTTTTACTTATGCGAACCGAAGGAGGTCATCTCACACTCTTCGTCACCTTTCTCGGATTCCGATTTTTCGTGATGCCTCTGACAGCTGAAGCTCACACAGCGATGATAATTTTACCAAACTCCACAACACACAAACCTTTTCACATGAGGACTAAAAAGGTGCTTCTCACGGCACTCGCGAACAGAAGGATCAGTCACCTTCTCGCGTGCTCTTCTTCTTCTCCTTCTCTTTCACACGACTCTTTTTTCGCTCCATCGTCGCGCGTCGCAACGTTGAAAAGAAGCTTCTTGGATAAAAGTTACACATTCTCGTTGAAGAAAAAGCGAACTTTCCACTCTGCTCCTGCACACTGGAAGGAAGGATTCGACGATCCACCACCGCAGAGAGCACACAACAGAGTCGTAGTTACTGGTTTAGGTTTAGTCACGCCTTTAGGATGTGGCGTAGAACACAATTGGAACGAAATACAAGCACGGAAAACTGGCATTCGAACAGTGCGTGAAAAGTACATTCACGAACAAGATTTGACGAGTGTAGGAGGCATTAAAGTAGTTGCGAATGTCCCGAGGAGAAGAAATATGAATGAAGGTCATGAAAAAGGAAATACTCGGGATAGTGATGATGATGATTTTCACGCGAGCGAATGTATCATAGAACGTGAAAACATGTTCGATGATAGTAAATGGCACGACGATGCGAACCGAGTCGCCGCTTTTGTGGCTTTTAGCCGGGACGCGGCGTTTCAAGCCTTACGAGACGCAAATATCATCGACAATGAAGGTAAAGTTCATCATAACGTCATCAGTGGCAATGAAAGTGATAGTAGCAGAAAAAGATATAGCATAAATCCCGATCGATTTGGCACGTCCATAGGAGTCGGAATGGGCGGCGTGTCGGATATTTCCAACGCCGGAAAACAACTGCACGAGAGTCCAAAGAAGAAACTTTCACCACATTTTGTTCCAAAAGTGCTCGCCTCTGCGGCGAGTGGAAATTTAGCTTCTGCGTGGAATTTGCGTGGGCCAACTCATTGCTCGTCCACTGCCTGCGCCGCGGGAGCGCACGCGATTGGAGACGCGTTTAGAACGATTCAAAGAGGCGATGCGGATTTGATGCTCGCCGGCGGGGCAGAGTCCTGTTTAGACGCGGTGAGTATTCTCGGTTTTCGGACGGTCAGAGCGCTGACTATGGCAGACGACACTTCGAAGGCGTGTTTACCTTTAGATCAAAATCGTTCTGGCTTTGTTATCGGTGAAGGTGCCGGGATGTTAGTCTTGGAAAGTTACGAATCTGCGAAGAAACGAAACGCGACCATTTACGCTGAATTGCGAGGCTATGGCACTTCAAACGATGCGTTTCACGCGACGAAACCTCCAGAAGATGGCAGAGGAGCGCGCCTAGCCATGGAAAACGCTTTACGTGACTCTGGGTTAGCTGCCACGAATATTGCGCACGTCAATCTTCACGCGACAGGAACGCCTATAGGTGACGAAGCTGAGTTCAGAGCTATCCTCTCGCTCTTTGGCGAAGAACATTTGAGAAAGGGAAACGTGCGCATCTCCGCAACAAAGTCGAGCACCGGTCATTGCCTCGGTGCGAGTGGTGCAATTGAAGCCATATTCACTATTTTGGCGTTAAGAAGTGGCATAGCTCCCGCTACGGTTGGTTTATTGCAGCCGTTGTCCGACATTTTACTCGGCTGCGCGTCGGGAGAGCTCCAAAATATTTCCTTTTCGTCGGAGGCGAAGAGATTCGCGGCGATGAGTAACTCGTTTGGATTTGGCGGGACGAACGCGAGCTTAGTCTTCTCATTGCCACCTCCGTGTGTTTCTTCTTCTTCTTCTTCTTCTTCTTCTTCTTCTTCTCAATAGCGTGATTAGCCATATGTGTAAATGAATAGACAAACCTTGTACTTGTATGTATCATCATTTTTATGTATTTCTTCCACTTACTTCTACGGTACTGCTGACTGACTCCCCCTTGTGACTTAGATTTTGTCGCTGTACACAGTTCCACACACTGTGTTGCTGCAGAGGTTGCGACCGCACCAATAAAGCGACGATGGAAACTATGGCAACAACCGGATTGCAAACAACGACAACAAGAACGTTTCTCGGGAAAGCGCGCCGTGTGGATAATCATTACCGTTGTTCGCATCATCGTCGCAGTGATCATCAATATCAACAACAACAACAACAACACAAAGTCAGTTTTAGTGTCGTTACAAAATCAACTACCAATTCGTCTTCCAGTTCTTCGCGAGCTGAAGAAGAAGAGGAGGACGAACAGGACGCTTTCGCGGAGACGAGGAGAGAAAGCGCGAATGAGACCGTGACGACGACGACGACGACGACGACATCCGAACAAGATGATGATAGCAATACTGACAATAAAAGTAAGAAACTTTGGGAGTGTTCGCAGTGCTTTGGAAACCAAAGCGTGTTGGTCTCCCAGTTGCGAGACGTCTCCGAAGTTTTAGCTGATGGGTTCGGGAAACCAGCGGACGATTTACTCAACGGTTTGATGCAAAAAACAAGGTGGAGCGCGGGTAATTTCGCGTGCGTCATCGCTCGACCGTATGGCTCGCAACCGTACAAACCGTCCAAACGTTTGACCGCGAAAAGTGTGCGCAGAAAAGGAGCGACGCAGGCTTCTTCGGCGGCGGCGAATAAAGACAAGCAAATGTTTCGAGACGGGAACGACATAGTAGGCGCGTGCGACTTGACGCTCTTACCTGCGTTCGGTCCGAGAGCTTCCAGGGAGTCGCGAGTAAAAAACGGGGTAAAATTACTCCGACTTTCCAACGAGAGTAACTTTTTATACTTGACGGGAATGACGACGCGTTCGGCCAATCGTAGAATGGGCGTCGGTAAAGCGCTTTTAGAGGAGTGCGATGTCATCGCGCAAAAGATGGAAAAGAGTCGACCAAAATGCATAGCTTTGCACGTTGCAAAAAATAACGCCAGTGCTATTGGTCTTTACGAGAGTTGTGGCTATAGAATCGTTTCCGAAGCAACAACAACAAAAGTTGACTGCAGCGGTGGTGATGGTGGTAAAAGTAGCGGGAGTAGTAACGACGAGAAGAGTCCTTCCTCTTTCGGCGATAAGTTTATGCAGTTTGCGAATAAGATGGGTAGCGTTCCTAAAATCGTCGGAGATGGCGGCGAAGAGGAAGTTCATTTCATGGTTAAATGGATACGACCAGACGTGATCGATGAGAAAGTGAAACTGTTGGACGAGACCGGAGCTCTGAAGGAGATTCCGACGTTGTAAAATATAAACATCAACAGTGTCTTTCTTGATGCTTGACTGACCTGACCTGTGTGACTGAAGAGGTAAAAAACAGAAGAACTCGTGTGTCGTCTCTCTTTGTCACTGCCTTTTTTTTTGCTTTTTTTCACTTTTGTTTTTTTGCACCTTTGTCTCTTTCTCGCCCCAAAAAAGGACAGCTCTTCACACACATTCCCTTCACTTCAAAACGCACGCGCTTTTTGGTCGTAAATCGAACGATCGAACACGCACGTAACGCACACAGTTTTAACGATAAACGCACGCGCGCGCAAGTCTTCTCGGTTTCAACGAGTAGTAATTTGCGCTTCCGTTGACATTAATACTGCTGTTTTTCTGAGCACGCATTCGCGCTTCCCTCTCAAAGCTCCGCGGCCCGGAAATCAGAAAACTGCTCGGCCTCGTCCTGGGCGCGTTCTTATTGCAACAACACCGAAGCAACTAGGAGCAAAGTTTGGTACATTAAACAATAACAAATGTTTAGCAACAACGAATCTCAGTTTGACCCGTCATTCAAGCATTCGAGTCGATATTCTCAGACGGCGGCGAGATACGGCAAAAATGAGCCGCGCGATGTGGAAAACGGAAACTGGGCGTCGCAACAACAGGCGATGAACTTGATGCAAAACGCTCCGCCGGCAATTAACATCGGCAGAGGAAATGGTAACACTGGTATTGGCATGAATAGTAACAACAGAAGCTACAATCAACAATATCATCAACAGCAACAGCAACAAGATCACCACAGGAACAATTACGGAACGAACCACGGTGGACGCAGTCCAAACGGCGGGCGAATGGATGAAAGCTTAATCGACCGCGATTACTTGCGAGAACACCGCGAAGGTCAAGAAAGGTTTCGTCGCAACACCTGCATTGGAATTCTCGGAGCCTCTGTGGTTTCTGTCATTGGCTGTTACTCCTACTACAGCGTTTCGCAAGGGAACGCGGACGCAAGCTTTACTTCTCTTTTACCGTGGTCGTCTCCCGACGCAGCAGATGACGATTACTCAGCCGCGACGTCGTCGTCATCGAAGCACCACCATCATCACTCTTCATCTGGAGATGATTATGATAAAGCGCCGCTCGAAGATGACGAGGATGACGACTCCAGAAAGTCTACTTCCAGAAAGAAGCACAAGGAGCTCTTCTCGAAGACGTCCAAGCTCGTCAACAACGAAGAAGAAGAAGATGGTCAAAGTGAAGGTGATTACGACGGATCGTCCTCCTCTGAAAAGTCGAAAAAGAAGAGCAGTAAAAAGCATGGCGAAGATGACTCGAAGGATGGAGAAGGATCGAACGAGGAGGAACCGAGTGAAGACGAACAAGCACTAATTGATTCCGTCACGCAGGATTTGAAAGATTCCGTGAAGAGCGCTCAAAAAGCCAAGAAAGCCGCGAAAAAGATCGGAAAGACTGAGAAAGAAGAGGCAGTTGATCCGAGAACGGAGATCGACGCTACGAGGGCGGAGCTTCTCAAAAACGCCGGCATCCAAGAGGAAGAGGACGAGGAAACTGGAGAAAAGAATGAGAAATTGTTGGACGGTGAAGTCGATCCGTTAGTAGCTGGTTTGTTGACTAAAGACATGCAAAAAGCGGAAGAGCGCATTAGATTAGTCAAAGGCACGCACTCTCACAACAAAAAAATCGCGAGAGAAGCGGAGAAAGCTTTGTACGAGTACGATGCCAAAATTGAAATGGAGAAGGAAGAAAAGATTCGCAAGAAGCAACAAGCTGCGATTGATGCTGAGAAGGCGAAATACGAAGAAGCTGCCAGACGTGAAGTCGAAGAACAAGAAAAAAAGAACAAAATACACGCGGAAGAGGAGAGAATGAAGATGGAAATTGCCAAGGCGAAAGCGGATGCTGCGACGAAAATTGCCATGGCGAAGGCCAAGGAAGTTTCGAGCAAAGCCGCGGCGGAAGACAAAGTCATGCAAGAGATTGAAGCCAAAATGCATCCGAAAGATGAAGACGACGACGATAAGACACCTTCAACTTGGAGTTTGAGCTCTGATCCAATCGATGGTGCTCGTAGTGATGACGATATCGACAATTTTGTCGAGCAAGCTGAAAAGGAAGGCGCACACGTTTCCAAAGAAGACAAAGAAACATTAGAAGAGGCACAAAGAGAGCGCATGGTTGCTGAAGAGCAGTTGATTGAAGCAAAGATGGAGGCAGCCAAAGTTCAAGCGCAAGCGCAAGAAATCATGAAGGCTGCCGAAACCAGAGCGGCTGAAGCGGCCGCGGAAGCGAAGAAAGAAGCGCAATCTGAAATTGAAGCCGCCAAGTCGGAAGCCGAGAAAGCAAAAGCTTCAGCTCAAGCCCTTTTATCTCACCAACAAGCGACCGAAGAAGAAAAGAACAGGTTACAGGCGGATTTGGAGAATGAAAAGGCTAAGGAAGGAGATATTGCGAGAGAAGCTGCTATTTCAGCTGCAAAAATGTTGCAAGAAGGAGAGGAGGCGTCGGTGTCAACCTCTGAGTCAACCTCTGAGTCGACTTCTGAGTCAACCTCTGAGTCAACCTCTGAGTCGACTTCACCGGAGGAGCAAGAATCGAATGCAACCACGGAAATGCAAGCGGACACCGCATCGACAGGCACTGCAGAAAATGCGGTCGTAAATGATGAGAAGTTGCCGGAACCTTGGAAAGCTGTATTAGATAACGAATCCGGGAAGACGTATTATTGGAATACGGAGACGCAGGAAACTTCGTGGGACAAGCCATCGCGAAAATAAAATAAAAACGAAAATTGTAGCTCGAATAAAATAATACACACGTGCCTCAACGCGAGTCATGCGACATGAAATGAAATATGCACTATAAAATATCATAATACGAATGACAACACTCTATAAATCCTCGATTATCGTATTAAAATCCCGGTAAGACCGAGAAGTCAACCATATCCTTCGGCAACGATGCAACCGAGTCTATGAGATCTAAGCGGTTTTGGCGCGTCGGTAAGTCTTCGCAGTTCACGAAAACATCGTCGAAGAATCGCGTCGAAGGTTCCTCCATTTCTGCTAAAGCTTCAATCAATGATGAGATGCTCTGATTGGCAGCTATTTTTTCGCACGCTTTCTTATACGCGTTAAAGAATTCGATTTCAGCATCCTCCACGAGCAAAGACTCATCTATTTTCCCACTCGGCGTGAAATCTTTCTTCCCTCTGATGAGTTTTGTTGGTCTAGATAAAACATTCTTCGCCTTGGCGAAGGTGTTTACGTCGTTCATCGCTGTCTGCAGTTCTTTCACCGAAGAAGAAGCTCTCGCTGGGTTGAAACCGATATCCGTGTTCAAAATTGCACGAACGGATTCGACATCATTCCCCGCATCGACTAAGAGTTGTTCTAATCTTCTTTTCGTGAACTCGGCGCAGTCTTCCATCACTTTGTCACTTACATCTACCGGCTGCTCATTCTTTGCAAGTCCAAACAACGCTCGAACATCTCCACCTTGTGTTTGAAGATCATTGTTCACTAACGTTTGGACGAGACCGTACGCAGTTCTACGTAAACCGAACGGATCTGCCGTCGCTTTTGGTGCTCCGACGACTGCAAATAATCCAACCAACGTATCCACCTTATCCGCTATCGTTGCCACGACACCTGGAGCCGTTGAAGCTATTAAATCTCCCGAAAATCGTGGTAAGTTTGCTTCAAAAATAGCTTTAGAGGTCGTGTCGTCGAGTTTATCGCATTTTTTTGCGTAATGTTCGCCCATCACGCCAGCAAGCGAAGTGAGCTCCATGACCATGGAAGACGCCAAATCGGCACGAGCTAAACGCGCGGCCTTCGTCGCCGTGTTCACAATTGAAGCATCATCGCCGTATCCCAACGCCGCAGCGACCTTCGGCGCAAGATTTTCGACTCTCTCTGTTTTTTTCAACATAGAACCTAGTTCGGTTTGAAACGTTATGCCTTCCAACTTTGGACGAAGCGTCTCTAAACTTTCCTTGCAGTCATTTTCATAAAAGAATTTAGCGTCTTGATATCTAGCTCGTAATACGGCCTCATTCCCGGCTTTTACAGCCGAAACATCGCAAGGTCCGTTCGCAAACGTCACAAAGTTATTAATCAATTCCCCGCTTGATTTATTTTCAACTGGAAAATAGCGTTGGTGCTTTTTCATGACGGTGATTAAGACTTCTTTCGGTAAGCTTAAATACTCCGCCTCGAATTCTCCTAAAACCGGTTGTCCCGCCTCCAACAAATTGGCAACCTCGTCCAATAAGCCGCCACTCTCTTTGTTGGCTTCCGGGACAACGCCTCCAACTGATTCTGCTAAAGATACCGCGTTATTCCAAATTTCATTTTTTCGCAAGTCAAGATCTGGAACGATTCCTTCTTTCTCCAAAAACGAAAAGTAGTCTTGCACGTTGTTCAGAGCTTCCTCCACCGGCGCTTCTAACCCAGGTGGTCGCAAGCCTCTTGTCTTATTACTTGAAGTAACACCGAGCGCAGAAAAGGGTATGATCGATTCACCGTGGCACGCAAATAACCAACGCATCGGACGCGAGAATGCATTGTCTTCGTTCAATTGCCAGCGCATGGTTTTGATAAACTTGATGGACTCTACGACTTTTGGCAACTCGTCGCGCATGACCTCCGAGGAAGACTTTCCGACTGTTCTCACATTTGCCCACACGTACTCGTCGTCCTTTTCGAGCTCTTTTTCGAGATCGACCACGTTGTTCTTATTGCAAAATCCGAGCAAAGCTTTGGTCGGAGTAACTCCGTCTTCTTCAAATGCTCTCGAGAGCGGTGGACCGCGATTCCGCGATTCTTGATCTGGCTGTTTTGGAGAGAGATTTTTTATCCTGACGGATACGCGGCGAGGCGTACCACCAACTGAAACGCTATCGTACTCCAGTCCAGATTGCTCCAAGATTGAATTCATGGCGTGCTCAACTTGCTGAATGCACGAAACAACATCGTGAGGCGGCAACTCTTCCGTACCAATTTCAAAGACAAAATCAGCTTTCTCATTCGGAAGCTTTGATTCGTCTATGGGCGCAACTGCTTTCCCCACGTCGTTTTGCTTGTCTTTTTTCTTCTTTTTTTTACCATTTCCATCTTCCTTTTCGCTGCTTGACGCTTCGACTAAGCTTCCGAGCGGGAAACCTAACTCTTCACGTCTTTCAACCCAAAGGGAGGCAATGTTCCTCGCCAAATCACGCATAGAGGCAAACAATTTCTGTCTCTCCGTTACGCCAACCGCTCCACGAGCATCAAGAACATTGAACGCATGAGACGCTTTCAGTAATTGGTCGTACGCAGGCAGAGGAAGTCTGTTTTTAATCAAAGATTGCGCCTCTTTGTCGGCTAGATCAAATCGCAATCTCTGATTTTCCACGGAAGCTACGTCCATGTTGAACACGGACATTTCGTATTCGTCTTGTAATCGCATTTCTCCGTACGTCAAGGAATCATTATATCTAATATCTTTGAAGTGGTCCACGTTTTGTAAAGCCATCAAGACGCGCTCTAACCCGTACGTAATTTCGACAGCAACTGGATTCACTTTCACACTACCGCATTGTTGGAAATAAGTAAACTGCGTTACTTCCATGCCATCGAGCCAAACTTCCCATCCCAAACCCCACGCGCCCAAAACTGGACTTTCCCAGTTATCTTCTACAAAGCGAATGTCGTGTGCTTTTGTATCCACACCGAGCGCTTCTAAAGAGCCTAGATACAGTTCCTGTGGGTTTGCCGGAGCCGGCTTCAAAATTACCTGAAATTGGGTGTGTCTTTGCACTCGATTCGGATTATCCCCGTACCTAGAATCATCCGGTCTCACCGACGGTTCCGGATAGCAGACATTCCACGGTTCTGGTCCTAAGCAACGCAAAAACGTTGCCGGGTTCATCGTTCCCGCGCCGACTTCAGTGTTGTGCGGAAGCCAAACTGCACATCCCTTTGAGGCCCAATAGTTTTGTAACCTATCGATGGCTTGTTGAAATGTCGGCGCGTCTGTGTTTACGCCGCTCGCAGCTGAGGAGACAGAAGGAGTTGAGACTGCTGCTGCTGACGCGTCCGGAGAAGAGGCAATCGCGCGCGTTCTGCACGATGGTGACGGAGAAGAATAGGAAGTAGAAGAGCGATACAGACGACGAGTGTTATTGTGGTTGTTGTTGACGTTGTCGCTGACATCAAGTCTCGCAAACAAGAGTTCTTTTCCTCTTCCAGCTTTCGTTGACACAGATTTAGTAGTAGACGCAGCGCTGTTCGCGCTTCTCCGTGCGAAACTTCGTCGTCCTTCTCCTCCTCTCATGGTAGACAACATCGAGAGGTTGTTGCTCGAAGTAGACGCACCGGGAATCGCAGTTAATGGTGCGGTTGAGAACGAACTCATCATCGCCCGCATCGTCGTCCTTCCTCCTCCGCGGTTACTCGAGAAAAGAAATGTTTTACTCGAAGTTTGGGGAGAGACGACGGCAGAAGAAGAAGAAGAAGAGGAGGAGGAGGAGGAAGAGGAGGACGTTCTCAACACGCGATGAGAAGATTTCGCCGCGGCAGCTCCATTACTCTTGTTTACGAGCGCATAGTGCGCCAGGCGTAGCATCGTGTTTGACCCACGCGGCGGAATAGTGTCGGCAAAGGGTGCTCGGCAGACACGGACTGCGCGTCGAG
>Ga0181561_10001688_pt1 | contig 19576 bp, 18 predicted proteins | sample 011ome_19_FD_133760 | JGI IMG/M metagenome (GOLD analysis project Ga0181561, IMG submission 133760) | Coastal salt marsh microbial communities from the Groves Creek Marsh, Skidaway Island, Georgia - 011510BT metaG (megahit assembly) | ecosystem: Environmental > Aquatic > Marine > Intertidal... | reverse complement strand
GGCCTTCGTGGCGAACCACGCCAAAAGCGAGTTTCTGGCCGCCATGAGCCACGAGATACGCACCCCGATGAACGGCGTGATCGGTATGGTGGAAATTTTGGGCAGCACCCCGCTAAGCGCCGATCAACAGCGCATTCTAACCACCATCCGCGACAGTTCGTTTTCGTTGCTGCGCATCATAGAAGATATTTCGGATATGTCCAAAATCGAGGCCGGAAAGCTGGCCTTGGTGAACGAGGAAACCGACCTGCTGAACACGGTGGAAGGCGTGGTAGATACGCCGCGGGCCTATGCCGATGCCAATAACGTGCGGCTGCTGTTGCATTACGATTGCACTTTGCCGCGCACGATTATGGCCGATGCCGGCCGGCTGCGCCAAATCATGCTGAATTTGCTTGGCTATGCGATCAAGTTTTCCCGTCGCCCCGCCCACGAAGCCGAAGGCCAAGTTTGCCTAGAGGTATGGCGCCGCGGCCCGGGGCAATTGCGGTTGGTTTTCCGCGACGATGGAATTGGCATTGCGCCCGAGTTTCTCGAACAGCTGTTCCAGCCCTTCCAGCAATCCGAGGCGGTGACAACCCGGCGCTATGGTGGCTCGGGGTTGGGGCTGGCCATTGTGCATCAGCTGGTCAGCAAGATGCAGCGCCAAGTGCGGGTGAAATCGGCCTTGGCCGAGGGGGCGGAATTTACCGTCGATTTGCCCATGGCCCAGCCCAGCGGCAGTTTTGATATGTTGGCGGGTAATAAGGTTTGCTTTGCGGTTTATCAGGCGCCCCAGCCCACACAGCCCATGTGGCAGACCTATCTTTCGGCGGGCGCAGATCGGCCGCTATTTGTGGAAACCCCCTCGGCGCTATTGGAATTTTGCGCCCGTCATGGCAGCGCGGCGGTGGTAATCTTCGCCTCGGAACAGGGCGAGGACGATCCGTTTTTGGCACAATTGCGCCGCCAATTCCCCAATGCGCGGGTCATTGCCCTGACCCGGCGGCGCGATGCACATGTGGGCCAGTGGCAAGAGGGGCTGGTGGTGATCCAACGCTCGCCCGTTTTGCCATCCGAGCTGCGTTTCGCGCTGCGGGTGCTGGAAAATCAGCCTTTGGCAGAGGTGCCAGCCGCCCCGGCCAAGCCCGTGCCAGCCCCCACCAGCAAGCAGCATTACCGTATTTTGGTGGCCGAAGATAACGAGATCAACCAGATCGTCATTCAGCGCCAGCTCGAGGCGCTGGGCCACGATATCACGGTGGTTGAAAATGGTGCGGCCGCCATGCGGGAATGGCTGGAAGATGATTTCGACATCATTTTAACAGATTGCCATATGCCCGAGATCGATGGGTTTGAGTTGACCCAGCGCATCCGCCAAATCGAGGCGCGCCGCCCCAATTCGCCCCGCACCCCGATTATTGCCATCACCGCCAACGCCCTGTCTGGCGAAGAGGCGCGCTGCCGGGCCGTGGGGATGGATGGGTATCTTTCAAAACCTGTGAAGCTGGAAGAAATGGGCCAAATGATACAGGCTTTGGCCAGCCCCACGGGCACCTGAAAAACCAGGCCCCTGATAGATCTGGCCCCTGATAGAAATGTGAATTGTGGACACAGCTGCGCGCTGGCATCTGTTTGCTAAGATGATTGAAAAACGCACCATCATTTTTGGTCTATGTCTGTGGCTGGCCAGCCCCAGCCTTGCCGTTGCCGCAGGGGCGGGGCTGCTGCCCTACAGGTCGGCTGTTGATGTTGCGGCGGGCAAACAGATCTACGACAGCCAATGCGCTGCCTGTCATGGTGCGGCGCTGGAAGGCCAAGCCAATTGGCGCATACGCGATGAAGAGGGCTATTTGCCGGCCCCGCCCCATGATGCCACTGGCCACACATGGCACCATCCCGATGCCCAGCTGTTTGCCATCGTCAAATATGGAATCGAGGCGCTGGTGGGCAATGGCTATAAAAGCCAAATGGGCGGCTATGGCGATACGTTGAGCGACCAAGAAATTGCCCAAGTGCTGGCCTATATCAAAAGCACCTGGCCCGAACCGGTGATCGCCCAGCACAACCTAATAAACCAGCGCGCCGATTAAGACGCGCTGTTTTAGCGTAGGACGGCCCAAGGCAAGGCCGCGCCAGAGCGCTGTGATCAGCTGTTCAGATCTTCGGCATCGGTTTCGCGCGGGGGGCGGCCGATGACGTCTTTCAGCTCGGCCAGCTCGATGAAATTGTCGGCCTGACGGCGCAGTTCGTCGGAAATCATCGGGGGTTGGCTGCGGATGGTCGACACCACAGACACGCGCACGCCCTGGCGCTGCAGGCTTTCGACCAGCGGGCGGAAATCACCATCGCCAGAGAACAACACGATATGGTCAAGATGCGGCGCCAGCTCCATGGCGTTTACCGTCAACTCGATATCCATGTTCCCTTTTACTTTGCGGCGGCCTTGGCTGTCGGTGTATTCCTTGGCAGGCTTTGTAACCATGGAAAACCCGTTGTAATTCAGCCAATCCACCAGCGGGCGAATGGGGGAATATTCGTCATTTTCCAGCAGTGCCGTATAGTAAAATGCGCGCAGCATCTTGCCGCGGCGCATGAACTCTTGGCGCAAAAGTTTGTAGTCGATGTCAAACCCCAGCGCCTTGGAGGCGGCGTAAAGGTTGGAACCATCTATGAACAAAGCCAGACGTTCGTCTTTGTAAAACATCAAAAGCAGTCCTTTTAAAATGATCCGTCGCAAGGCATTGGTGAGCGCCAATTGTGCTTGCCACAGCATTAGGGCTAAATACGGCCTGCCCCTTTGCCAAACAAGTCTATTAAACCGATCATAAGGATAGGTATGCGTCCATGAACCAAGGTGCAGCGCTGATTGCGCTTGGGGCCAATATGCCGCACGCAGGGGCCAGTTTGCCCGATACGATTTTGGCCGCCATCGCAGCGGTGCAGGCCGCGGGGCTGAAGGTGGTGGCGCAAAGCCGCCTCTATAGCACGCCGTGTTTTCCCCCCGGCGCCGGGCCCGATTATGTGAATGCAGCAATCGCAGTCAGCACCGATTGGGCCCCGCTGCAGGTTTTGACAGCCCTGCATGCCATCGAGGCCGAATTTGGCCGCACGCGGCAGGTGCGCTGGGGCATGCGCACGCTGGATCTGGATTTGCTGGCGCTGGGCGATGCGGTTTTGCCCGATTTGGCCACCTATCGCCACTGGCAGCATCTTGCCCCCGACCAACAGCAGCAGCTTGCCCCCGATCAATTGATCTTGCCCCATCCCCGGATGCACGAGCGGGGCTTTGTTTTGGTGCCTTTGGCCGATATCGCGCCGCAATGGCGCCACCCGGTTTTGGGGCAGACGGTGGCGCAGCTGTGCGCCGCCCTGCCGCAGGGCGCACGCGCCGAACTGCGCGCTTTGCCTTAGGGGCTGTGGGGCTTGCGCCGGTGTGTTTGCCCCCCTTGTGTTTGTGGGTTTTGTGGGCTAGAAGCGCGTTTTCTGATAGCTACCAGAAGTTGGAGTGCCCTGCATGGCCCGCGTGACCGTTGAAGACTGCGTTGACAAAGTTCCAAACCGCTTTGAACTGGTGATGTTGGCAGCCCATCGCGCCCGCGAAGTATCTGCTGGTGCAGCGATTACAGTGGATCGCGACAATGATAAAAACCCGGTGGTTGCCCTGCGCGAAATCGCCGAGGAAACCCAATCTGCCGACGAGCTGCGCGAGCGTTTGATTGAATCGAATCAGTCGCAAATCGAGGTGGACGAGCCGGAAGAAGACAGCATGTCCATTCTGATGGCCCGTGGCGAAGTAGACCGCCCCGCCGAAGACGATATGTCGGAAGAAAAATTGCTTCGCGCATTGATGGAAGCACAGGGTCAGGGCTGAGCCTGTCGTCGGTCGTAGGATGCGGATAGAATGATTGCGGTTGAAGACCTAATCGCACTGGTCCGCAACTATAACCCCAAAACAAACGAAGCGCTGATCCGCGCGGCCTATGATTTTGGCCGCGACATGCACGAGGGGCAGTTTCGGCGCTCGGGCGAGCCTTATTTCACCCATCCCGTGGCCGTTGCGGCCATTTTGACCGAACAACGCCTTGACGATGCCACCATCGTCACGGCGCTGCTGCATGACACGATCGAAGACACCAAAGCCAGCTTTTCCGAGGTCGAGGCACGCTTTGGCCGCGAAGTGGCGGAATTGGTAGATGGCGTGACCAAGCTGACCAATTTGCAGTTGTCTTCCACCGAAACCCAGCAGGCCGAGAATTTCCGCAAGCTGTTTATGGCCATGTCCAAAGACCTGCGGGTGATTTTGGTGAAACTGGCTGACCGTTTGCACAACATGCGCACGATCAAGGCCATGAAGCCCGAAAAGCAGGCCAAGAAAGCCCGTGAAACCATGGATATCTTTGCGCCCTTGGCGGGGCGGATGGGTATGCAATGGATGCGCGAAGAGCTGGAAGATCTGGCCTTTAAGGTGCTTAACCCCGAGGGGCGCGCCTCGATTATGCGCCGCTTCATCATGCTGCAAAAAGAAACCGGCGATGTGATTCACCGCATCACCGGTGATATGCGGGGCGAGCTGGAAAAAGTGGGCATAGAGGCCCAAGTGTTTGGCCGCGCCAAAAAGCCCTATTCGATCTGGCGCAAGATGCAGGAAAAGGATCTGGGCTTTAGCCGCTTGTCCGATATCTATGGCTTTCGCGTGATCACCGATAACGAAATGGATTGCTACTGCGCCTTGGGGGCCATCCATCAGCGTTGGCGGGCGGTGCCGGGGCGGTTCAAAGATTATATCAGCCAGCCCAAATCGAACGGATACCGTTCTATTCACACCACCGTTTCTGGGCGCGATGGCAAGCGGGTCGAGGTGCAGATCCGCACCCGCCAAATGCATGATGTGGCCGAAACAGGGGTGGCGGCGCATTGGTCGTATCGCGACGGTGTGCGCAGCGAAAACCCCTTTGCCGTGGATCCCGCCAAATGGGTCAGCGGGCTGACCGAACAGATGGGCGCCGAGGAAGATCACGAAGATTTTCTCGAGGCGGTCAAGCTGGAGATGTATACCGACAAGGTGTTTTGCTTCACCCCCAAGGGCGAGGTTGTGAAGCTGCCCAAAGGGGCAACGCCGATTGATTTCGCCTATGCCATTCACACCCGCATCGGCAATGCCTGTGTGGGTGGCAAGGTAGATGGCATGCGCGTGCCGCTATGGACGCGGCTGAAAAATGGCCAATCGGTGGAAATTATCACCGCAGAAGGGCAGATGCCCCAAGGCACGTGGCTGGATATTGCCACCACCGGCAAGGCCAAAACCGCCATCCGCCGCGCCCTGCGCGAGGCCGACCGCGAGCGTTTCATCAAGTTGGGGCGTGAATTGGCGCGCTCGGCCTTTGAAAATGTGGGTAAGAAATCCACCGATAAGGCGCTTGATACGGCTGCACGCCTGCTGCGCTACCCCGACCGCGACGAGGTGCTGGCGCGGCTGGGTAGCGCCGAATTGACAGGGCGCGAACTGGTGCGCGCCATCTACCCCGAATTGGGCGAGCGCGAGGGCGAAAAAGTAGACAGCACCCGCGCGGTGATTGGCTTGTCGCCCGACCAAAGCTTTGATCGGGCGCCGTGCTGCCAGCCGCTGCCGGGCGAACGGATTGTGGGCATCACCTATCGTGGCCGCGGTGTGGTGGTGCATGCCATCGATTGCGAGGCGCTGACCGCCTATGAAGACCAGCCCGAACGCTGGCTAGATCTGCACTGGCACGCGGGCAAACACCCCGCGATTTATACCGCCTCGCTGGAGGTGACCATCGGCAATGATGCCGGCGTGCTGGGGCGAATTTGCACATTGATCGGCGAACAGAAGGCCAATATCTCGGATCTCGAGTTTGTTGATCGTAAACCTGATTTTTATCGTCTTTTGATTGGTGTTGATTTGCGTGATGCTGAACATCTTCATTCACTTGTTACGGCCCTAGAGGCAGAAAGTGATGTGGCTGCGGTGGCACGGTTTCGGGATCCCGCGCGCCTAGGTGCCACAAGGAAGTAACGGAAAGGACAGCCGGTGGTTTTCAAGCGCAGGGACAGGCGGCCCCTTTTGAAGGTTTTGCTTGAATTCTTTTGGCCCCGTGGGGGCTGGGCCCGCGCTGCAATCTATGTCAAACACCGCCTGCGCCGCTTGCCAGACCCCCCGCACCGCATCGCGCGTGGCATTTTCGCCGGTGTCTTCACCACCTTTACCCCGTTTTATGGCCTACATTTTCTAACCGCCGCCACCATCGCGCTGGTGCTGCGTGGCAATATCATTGCCGCCATGATGGCCACGTTTTTTGGCAATCCGCTGACCTATGTGCCCATCGGGGTAGCCTCGTTGAAAACGGGCTATTGGCTGTTGGGGCTGAACCATGCCAACAGCGCCGAATTGCACGGCTCGTTGGGCGATAAGTTTCTGTTCGCGTGGCAGGACCTGAAATGGAACATCTGGGCGGGCCTGACCGGTGACAGCATGGATTGGACCCGCTTGAAGATTTTCTACGACGAGGTCTTCTTTCCCTACATGATCGGCGGGGTGATTCCCGGCGTGATTGCTGCGACCGTGTGCTATTATATCAGCGTGCCTGTGATCGAGGCCTATCAAAACCGCCGCAAAGGTGCGTTGAAGGCCAAGCTGGCGGCATTGAAGAAAAAGGCGCATTTGGCCAAAGACGAAACCAAACCCAAGCCCTGATCGGGCCCTTACCTGCCAAGCAAGGGAGCTTTGCATGCCTACTGCCGGAAAACTGCGCCTTGGTGTGAATATCGATCATGTGGCAACCGTGCGCAACGCGCGCGGGGGGGCCTATCCGTGCCCCATTCGGGCCGCCGAATTGGCCCAAGCGGCGGGCGCCGATGGCATCACGGCGCATTTGCGTGAAGATCGCCGCCACATCACCGATGCTGATATCGATGGGTTGGTGGCGGCGCTGAAAGTGCCGTTGAACTTTGAAATGGCGGCAACCGATGAAATGCAGGCCATTGCCCTGCGCCACCGCCCCCATGCGGTGTGTATCGTGCCAGAAAAGCGCGAAGAACGCACCACCGAAGGCGGGTTGGACGTGGCGCAAGATGAAAACCGGCTGGCCCATTTCATTGCCCCCCTGCGCGATGCAGGCTGCCGCGTGTCGATTTTTATTGCCGCCGAGCGTAACCAGATCGAGGCGGCGCATCGCATTGGCGCGCAGGTGATCGAGCTGCACACAGGCGCCTATTGCGATTTTCACGCCGAGGGGCATTTCGAAAAGCGCGATGGCGAATTGCACCGCCTGACCGAGATGGCGGCTTTTGCCCATGATCTGGGCCTAGAGGTGCATGCAGGCCATGGCCTAAGCTATGAAACCGTGGCGCCCGTGGCCGCCCTGCCGCAGGTGGTAGAGCTGAATATCGGGCATTTTCTGATTGGCGAGGCCATTTTCCGCGGTCTTGGCCCGGCCATCACTGAAATGCGCCGCCTGATGGATGATGCGCGCGCATGATTTTGGGGGTGGGCACCGATCTTGCGAATATCGATCGCATTGCCGCCACTTTGGCCCGCTTTGGCGACCGGTTTCGCAACCGCGTGTTCACCCCCACCGAACAGCGCAAGGCCGAGCGGCGCAAAGATGTGGCCGGCACCTATGCCAAGCGTTGGGCCGCGAAAGAGGCCTGCTCTAAGGCGCTGGGCACCGGGCTGCGCATGGGCATTTCGTGGAAAGATATGGCCGTATCAAACCTGCCCACCGGCCAGCCCGTGATGGAGCTAAGCGGTTGGGCCAAAGAGCGGCTGGATGCCATCACCCCACCGGGCCACAGCGCGGTGGTGCATGTCACCCTTACCGATGACCACCCTTGGGCGCAGGCCTTTGTTGTGATCGAGGCGCGCCCCTTACCTTGACACCTTACCCCGTGGGCCGCATGTAGCGGCAAGCATGAAAAACAGGAGCCCGTTATGGCATCAGATGACAAAAAGCGCGGCGGTATCGTCGAGACCATAAAAACAGTGGTCTATGCGCTGCTGATTGCCGGCGTGTTTCGCACGCTGTTTTTCCAGCCCTTTTGGATCCCGTCGGGCAGCATGAAAGACACGCTGCTGATTGGTGATTTCCTATTCGTCAATAAAATGGCCTATGGGTATTCCTACGCCTCGTGCCCCTCGGTGCGCATCCCTGCCATTGGTATCAACATCGACGCCAAAGACATTTGCGGCTTTTTCGATGGTGAAAATACCCGCTTGTTGGCAGGCCAGCCGCAGCAAGGCGATGTGGTGGTGTTTCGCCATCCTGTCAGCGGGGCCGATTACATCAAACGCCTGATCGGCCTGCCCGGCGATACGGTGCAGGTGCTGGGCGGTGTGTTGCATATCAATGGTGCGCCCGTGGCCCTGCGTGATGGTGGGCAGTTCGAAGAAGAATTCGGCCCGCAAGGCCCCTACCGCCACCGCCCGCGCTGCGAAAATGGGCCAGTGGGCAACGGCGGCATCTGCGCCAAATCGCGCCAGATTGAAACCCTGCCCAATGGCACCGAACATGCCATTTTGAACATCACCACCCAAGGTTCGGATAACACGCCGGTTTATACGGTGCCTGCGGGGCATTATTTCTTCATGGGTGATAATCGCGACAACTCCACCGATAGCCGTGTGCCGCAGGCCGCCGGCGGTGTGGGGTTTGTGCCCTTTGAAAACCTGATCGGCCGCGCCGACCGCGTGCTGCTGTCGTCTGGGGGTAGCTCTATGCTGGCCTTCTGGACATGGCGCGCGGACCGTTTCTTTAAGGCAATCGAGTGAAGCTATCGGCAGAATTGCAGGCGCTTGAGGCGCGCATTGGGCACCGGTTTTCCCGGCCCGAGCTGCTGAGCAGGGCGGTAACCCATTCCTCGATGTCCTCGCCCACGCGCAAAGATAACCAGCGCCTAGAATTTCTGGGCGATCGCGTGCTGGGGCTGGTGATGGCCGAGGCGCTGTTGGCCCATGATAAACAGGCCACCGAGGGGCAATTGGCCCCCCGATATAACGCCTTGGTGCGCAAGGAAACCTGCGCCGATGTTGCGCGCCAGCTGGGTCTTGGGGATGCGCTGAAACTGGGGCGCTCGGAAATGCTGTCGGGGGGGCGGCGCAAGCAGGCGCTGCTGGGCGATGCGATGGAGGCGGTGATTGCCGCGGTCTATCTGGATGCTGGGTTTGTCGTGGCCAAAGAGATGGTTTTGCGCCTTTGGGGGCCGCGCATTGGCACCGTGGATGCAGATGCACGCGATGCCAAAACCACCTTGCAAGAATGGGCACAGGCGCGCGCCATGCCACCGCCGGTTTATGCGCTTGCAGGGCGCAGCGGCCCCGACCATGCCCCGCATTTTACCATCACCGTTACCTTGCGCGATGGGCGCAGCGCGCAGGCCTCGGCCGGTTCCAAACGTCAGGCAGAACAGGCCGCAGCACAGGCATTGCTGGCTGAACTGGACAGCGCAGGGTGAGCCGGGACGCCGCGGGAAACCTGTGCGGCAGCCTGTTCATAGTCTTGGCCATGGCGGCCTTTGCCCTAGAAGATATGCTTTATAAATCGGTCACGCAGGCCTTGCCCATGGGGCTGGCCTTGGTGCTGTTTGGGCTGTTGGGCATGGGGGTTTTTGCGCTGTTATGCGTGGCCCGCAGCCAGCCGCCCTTGGTGGCGCAGATGTGGTAACCGGGGCTTTTGCTACGTTCGGGCTTCGAGGTGCTGGGGCGGCTTTTTTTCGCGCTGGCGCTGGCCTTTGGCGATTTGTCCACAACCGCCGCCATTTTGCAGGCGCTACCGCTGGCGGTCACGCTGGGGGCGGTGCTGTTTTTGGGCGAGACAGTGGGCGCCCGGCGTTGGCTGGCGATTGCGTTTGGCTTTGGTGGGGTGTTGCTGGTGATCCGCCCGGCGGCCGGCGGCGTTGCGCCCGAGGCAATTTTTGCGCTGCTGGCCATGGTGGGCTTTGCCGGGCGCGATTTGGCCACCCGTGCCGCGCCCCCCAGCATCAGCAATTTGCAATTGGGCGTTTTGGGCTTTGCCATGGTCATTGTGGCGGGGGTGGTGTTGATGGTGGTTTTTGGCGAAACCCCCCGCCTGCCCACGGGCCAGGTTGGGGTATTGTTGGTGGGGGCGGCGTTGTTTGGTGTGCTGGCCTATCATGCGGTAACCGTGGCCATGCGGGTGGGGCAGGTGGCGGTTGTGGCACCGTTTCGGTATACGCGCTTGGTTTTTGCCATGGGGTTGGGGGCGCTGATCTTTGACGAGCGGCCCGATCTGCAAACATGGGCGGGGGCGGCGCTGATTGTGGGCAGTGGGCTGTTCACCTTATTGGCCAGCACCCGCGCCGCGCGCAAATGATACGCAGATACTGGCCCTGGCCTGCGAATTGGCGTAGGACTGGGGAAATTTTCACAGGATTGGCCTAATATGACCACACGCTGCGGCTTTGTCGCCCTGATCGGAGAGCCGAACGCCGGCAAATCCACCCTCACCAACCGTATGGTTGGCGCCAAAGTGTCGATTGTGACGCATAAGGTGCAAACCACCCGCGCGCGTATTCGCGGCGTGGCGCTGGAAGGCGAGGCGCAGCTGGTGTTTGTGGATACGCCGGGCCTGTTTAAGCCGCGTCGCCGGCTAGACCGTGCGATGGTCGCCGCCGCATGGGGCGGTGCTGCGGATGCAGATATCGTGGTGCTGCTGGTCGAGGCGCATCGCGGCATCACCGATGGGGTTTCCAGCATTTTGGATACTTTGGCCGAACAAATGCCCCCCGATCGGTTGGTGGCGCTGGCGATCAATAAAATCGACCGGGTCGAAGCACCGGTGCTTTTGGCCCTGACCCAAGAGCTGAACCAGCGTTTTGGCTTTGCCGAAACCTTTATGATCTCGGCTGAAAAGGGCTATGGCGTGGAACACCTGCGCAAATGGCTGGCTGGGCGCCTGCCCTTGGGGCCGTGGCTTTACCCCGAAGATCAGATCGCCGATCTGCCCATGCGCATGATTGCTGCGGAAATGACCCGTGAAAAGCTAACGCTGCGCCTGCACCAAGAACTGCCCTATCAGCTGACGGTGGAAACCGAACATTGGCAAGAGCGCAAGGATGGCTCGGCCCGGATTGATCAGGTGATTTATGTGGCCCGCGATGGGCACAAGGGTATTTTGCTGGGCAAAAAGGGTGAAACCATCAAAGGTGTCAGCCAAGCCGCGCGCACCGAACTGGAAGAGTTTTTGGGCCGCAAAGTGCATTTGTTCTTGCAGGTCAAGGTGCGCGAAAACTGGCTGGAAGAGGCGGCACGCTATTCCGAAATGGGGCTAGATTTCCGCGATGGTAACGCCTGATCGGGGGGCCAATTGGGGGCAAGTCTGATAACGCGTTTTTGGGTCGATGCCTATCTGGCGCGGCTGCGTTTGCATGATATCCCGGCCTATGTTGTGGCCCATGGGGATGATCACGCAGGCGATATCGTGGTGAAATTGGCCACATTGGATGGCCAAGCCCAGCTGTTTCAGCGCAGCTACGATTTGATGGCAGATCACCGCATTTGGGGGCCATTGGCCGCAGGGCCCGAGCGCGAGATAGACGAAACATTGGCCCGCCATCGCGGCCGCGACCCTGATTTATGGGTGATAGAGGTAGAAGACCGGCAGGGCCGGCACCTGCTGGATGACCCCAGCTTGGCGGGTTAGCACGATGGAATGGCGCGGGCAGGGCATTTTGCTGTCGGTGCGTCGCCATGGCGAAACCGCAGCCATCATCGAGGTATTCACCCCCGAACAGGGCCGCCATGCCGGGGTGGTGCGGGGTGGGACCAGCCGCAAAATTGCCCCCATCTTGCAGCCCGGCGCACAGTTAGACGTGGCATGGTGGGCGCGCCTTGACAGCCATATCGGCACCTTCACCGTCGAGCCGCTGCACAGCCGTGCGGCACAGGTGATGAACGACAGGCTGGCGCTGGCGGGCATGCTATCGGTGCTGGCCTTGCTGCGCTTTGCCCTGCCCGAACGCGCCCCACAGCCCGGCTTATATGCCCGCAGCGTGGCTTTGCTGGATCTTTTGGGGCAATCCGATCTGTGGCCACTGGCCTATCTGCGCTGGGAACAGGCGCTGCTGGATGACATGGGGTTTGGGCTGGACCTTGGGTCTTGCGCGGTGACGGGGGCGACAACCGATTTGGCCTATGTTTCGCCCAAATCCGGGCGCGCCGTGTCGCGGCAAGGGGCAGGGGACTGGGCCAGCCGGCTGTTGCCCCTGCCTGCGTGCTTGCTGGGCCAAGGGGTGGGCGCGCTTGATGATGTGATGCAGGGTTTGCAGGTGACTGGCCACTTCCTGCTGCATCATTTGGCACCGGGGGTGGGGGCCAGCGCCCTGCCCGAAGCGCGGCTGCGGTTTGTCGATGCGCTGGCGCGGCAATCGCGGCCTTAGCGCAGCGCCAAAACCAAGTCTACCAATGTGCCCATCGGGTCGCCGCTGGCATCAGCGGGCATGCCCTGCGCTGCGGCCAAAATCAGCGTGGCGATTTCGGGGTTTGAAACACCAATTTGGGCCAAAAACGCCGAGATACTGGCATGGCGCGCGCGGTCTACCTGCGCCACGGCTTGGGCGGCGGCGGTATCTGACAGGGCCATGGCACGAATGGCGCGTTCGGCCTGTTCGGCGGGGCTGGTGCCTGCGGGGGCGGCCAGCCCTTGGGCCAGCGCCCGCAGGGCGGTTGTGGGCGGGGTGGCTGTGGCCGTGGCTGTGGCTGTGGGCAGGCGGGCAATCAGCGCCTCGGCCCAAGCTGCCAAAACCGCAGCTTGAAAGGCGGGCACATCTTGGAAATGCCAATAGAACGAGCCCTTGGTGGTGTTCAGCTGCCGCGCCAGCGCCTCGGCCCGCAGCGCAGCAGGCCCCTCGGCCGCCAAGGCGGCAAGGCCAGCATCTAGCCAGTCGGCTTTTCCAAGGCGTGTTCCGCGAGTCATGCGATCACCTTAAGCGTGTTTCTGCGCCTGCACAATCGTGGTTTTGCCGGTATGCGGGCGATCTGGCACCGGGACTGCGGTGTTCACAGCGTGATGTCAAGCACCCCCCCCGGCTGTGCCGCGCGCGAGCAACACAATATCATGCGGGTTTCGCGTTGGGCTTGGGACAAAACGAAATCGCGATGCTGCACCGCGCCTGCGCGTAAGGTGCATTGGCACACGCCGCATATGCCATCGGCGCATTTCACATCCACGCCAATACCGGCGCGTTCCAGCGCATCGGCGGCGCTTTCATCAGCACTAACAGAAATTTCGCGCCCATCAAATAGGCGCAGGGTAAAGGGGTGGTTTTCTTGTGCTGGCTGTTCAGGAACGCTGAAATATTCCAAATGCAGCGCGTCTTCTGGCCAACCTGCCTGACGCGCGGCCTGCATTACGGCTTGCATATAGCGATCTGACCCGCAGGTATACATATGCGCGCCTGCCTGATAGCTGGCCAAAATTGCTGCCAAGTCGGCACGCTGGCCCAAACTGGTAAAGTGAAACTGCACATATTCGGCCCAAGGTTGGGCCTGCAATTCGGCCAAAAACCCGGCATCTTCTGGGCTGGCACAGGAATAATGCAGCTGAAAACTGCGCCCCAAGGCGTGCAGGCGATGGGCAAAGGCAATCATCGGCGTGACCCCGATACCGCCGGCCATCAACAGGCTGTGGCTGGCCTCTTCGTGCAGCGGGAAATGGTTTACAGGGCGCGAGGCAAACACCCGCCGCCCCGGCGTAAAGATGCGCTGCAGCATTTTCGAGCCACCGCGCCCTGCATCCTCGCGTAGCACCGCAATTTCATAGATGCCACGGTTTGCCGGATCGCCCGACATGGAATATTGGCGCAGAAATTCGGGGGTGATCACCACATCTAGATGGGCGCCTGCCTGCCACGCGGGCAGGGCGCTGCCATCGGGGCTGGTAAAGGTGTATTTGGTGATCTTGGGCGTCATCTGCTGCACATCGGCCAAGGCCAGCTGCACCACCGGGGCGGTGCCCGGCACCTGGTAGCGGTGGATATGGGCGGTTTCACCCGCGGCTGATTTGGCGCGGTAGTCATCGGCGCTGATCAGGCTTTCAAAGGCTTTGATCCCTGCTTCGCGATCCATTGGAAACGGGTAGGGCCATGGCCAAGGCGCCAGCGGGGCGGGGTAGACCGCCATGGTTTGCTGCTCGGGTGTGACCACCAGATCTTTTTGCAGCCCCCGCCGGTTTACCGGCGCGCTGGCCGGGGCATAGGCGCCGTTATCTTGCAGCGCGATATCCCACCACCATTTCTTGGTATCGTTCAACCCGCCCTTGCCCAAGGCATCATCCAATCGCGCCAGCAGCGGGGCGGCTTTTGGCACATGCATCGCGGCCCAGCGAAACGGGCGTTCGGCAAAAAGGCCTTCTAGGTTCCATGGGCAGGTTTTCATGCAGCGCCCACACATGGCGCCGCCTTCGGTGGTGATGCGGTAGGTGGCGCATTTTTGGCTGTCGGATTTCCAGATCTCGTAGCCATTAAACATGCGTTTTGGCCCGGCGGTAATGGCGCCACTGGGGCATTCGCGGGCGCATTTATTGCAGGCCTCGCAAAAGGCCTGCAGCCCAAAATCGATGGGTTTGTCATGGGCCAAGGGCAGATCGGTGGTAATCACCCCCGATTTCAGCCGCGGGCCCAGAAACGGGTTCAAGATAACCTCGCCAATGCGGCTGACCTCGCCCAAACCAGACAGCAACAACAGCGGCGGCTGCAGCACCTCGCCATCCATCACCGTATGGGCACGGGCGCTGTAGCCCAAATTGCGTATCTGCGCCGCGATCACTGCACCCAGAATGGAAAACCGCAAATAGGCACGCATCGATTGCGCCACGCTGATCCAATCATCGCCCGAGGCGCCCTCCATCGTTTCATAGCCCTGATCGACGATCATGCTGATGGCGTGGTCATGCGGCGGGGTGATGGGTTGGCCCAAGGCATCATGGGAATACCATGCCCATTCGGGGCAATGCGACAGCCCAACCGCATCAAGCCCCAGATAATAGCTGGCTGCTTTTACGTTGGCGGCGATCTGCGCGGGGTCGTGGGGGGGCTGCGCCTTGGTGGCTATGGGCCCGTCTTGCAACAACACAAACGCGCCCAAGGCGCGCCGTTGCGCCAAGGCCGGGGCCTGTTTGCGCACGTACCGCCCGCCTGCCGCCCCTTTTTGCAATTTGCGCCCCATATCGCCAAATTGGGCGCGGGCAAACATATCGGTGCGCTTGGGCACCCGCGCCACGTTGGGGGCATCGATATAGGTTGTGGGGTGATCCACCCGCTTGAGGGTTTCAAACGGGTGTGGGCCCATTGCGAAAGGACGTTTGGCATAAGGGTCTGCGCTGTGGCCAGCTTTGGCGCTGCCCGCCAGCCCCAGCTGCCAGCCCGCCCCGTGCAGCCAAAACCGGGGCTGCATGGTCATGGGGGCCAAAGGCTGGTCGCAGGCCAGTTGCATGGTGGTTGTCACCACCGCCAACCCATAGTTTTCCCCCAGCCAAGGCGCCTGCAAGTCGGCGTCGACCAGCCCCGCCGCCACGGCCAGACGCGCCATCACCACATCGCTGGCAGCGCCGGTATGCGCGCGCGCCTCAAACCCCAGAACCCGCAGATATTCGGCCAAGACAACCGCGGTTTCGGCGCTGCGGAAACAGGCGCGTTGGCGGGCGCTATTGGCAATCCAGTCATAGCCCGGCTCGCCCTTTTCGGGGGCGCGTGGGTTTGCATAAAGCAACACCAACGCATGGCTGTGGTTGGTAATAGGGGCGGCCGGGGCGCTGACCTGATCGCGCAGATCGGCCATGGTTTGATCGATGCCCGCGGCCAAGGATTTGGTTTGTTCGGTGCGCAAGCGCTGTACCAAAGGCCCGATGCCTGGGTTTTCCAACGCCACATCGCGCAGGGCGTGGGCGGGCAGCTGGCAAATGCCCGCCATATCGGCATCGCAAAAATAGGCAAAAGATTTCAGATGTTGGGCGCGCTCGGTTGGGCAATTTGGAATGGTGGCGCGGGCGGGGTTTGCCGGCCCGCTGCGCAAGATATCCAGCATGGCCTGCGCCTCGGTCATGGCGTTGATCAGGCTATGGGGGGTTTCTGGCTGGTGGAAGGGCACCGCTGTTTCGGGGCCAATGTCGTGCACCGCAGGCATTGGCCCGCGGCGCAGCTTTTCCGTGGGGTAGGGGCCAGCATGCAAGGGCCTGTTTCGTGTGGAAAAAAGCCGTGTCATGCAGGCCCTTACATGTTGTGGCCGATGGCCGGGGCCCTAGCCGATGATTTCGGGTATACGCCAGGCGGGCGGCGTATTGCGGCTGCGTTGGCTGCGCACAACACCATCGATAATGGTCATGCCGACACCGGGCAAGTTACCCAAGGCGACCGAGTCCAGAATATGGTTGCCCGGTGCATGCTGGGCCTGATCCATCAGCACGAAATCCGCGCTGCGCCCGGCCTCGATCAACCCGCAATCCAGATTGCGCCGCCGCGCGGTATTGCCATTGGCAAAGCAAAAGGCAATTTCCGCAGGCACGTTGCCCAAGGCCGACAGCATGGCCACCATGCGCAAAATACCCAAAGGTTGCACGCCCGAACCCGCAGGCCCATCGGTGCCCAAAATCAGCTGGTCCAGCTTGCCCAATTCCCGCGCTGTGTTCAGCGTCAGCAGCGCGGCACGCTCGTTGCCGTTGTGCACAATTTCCAACGCGGCTTTGCAATTTTCGCACAGGCAGATGATTTGGTCATCGGGCAGGGCAGAATGCCCACCGTTGATATGGCCCACAACATCGGTGCCGGTTTCCAACACCATATCAGCATCGATCAGCCCCGATCCGGGGATCGAGGGGCCGCCGGTGTGGATGGTGCTTTGAATGCCATATTTGCTCGCCCAGTCTACCATTTGGCGCGCGGTTTTGCCGTCTTTGACGGTGCCCAGCCCCACCTCGCCCAGCAGTTTAACGCCCGATTTTGCCAGTTCGGCAAAATCTTCCTCGACCATGCCATGCTCGATCACGGGGGCGCCAGCATGCACCTTTACCCCCGAGGGGCGAAAATTTTCGTACCAACGCTGCGAGGCTATGGCCATGGCCTTCAGCCCCACAATATCTTTCGGGCGGCCCGGCATGTGCACTTCGCCGGCAGAAATCATCGTGGTTACGCCGCCGTGCAGCGTGCTGTCGATCCAATGCAACTGCTGTTGGCGGGGGGTGTAATCGCCCACGACAGGGTGAATATGGCTGTCGATCAGCCCAGGCGCCAGTGTGGTGCCATGGGCATCAATCAGCGTATCTGCCCCCTCGGTATCCAGATCTTTTTCGCGCCCCCATTCGGTGATCTTGCCATCCACCGCAATCAGGCAGTCAGCGTCATAGATCGGGTCTTCGATCTTGCCCGACAGCATTAGCCCAATGTTGCGGATAACCAGTTTTCCAGAGGCGGTTTCGGTTGCGGCTGCATCTGCCATGGTGCTCTCCCTGAAATTTATTTGAACGCTAACAGGAAATTTCGATCTGGCAAGCCTTTGAAGGGTGTCTTTTGGGCGCCGCTTTCTGTGGGGGCTTTGGCAAATGACGAAAGCAATTGACAGAATCCCACCAAGGCTGCTTGATATTTGTACACAAACAAAATGCAACAGGTAGACAGGGGGCATTTGGCGTGGGTTATCACCGTCCTGACAGGGTGGAAGACGCATTTCAGGCGCTGGCGCAGGGCGCCAGTGTTATTGCGGGCGGCACCGATTGGTATCCGGCACGGGGCGATGGCCCGGTGCCACAAAACCTGCTTGATATCACCCGCTTGCCACAGTTTTCCGGCATCAACCGCTATGACGGGGGCTGGCGCATTGGTGCCGCCACCAGCTGGAGCGCGATTGTAAACGCCGATCTGCCGCCAGCCTTTGCCGGGTTGCAGGCCGCCGGGCGCGAGGTGGGTTCGGTGCAAATTCAAAACGCAGGCACGATTGGGGGTAATCTGTGCAACGCCTCGCCTGCGGCGGATGGCATGCCCGCGCTGCTGACCTTGGATGCCAATGTGCAGCTGGTCTCGGCGCAGGGCACCCGCCGCTTGCCTTTGGCGCAATTTGTCACCGGTGTGCGCCAAACCGCGCTGCACAAAGGCGAGCTGCTGCAAGCCATCGATATACCCGACACATGGCAGGCCCCCGGCACCGGGGCCGCCTTTGCCAAGCTGGGCGCGCGCAAATATCTGGTGATCTCTATTGCCATGGTGGCCACCATCCTTCGCCTGCAGGCGGGGCGCGTGGCCGATGCCCGCGTGGCGGTTGGGGCATGCTCGGCCGTGGCGCAGCGCTTGGGGGGGCTGGAAAAGGCGCTGCAGGGGGCTGCCCCGCAGGATTTCGCCGCGCGCGTGGCGCAGGCGCCGCTGACAGGTTTGGCCCCCATTGCCGATGTGCGCGGCAGCGCCGAATACCGTTTAGATGCCGTGCGCGAATTGGTATCGCGCGCCCTGATCACAGCAGCCGAGGCCGCCGATGAAAGATAACGCCACCCCGCCCTTTGACGCGCTTCCTTGCGCCACGCAATTCACCTTGAACGGGGCAAGCGTTACGGTCAGCGCCCCCCCGGGCGAGCGGCTGTCGCAGTCGCTGCGCGAAAGGTTGGGCACCCGCGATGTAAAAATTGGCTGCAACGCGGGCGATTGTGGCGCCTGCACCGTGCTGGTCGATGGTGCCCCTGTCTGCGCCTGCCTGATGCCCACCGCCCGCGTGGCTGGGGCCGTGGTAGAAACCCAAGCCGGGTTGGTGGCGCAGGCGCCATTGGCGCAGCGCTTGGCCGATAGTTTTCATGCCCATCAGGCGGCCCAATGCGGCATCTGCACGCCGGGCATGATGGTGGCGGCTGTGGCGCTGCTGCGTGCCGTGCCCAGCCCCGATGCCGCGCAGGTCGAAGACGCGCTGGGCGGCGTTTTGTGCCGCTGCACGGGCTATCGAAAAATCATCGATGCTGTGGTGGATGCAGGGCTTGGCCGCACCCCACCCAAAGCCCCCGCCATGGGCGATGTGGGGCAAGCCATTCCGCGGTTGGATGGGCGGCCCAAGCTGGATGGGCGCGAACGCTTTGGCGATGATATTGCCCCGCCCGAAACGCTGGTGCTGCGCGTCATCCGCAGCCCCCATCATCACGCGCGCTTTGCGCTGGGCGATCTGCAGGCATGGCAAGCGGCCAATCCTTGGGTGGCGCTGGTTTTGACAGCGGCAGATATTCCCGGGCGCAACCTGTTTGGGGTGATCCCGGGTTTTATCGATCAGCCGGTGTTTGCCGTGGATCTGGTGCGCTTCAAAGGCGAGGCCGTGGCCGCCGTGGTGGGCCCTGCCGATGCGATGGCACAGTTTGATGCCGGCCAATTCCCCATCACATGGGATCCGCTGCCCGCAGTGTTAGAGGTTGGCGCGGCCACAGCACCGGGTGCCCCTCGCCTGCACGCAGGCCACGAGGGCAATATATTGTGCCAGGGCTTTGTAAAGCACGGCGATGCCGAAACCGCCATGGCCGCCGCCGATGTGCAGGTCGAGGGCCATTTTGAAACCTCTTATGTCGAGCACGGCTATATCGAACCCGAGGCCGGCATGGCCGATCTG
>Ga0181561_10001675_pt1 | contig 19632 bp, 11 predicted proteins | sample 011ome_19_FD_133760 | JGI IMG/M metagenome (GOLD analysis project Ga0181561, IMG submission 133760) | Coastal salt marsh microbial communities from the Groves Creek Marsh, Skidaway Island, Georgia - 011510BT metaG (megahit assembly) | ecosystem: Environmental > Aquatic > Marine > Intertidal... | reverse complement strand
GGGACCCGCGCCTTCCAGAGACGCACTCTCGACCGCGCGGGTCGCTTCTCGTCGCCTCGAACGCATGGCGAGGCTCCTGCCCGACCGCGCGGCCGCGGCGCTGGCGCTCGCGCACCGCGCCCTCCCCGCGCCCGTGCACGCCGCCGCGTTCGACGACGGGAGCGACCTCCTGACCCTCGCCGGGACGCGCGACGCGGCGACGCCCGGCGCGCTCGAGGCGAGCCACGAGCTGTACCGCGAGACGCTCGGGGTGACGCGGGGCGTGCGGGTGTGCGCGGCGCTCGTGCTGTGGCGCGCGGCGAGCACGCACGCGTGGCTCACCGCGTTCTGCGCGGTGTTGGTGCTGGACTGCGTGGACGTGTACCGCGCCGTCTTCGAGGTGGCGTCGCAGCGCGCGCTCACGAAACGAGAGGCGTTCGAGACGTGGGAGACGTGGGAGCGACTCGCGCGCGACGTCGTCGGCTTGGCTCGGCTCGCCGCGTTCGCCGGGGCGGTGCGCGCGGAAGCGTCGGCGATGATCGACTCGTTCGACCCCATCGCGATGGCGCTGGAAGAGGGCAGCGCGGGCGCGTACACGGTCAAAGAGCACCTGTGCGGGTGCGCGTCGACCGCGGCGTGGTTCGCGCTCGCCGCCGCGGCGGCGGCGCCGAAAATAAAACGCGTCGCGTCCGACGGGACGGCGCTTTTTTTTCTCTTCGCGCGACGCCGCGGTTGTTTCGCCGTTTCGAAACAACGAAACGTTTCGAAACAAACGCACAGCAGGAAGGACGGTAAGAAAGAAGGCAAAGGAGCGGACGTCCGCTCGGACGGGTGGTGCGGTCCCGATCGCGAGTACTGGTCGCTCTTCGCGCTCGGCGGCGGCGCCGCCGCCGCGCGCGAGCGCGTTCGGTTCCTCGAGACGCTCGGCGTCGCCTTCGCGTTTCTGTCGCGCCGCTTCGGGCCGTTCCTGACGTCCCCGTCCCCGGGGACGTCCCCGGCGGGGACGCTCGCGCGCGCGCTCGCGCGCGCCGTCGCCGTCGTCGGGCTCGTGGGCGCCGTCGACGCGAACGCTCGGATCGGGTAGGGAGAGACGGCCGACAGAGACCGCCGCGGGGGACGACCACAGACGCGTCGTGTTACGCGCGGACCAGCCGCGAGAGCGCGCGCGCGCGACTTTTTTACGAAGACTCAGTCTCGATTAATCACGGCGACGCCTACATGGGCGGCCCGGGCGGGCCCGGGCGGAACCCCGGCGGGGGCATCCCAGCCGGCGGCATGCCCGGGCGGAACCCGGGGGGGGGCATGCCGGGGCGGAACCCCGGCGGCGGCGCGCCCGGGGGGCGCATGGCGGGTCCGGAGGAGAACTGCGGGCGCATGTGCGCCGCCGCCGGCCCTCCGACGCCCGTGACCGGTCCCTGGAGCCCCGGCGCCGCGGCGCCCAGCGCCCCGCCCGGCAGGCCTCGCCCCGCGGCGCGTCCCGAGCCGGGCCCTGCGGGCGCCTGCTGCGCGGCGGCGCGCCTGTCCTCGCTCGGGGGCGGCCCCTCGACGGTGAGGCTGACCACCTCCTCCCCCCGGAGCAGCACGAACCCGAGCACCCGCCTCGTTTGCCGCTCCTCCTCGCTGAGCCCCTTCTTGGGCGGGAGCTTCCGGAACTCCTCCGCGTCGGAGAGCACCAAGTTCATGTGCCTGTCGAACGCCATGAACCGCCCGACGATCTGCCGCCCGTCCGCGATCGTCACCCGCATGCGGTAGTTGACGTACGCCAGCATCTTCGACGTGCGCGTGACGGGCATGATGCGCGGTTTCGCGTGGGTATCGACCCAGGAACTGCGCGCGCGCCCGTACTTTGACGATGCGGTATCGCCCCGACCGCGATCCGAACGTGTTCGCTCGCACTCTGTGCGACGAAGCGATGGGACAGCCGCGCGCTTCCCGATCTGGGCGCGGGGCGGCGCCCGAATTACCCTAGCGAAAGATCGCCCCTCCCGCGTCGTCTTTCAGCCTTTCTCGTATGGACAAACAGTCTGGCGACTCGTTTGAATTTGGCTGCACGCCTGCACCCACGAGTCGGGCCCGCTGCCTTTCCTCGTCGAAATCTCGGCAGCGACGAGTGCGCGCGCACAAGTTTCCTCTCGTCACTCGCGTCCGCGCGCGGTCACGATGGCGCCTCCCGCGGCGGCGCAGCAGCAGCGCTCGGCGAAGATCGCTGAGTATGAGCGGTTCATCGGCGAGCGTCTGCGTCCCGACCTCGAGGCTGCGGAGCGCGCGAGGGACGAGACGCAGCGGGAGGTGCTGCGGTGGGAGGCGCTCGCGGTGAATGCCAAATCGCTTCGCGAGGAGGGGAGAGAGGAGATGCGCACGCTCGTGGACCTCGGGTCGCAGGTGTACTGCCAGGCGGAGGTGCCGGATACGAGCCGCGTCTTCGTGAACGTCGGCCTGGGTTTCCACGCGGAGATGGACCTTTCGCAGGCGGAGGCGTTCGCGGAGAAGAAGGTCGCGGCGTTGCGGGTGAAAGTCAAGGCTCGCGTCGACGAGGTGGCCAACGTGCAGTCGCACGTCAAGCTGGTCACCGAGGGCATACGCGAGCTCATGCAGCTCGACCCCGGGGGGTCGTCCAAGCAGAGATCTAGGGGCGGATTCGACCAGCTCTCGTAGGTTCTAGTAGGTATCAATACGTGGTGACACAACGGCGCCGTATAACAACTATCTATATGTGTAGATACCGACGACGGCCCGTCGACACGATCCCGAGAACATATATGTAGGTACCTCTACAGCTCGAGGAGCGGGGTCGCGCGAGGACCCGCCGCGCGGCGCGCCGCCGCGGACGCGTCGCCGCTCGGTTTCGGGTCCCGGCTTTCCCCGGCTTTTTTTTTCGGTCGCGCTCTTTCGTTCGTGGTTTTGCCACCGACGAACGCTTTCGTCCGCTCTTTCGTGTTCGTCGTCTCGAGACGGCTCATCGCCTCGAGCTCGGCGCTTACCTCGGCGAGCCGCGCTTTCGCCTCGCGCGCGTCGCGCTTTTTGTCCGCGTAATCATCCAGGAGCGTCGCGTCCGTGATGGTCGCCGCCTCGCTCTGCATCGCCTCGTTCTCCCGTTTGAACGCCGCTATCTCGTCTTTCAGACGCTGCATGACGTCACCCTTCACCTTGCTCTGCCGATCGACGCGCTCCATCTCCTCGGTCAACTCGCGGTTCTCCTCGCGCGTGAACCGCAGCTTCTCCTTGGCGTGCGTAAGCGCTTGCGCGACGTCGCTCGTCTTGCGCTTGATCTTCTCGTAATCCCCCGCGCGCTCCAGGAACTTCTCCTTCAGCGCGGTCGTCTCCATCTTCAGCTGCTCGTGGTCGATCAACTTCAGACCGCCCCCGAGGTGCTCCTTCTCGCGCACGGCGCGCTCCAGCGCCAGACGCGCGCGCGTCGACTCGATCAGCGCCAGCCGCGCGCGCGAAAGCGAAGCCTCCGCGTCGCGCTCCTCCGCCAGCCGCCGTCGCGCCGCCGCCGCCGCCAGCGCCTTCCCCGTCTTCTCGTGCTGCGCCGTCTTCGCGGTGGCCTCCAGGCGGTCGACGAACGCGGCGCGCGCGGCGTCCGCCTCGGCGGAGGCGTCGCGCAGGCGCGCGGTCAGATCCGAGCGCTCGCGGTCGAACGCCGCGGCGCGCGCGTCGCGAAGGGACGTCATCTCGCGCCATCGCGCCAACGACGCGGCGTACTCAGCCTCGTCCTCCTTCGCCTCCTCCGACGATTCCGACAACCCCGCGCCCCCCGGTCGGCGCGCCAACTTCTCGCCGCGCTTCTTCGCCAGCGCCGTCGCCACGCGCACCTCCAGCGCGGCGGTCTCCGCGCGCAGCGCGTCGCGCTCGAGCGCCGTGCGCCGCACCAGCGCGTCGAGCTGCTCGACCGGGTCCACGAATCCCTCGCGGTCCTCCTCGCGAAGAACGAGCCCGCGCAGACCCTCCACGGCGGCGTCGTCGTCCGAACTCGCGATCGAGCCGCCCTCGGGGCGAATGCGGAAGTCGTCGTCGAAGCCCTCGATGCGCCGGGACGCGAGGGGGGGGGAGGAAGAAGAGCCCCCGTCGCCGTCCGAGAAGACGTCGGAGAGATCGTCGGAGAGACGGTCGCTCTCTTCGCCCGAGTCGGAGACGCCGGAGAGCGCCGCGTCGGGCGCCTCGGCGTCGCCGAGTGGATCCGCCTCCTCCGCGTCCCCAGTCTCGGTTGGGTCCGCCTCGACATCACGGCCCGCGTCGGTCTCCGCGTCGGTGGTCTCGGTCTCCGGAGAGGCGAGCGTTCGCGCTTCCGGCGGAGGCGCATCCGCCGGGTCGCCGTCATCCTCCCCGGGATCGCCATCGGCGGTCGTCGCGGGATCATCGCCCACCCCGGCGGTCGCGTCGGCGTCATCCGTTTCTTTCTCCACAGCGGCGTCCGCCACGGGTGCCTCCGTGTCCTCCTCGGGAGACTCAGCGGCCGCGTCTGCGTCCGCCGCGGGAGACGGAGACGCCGCCGAGTCGTCCTCGTCCCCGTTCGCCTCGGTCCCCGGCGCGGAATCGGTCGGATTCGGGACATCCTCCGTCGTTTCGTCCCCGGGTTCCGTCGCGGGCGCAGACCCCGCGTGGTCCCCGGCGTCTTCCGAAGGAGGCGCCGGCGCGCCGTCCTCCGCGGGCTCGGCGGGCGCGGCCGGATCCGACATGCTGCGCGCCGTTCGGACTGACGACACGGAAGGCGCCTCGAGGACAGATTTGGCATTAGTTCCAAACGAAGCCGCGTTCAGGTGTTGTTGACGGCGAACCACAGACCGAGACTGCCAGACTGCGCCGATGGGAATTTCAAAGCGATACGTAATGTAGCTAGCTACGCCCCGCTCGCGCGCTTGAGCGCGACCGGCCGTATCGCGCCGCGCTTGAGCTCGAACACTCCATCTCGCTTCGCCGCGGCGCCGATCGCCAGCCGCTCCACGAACCCGCCCGCCTCGGGTCCGTCCGCGCCTCCCGCGGCGACGGAGAGCACCTCCGCGAAGAACGTTACGTCCGGGTCGCGCAGGTCAACCGTCGCGGCGCCGGGCAGCGCCGTCGCCGCCGCCGCCGCCACCGCGGGAACCACCGTTTCGCGCGCGTACCGCTTGTGCGCCGCGCTCGTGTCGCTCGTGTCGCGGCCTTTGTGGCCTTTGAACCGGTTCGCGAACGCGACGGCGTACCGGACGTTTTTCGTTTTTTGCAGACTACCGACGTCGTCCGAACCGGCGACGTCCAAACCGGCGACGACTCGGCCCATCGTCTCGGCGAGCCTTTCGCGTCCGTCCGGACCCGACCCCGAATCGAGTCCGCCGTCCGCGTCGGGCATCGCGCACGTCGCCTGGATGGCCACCACCTTCTCCACCCACCTCGGCGCCGGAACTGTGCCGGCGCGCACGGACGCCGTCAACGCGGCGGCGGCGCGCGCGACGGCGCGGCCCAGCGATCTCGCGACGCGTTCGTCATCCGCCGTCGGGAGAGATTTCGTTCGCGGTTCGTTCGCTGCTTCATTTAACGGCGATCCCGTCGCGCCCGGCGCGCCCGTCGCGCCCGGCGCCACCTGTTCGGGCGCGTCACCCCGGTCGCTCGGTGGTTGCTTTTCGCGCGGCGCGTTCTCACCCTGCGTCTGACCCTTCGCGACGGACAGCCGCACGAACACGAACCCGCGCCCCGGCATCTTCACCGGGTTCAGACGCAGCCGCGGCGGGCTCTTCGCGGTTTTGTCGGCGGTTTTTTTAATTCGCGCGGATGACGCGTCGACGCGCGCCGCCGCGTCTCCGTCGTCCGCGTCCGCGTCGTCCTTCTCCGCGTCGTCGCACCAACGCACGTGCGGCCGCAGGAGTTCCAGCAGTTCTTTCGTCGCGCTCTTCTCGCGGTTAAACGCGCACGTCGCCGCGAACCCGACGCCGCCCGTTCCGGCGAGGATGGACGACGTCGCGGCGTACTCGTAGCGCTCAAGGGAGACGTCGAGCTCGGCGTCGTCGAGCGGCGCGGCGTCAACGAGGTTCGATCCGTCCGCGATCGTGTTTCGTTTCTCGGGACTGTTCGGCATCGCGTCGCCCGCGGTGGTGTCGGTCCTGCGGCGCTTCGCGTGGACGTCCGCGCCGTCCAGGGTCCTGCGGAAAGGGGGATCGGCGGTGGGCGCGTCGGCGGTCAGAGACGATGACGACGACTCGCAGAGCGACCGGGGTTCGAGGCGTCGCTGGCGACGCGCGACAGGATGGGGGGGGATTCGAGCGCGTACCTCGGCGCTTTGCGGCGCATCTCCGCCTCGGCCTCCTCGCGGAGGCGCTCGAGCGCTGACATCGCGCTGGGAACTGCCGACAAATCTCGAAACGAGCGAGCTCACGACGTCGTCCTCATTTCAGCACTTGAGCACACGCCGACACGCGGGAGGGGTCGAGTTGACCTTTTTCGACGAACCGCGATCGTTTCAAACAGGTCTCGTGCGCACGCTCTCCCTCCCACTCCCGCGCACGCGCGACCGAACGCGACCGAAGCGCAGCAGCAGCGCGCTACCCGTGGCGTGCAGCCGTCCCGCGCGCTCGTGGAAGCCCCGACGCGCCCGGTCAAGAGCAGCACGCGCGCTCAGATCTGATCCGCAAACGCGCGTCGCGTCTAAACGGCACGGAAACGTCGTCATGTCCGCCGCGGTGGAGTCCTGGCTCACGGCGCAGGCCTCGGGGTCTCCCCCCCTGGCGGCGCAGTACGACGCGCTCCGCGATCTGTACGACCGCAAGCTCTGGCACCAGCTCACGATGAAGCTGGAGGAGATCGTGGCGATGCCCGACTTCCAGAGCGGCGACCGGCTCGTGCAGCTCTACCACAACTTCGTCGTGGACTTCGAGCACAAGATCTCGCCGCTCAAGCTCGGCCACCTGGCGGTGGCGGTCTCCTCGCGGTACGCCGACCGCGCCGCCGCGGGCGCGTTCATGGGTGACGTCATCGAGAAGCTCGTCGAGAACAAGCAGCCCGGGTGCGAGGAGCCCGTGCTGTACCTGCGCATGCACGTCGCGCTGCTGCGCGTGCACGAGGGGCGCTCCGCCGAAGCGCGCGCAACCATCGAGGGCGCCGACGGCAAGGGCGCGCTGGACGCGATGCCCAGCCCCGACCCGTCCGTCTCCGCGGCGTACCACTACGTGGCGAGCCAGTACCACAAGGCCAAGCAGGCGTTTGCGGAGTTCTACCGCGAGGGCATGCTGTACCTCGCGCACGTCTCGTGCGAGACGCTTCCCGAGACCACGCGGCGCGATCTGGCCGTGGACCTGTCGCTCGCCGCGCTTCTCGGCGACGACGTGTACGGCTTCGCCGAGCTCATCGCGCACCCCATCCTGGGCGCGCTCGCGGGAACGCCCTTTTCTTGGCTCACCGACATCCTTAACGCGTTCAACGACGGGGATCTGCACGCGTACGACGCCCTGTGCGTCGCGCACGCGGACGCGCTCAACGCGCAGCCCGCGCTGGTGGCGCACGAGCGCAAGCTGCGGGAGAAAATCACCATCCTCTGTCTGTTGCAGATTGTTTTCGCGTCGCCCGCGGACGAGCGCGAAATCGCGCTTCAGACGATCGCCGACCGCACGAAGCTCACGGTTGATGGGGTGGAGTACCTGCTCATGAAGGCGCTGAGCGCGCGTCTGATCGAGGGCGTCATCGACCAGGTGGCGGGGAAGGTGAACGTCACCTGGGTGCAGCCGCGCGTGCTGCTGCCGCCGCAAATCGCCGAGCTCGGCGGGCGGCTCGACGGCTGGATCGAGAAGGTCAGGGCCACGGGAGCGGCGCTCTCGGAGGAGGTGCCGCAGCTCGCGTCAGCCGCGTGAGAGGTGTTATGAAAAGCGTTTATGAAAAAAGGTGTTCTATAATAGCGCTCCCGCGCCGTGTATCGCCAATCGCGTCGCTTTCCGACGACGCGGTCGAGTCCGCGCCGGCGTCCGCGCGGACGCCTACGCCTACACCAGGTCGTACCCTTTCGTCCCCAAAGACTCTTTCTCGGCCATCGGGTCGTTTTCGCGCTTCCGCTTCATGCGGAACGCCTCCATCTCCTCCTCGGTGGGCTCAGCCTCCTCGCGATCGGCGTTGTAGGCGCGTTTCTTTTTCTTCGCTTCTTTTTCTTCGCGCGGCTCCTCCTCCTCCCCCCCCGTTCTCAGCCGCGCGTCCTCCTCGCGCAGCGCCTTCATCAGCTTCTGCGGGTCCAGCGCCACGTCCGCGACGGTTTCCTCCTTCTCCCCCCACTTGGACGCGTCCCCGAACGGGTTGCGCATCCCAGACACGGAGGCGTGTACCGAACCCGGGTCGTTTTTTTCAGACTGCTCGCGCGCCGCCTCCTCGGCGGCGCGCGCGGCTTCGCGCCGCTCCAGGTTGGCGAGCATCAGGTCACCCGCCGCCGCCGCCGCGGCGATGCCCTTGGCGCCGGTGCAGTAGCTCCCCTTCTGGTGCGAGCGGCAACACGCGTAGCCCCAGCGGCCGCCGCTCCAGAACGAGCCCCACACGTGTGTGTGGTTCTGGTCCAACACGTCCTCCTCGTACCGCGACTTCTGCGCCGCGCGTTCGGCGCCGCGGAGTAGACGCCCGGCGCGGTCGTACTCCGAGTACGCCTCCGTCTGCCCCAGCAGCAGACCCTCGGGCGCGGGTTGTTTCACTGAGGCGTCGCCGTACGTGTCCAGAATGCTGCTCCGCGTCTGCTCCGCCAGCTTGGACTTCTTCTCGCGGAACTGCTTGTACAGGAGCTCGGCGGCGGACGGGCCGGCTTGCGGGTGGATCTCCTGCCCCTTGTCAAACGCCGCCGACGCGTGGCCCGCCAGGCGCTCGAACCCGACCGCCTCGCCGGTGCCGCGGTTCACGTTGTCGCCCGCGAACTTCTGCAGCGCGGAGCTTTTTCCGCCACCCTCGCCGCCCCTGACGAACGCGTCGCTGGGGTGGTCGTCGGGGGTGGGGTTCTCGCGCATCGAGCGCGTTTTCGGGTCGTAATGCGCCGATTGCAGATCCAGGTTGCGCAGGTACTTGGCCGTGTCCTCGCGGATCCGCAGGTTGCGAACCGTCATCGACGCGCCTCCGCCCGCCGTGCGCACGCGTTTGTTCACCTTCATGAACCCCTGCGCGTCCTTATCTCCGGCGAGCTCGGAATCCGAATCCGAATCGCCCGAATCGTCGTCGTCGTCGTCGTCCCCCTTCGCGTCGGATTCGCCCTTCTCGCCCTTCTCGCCCTCCTTTTTCTCATCCGCGGATGTCGAACTCTTGAACTTCTTCTCGAGCTCGCGCTTCTTCGCCGCCTCCTCCTTCAGCTTCTCCGCGCGCTCGAACTTGTCCACGACGCGCGAGTACTCCGAGGCGTCGAAGCCGTTGTACCGGTCGCGCTTCTGCTCGAACCCGAGCCGCACGTCGTCTTGCACCAACTCATCCGCCGCGATGTCTCTTTGTGATTTCTTCGCGTTTACCGCGCGCGGGCGCTCGACGCAGTCCTTCCTCTTGTGCGTCATCGCGCCGCAATTCTCGCACGCGCCTTTTCGGAACTTCGTCGCCTGGAACGTCTTCACGCCGCGCTTGTACCACGACCCGGACGCGCCCTCGCCCTCCTTCTTGTCCACGGCGTTCCACGCCTTCTGGTGCTTCAGCCCAGCTTTCTGCTCGAGGTACCACGGGGCTGCGGCCATGAACTGCGGGATGTGCGGGTTGATCTCCTTGCCGTCCTCATCGCGCTCCGCGGGGGCGAGGCCGGCCTGTAGTGCGGGGTGTGGCGTGGTTTGGAAGGGGCGGTTAGGGGTGTCAGTCAAGGTTGGAGGGTTCGCGGGAGCGAGCGCGTCGCCGCGGAGACGCGCGCCGAGAGGGGAGCGAAGAAAGCGGCGCGAGGGACGAACGGGCGGAACTCGCGCGCGCGGTGGGCGTGCGGGCGCGGCGTGGACGTACCTTACGAGCCTCCTCGAGCTCCTTGGCCCTCCGACGCTCCTCGCGTGACATCTGCCCCGACATGACGCGCGACCTCGGGGGATGCGGTGCGCGTCCCGCTGTGGACCAATGGGCGAGATCTTCCAGTGGTTTGCTTCGCTCGCTCGCGTTCTTTGTCGCCGCTCGCGAAATGCGTCGGAAACCGGAGTTCTTTGGATCCACAGGCTGGCATGTCGATAATGGGATTTTCCGACAATCACCCCGATTCACTCGGATTCGCGCGCGGCGATTGTGCCCTGGGTCGCCGAACATGCCGGCCATCACCCCCCCCATGGCGACGGAGGACGACGCCGCGGACCACCTCCAGAAGCTGATCCGCGAGCGGTTCGAGATCCTCACCAAGTTCGCGGACATCGACCGACAGGCGCACGAGCTGACGAAGATATTCAGGAAGTTCGACTTGGACGGATCGGGCTCGTTGACGTTCGACGAGTTCGAGAAGGTGCTCGTGGAGATCAAGTGCAACCACGTGCGGGAGAGCTCGCGGCGCGCGCTGTTCGACCGCTACGACGACGACCTGAACGGGCAGGTCAACCTGCGGGAGCTCAAGGATGGCGTGTTCAACCTTAACCCGCACCCGCTGGCGAAAAAGGAAAACCGCAAGATGCTGGAGCACATCCGCGCGCAGCTCGCCAAGCGCGGCGGCGCGAACGGCGTGCGATCGTTGCAGCGCATCTTCAAAATTCTGGACACCTCCGGCGACGGCGATTTGAACCAAGAGGAGTTCCTGATCGGCCTGAAGGAGATGGGCATCGTCATCGACAAGGCGAACGTGCGGATCGTCGTCGACCTGTTCGACCGGAACAAAGACGGACACGTCAACTTCAACGAGTTCCTCGGCACGGTGCGCGGAAAACTCAACGCTAAGCGCTTGGGTTTAGTGCAAGAAGCCTGGACGCGGCTGGACAAGCAAGGCGACGGCGAGGTGACCCTCGATGACTTGCTGGAGATTTACGACGTCAGCCAGCGCAAGGAGGTTGTTGACGGGAAGATGACGGAGATGCAGGCCATCCGCGACGTCGCCAAGCTCTGGGACCACAACGGCGACGGCCGCATCGTGTTTGAGGAGTTTCTCGAGTACTACAAGGACTTGAGCGGAAGCGTGGACTCTGACCGCAAGTTTGAGCTCATGATGCGCAACACCTGGCACATCGGGGGCGGGTCGAGGGTGGAGGAGAACACAGTCAACATGCGCGTCGTGGTGACGTTCGAGGATGGCCGCTCGGAGCTGATCATGCTGAAGGATGACCTCGGGGTCAAGCGCGACGACTGGCCGATGATCCGCAAGAAGCTGTTCCTGCAGGGCGTGCGCGACGTCGTCAACGTCGAGCCCTACGACGCAGTGACGAGCGCGGCGATGCCGACGTAATCGACGCGCCACACGATGACGCTCACGCGCGCGCCGACGCGCTACGGAGAATCGGAGAATGAAACGAGTTTTTTCTTTTTCTTCCGAAGCGCGCTCGATTCGGATTCGGGCGCGCGCCGCGTTCGCGCCCGCGCGGACGAGTCGGGTCGAGACGAAACGCCCCTTTCGCGAAAGGTGCGTCTCGAGACGAACCCCGGGAGCTTTTGAACCCACCCGTGAGCTGTGAGACTGGGGCGTTTGTATTATGAAGAACACCGAAGTCCCGCTTCGGACGGGAATTTAATACCGTCGCTTTCGCGAAAGTCTCTCAGGTGGACTGGTCCTCTCGCGTCGAGCGCGTGCCGACTTCCAAACGTCCCCACGAGCCGAAAATGTTTCTGCAGCCTTCCGCGGCCTCCGGGCACTTCGGGTCGCGCGGGATGTTACGGACCGGCTCCGGCGGGGGCGGGACGCAGGTGGCGCCCGCGTCTCCCGGCGGGGGCTTCGCGCGGACGGTGTCGTCCACCGAGCTCGGCGGGGCGGAGTACGTCACGGACGCGAGGCGCACCGCGGGACGGCAGAAGCACGATCGACACGCGAAGTCGAGAGGAGGCCTCCTCTTACCCGAAGCGTCGCGCGCGTTCGTCGCGAAGCTGGCGGTATGCGCGCTGGCCTGCCTCGCCGCGCTCGCCGCACTCGTGCTCGTTGGCACGCTGCGCGGCGCGGACTCGGAGACGCGCCGGCTCATCGTGTTCGACGCCGGATCGAGCAGCACGCGCGTGCACGTGTTCGAGCTGGATGTCGCGCGGCGCGGGAGCCGCCTGCCCACCGTGCGCGCGCACTTCGAGGCGCCGCGCCGCGCGAGCCCCGGCCTCGCCGAATTCGCCGCGGACACGGACCACGACGTGGGGGGCCTTCCGGATGCGAAGCACGCGAACGAGACGCGTGACGAGCAGATGGAGGCGTACCTCGGTCCGCTGTTGCGGTTCGCGGAGAGCGTCGTTCCGAAATCGCGACGCGCGGAAACGAGGACGCTGTTCATGGCCACCGCGGGCGTGCGCGCGCTTCCGCCGGCGCAACAAGCGCGCGCGTTGGAACGGTGCCGCTCCGTTTTGAATCGAAGCGCGTTCGGAACCAAGCAGCGCACGTCTCCAGAACGTCTCCAGAACGTCTCCAGAACGTCTCCGCCGAACGTGCGTGTGATCACCGGCGCGGATGAGGGTCTGTACGGCTGGATCGCCGCCAACTACGCCGCGGGCACGCTGTACGACCCGCCGACCAGCACCGTCGGCGTCGTCGAGCTCGGCGGCGCCAGCGCGCAGGTCACGTTCCGACCGGAGAAAAAGCCGCCGCGCGCGTACCGCGCCGAGCTCGTCGTGGCCGACCGCAAGTGGGCCGTGTACACGCACAGCGCGCTCGGGCTGGGGCTGGACGCCGCGCGCCGCGCGTACGAGAGGCGCGCGCGCGACGCGCGGGCGGCGGAGGCGGCGGGAAACGCTTCTTCTTCGGGAAAACACTTCGAAACACTCGGCGCGGCGCCGCCGGCGACGACGCTCGTCGATCCGTGCGCGCTCGCGGGGTCCGAACCGCTCGGGTCTCCCGTCGGGAGGGGCGACTTCGCGGCGTGTCGCGCGGCGTGCGCGGAGCTGATGGGCGCGCGACAGAACGACCAAACGCTCTCCGCGACGGGGTTCGGGGGCTCGTTCCTCCCTCCGCTGCGCGGCTCGTTCCTGCTCACCGAGAACTTCGCGCACGCCGCGCGGTTCCTGCGCGACGCCGGGTTCCTGGACGACCCCGAATCGGCGCCATCGTCATCACTGACGATCGCGCGCGTCGCGGACGCCGGACGCTCTATATGCTCGACGTCCCGCGAGGCGCTCTCCGCGCGTCTCGCGGAGCGTTCGATGAGACTCGCGGGACAATCGAAGACAATCGAGGACGTAGAAGACGAGGCTGATGATGAGACGACGGAGACGACGGAGACGGAGCGAACGCAAAAAATGCTTCTTCTCGAACGCGGTATTCGCGACGCGTGCTTCGCGACGTCGTACGTCGTCGCCGCGCTCGCCGACGTTTTGCGCGTGGACGAGACGAGAAACGCGCTGCGTTTCGGCAACCGGGTGCGCGGCGTCAAAGTGGACTGGGCGGTGGGGGCGGCGATCGCGCACGAGGCCCTTTTGGAGGAGGAGAGGAGAAGCGTAGGGAGAGGAGAGGGAGAGAAGGGGGAGAGAAGGTGGAGAGAACCGTTCGCGTTCGCGTTCGCGAGACGAACGATGATGGATCTCGCGAACGCCGCGAAAAGGTCGTTTCAGCGTTCGCGCGGAGGAGTCTCGGAGGAATCCGCGTTCGAATCCGCGTTCGGCGGCGGCGAGCGCCTCGTCGGGCTCCTTCTCGGGCTCGCCGCCGTTTTCGCGTTCGTCGGACTGTTCGCCCGTCGGACTGTTCGCCCGCCGGACTCGTCGCGCGCGAACGCCGCGGCGCGGCTGAGGCTCGGGGAGCTCAAGGTGCGCCGGAGCCTGGGGATGCCCAGCAAGGGGGGGGTCACGTCCCCGACCAAGAGAGCCGCGGGCGAGGATGCCCGCAAGGGAAACTAGTCTAGCTAGCGGCGCGACCGTCGCGGTCGCGCGGCGGAGGACGAATTTATTTTATTTCGGTACAATACGTAGTTATATCACTCTATGTCCTATCTACGTTATCCAGCGCGGCGTGCGCGAGCACGATGCAGTGGCTCGCCAGCAACACGCGCGGGCCGAGCGCCACGGTCGATATCCCGTCTCGACGCATCAAGAGCTCGCGTTCGATTTTCGTGATCCCCGTCGCGTCGCCCAGAACGAACGTCGTCGTCGCGTCCGCGGATAAATCTGCGCGTTTTTCTTTCCCGAGCGTTTTTCTTTCCGTCGCGAACGGCGCGCCCGCCGCGTCGAGAAGCAGGATCGAACCCGGGCCTCCCCCGAGCGCGTGGCGTTCAAACACGACGGCGTTCAAACACGTCTCTGTGTTTGGGTAGTCCGTCACCGTGATTCCGGGAACGGGGCCGAAAGCGCTTCCGGGTCGCTGAGCGACCCATCGCGCTCGGCGACGAGACGCGTTTCGCGCCGATTTCTTTTCGCGCGCCGACTTCTTTTCGTTCTCGTCATCCAGATTCGCGGCGCGCGCGGCGGTATTCCTCTTCGCCTCGCGACCCAGCTCGCCGAGCGCGCCCAGGGAGGCGTGCTGCGTGGCTCGCTGCAGCAGCAGCGCCACGCGCGTCTCCGCGGGGGCGAGTCCCTCGACTTCATCGCCTCTGACCGTCACGACGCGCGTCCGGCCGGACTCATGAGTAGGAAATTCCTTCTCGTGCTTTTCCTCCGACGAAGGCGGCGACAGCACGAGGCTCACGACGGTGTCCCGCCGCAGGTCGTCGCTGAGGTACAGGGCGGCGGTGACGCACCGGCACCACACGTCCACGCGGCCTTGCAGCAGGTTGGACACGGAGAACAGCCCGGCGGCGGTCGGGGCGCTCACGTCGTGGAACAGCACGACCACGTGACGCGTCGCGGGGACGCGAGCCCGACCTGCGGCTCCGTTCGCGAGAGGTGCCGTCTGAAGGGCATCCTCGGAACCCCCCGCGGGGCAGACGCGCGGAACGCGCGCGCGCGGCCGACGAACGCGCCGCGAGCCGCTCGCGCACCGCCCGGGCGCGCGGGGGGGGACGCGGCCCGGCGCGCCGAGCGCCGACATCGACACTGACGCCACCGCTCGCGTTCGCGGCCACCCGTTCGCGGCCGAAACGAGGAAAGTCCCCGACGTCTTGTTCACGAGAATACGCCAAACAAAGTTTCCACGTCAGCATGTGCCAGCTCATGAGTCGAGGGGTCACCTCCCCGCGCGACACTCGTGACCGCACACCGGCGCGTTCCCCCTCTCCTCCCGACGCGGTATCGTCCGCATCGGTCGCGAGACCCGATTCGTTTCGTGATGTTCGCCGTCACCTCCAGCCCCGCGCTCGCGAAAGGATCGGCCAAAGCGCGGAAGACCCGATCGGTGACATCCGAGACGCGTCGTGCCGTCCCCCGGACCCGGGCGCTTTCCGAGGCGAAGCGCGCCGAGCCGCTCGACGCGTCGGAGGTGACTCGCGTCCGATCCCGCCGTGACGTGCTGCACGCGGGCATAGCCGCCGCGTTCGCCGCGGTCGCCGCGCCCTCTCCCGCGCTCGCCGCGTACGGCGCCGCGACCGGTGGGGACGACGCCGCGGACGCCGGGCCTGTGACGTTCTCGACGTTTTACGGCGCCGCCGCGCCCCCCGCGACGTACGGCACGCTCGGGGGCACGACGAAGGACAAGGCGAAGTACTCGTACGAGGTGCCCTCGAACTGGAAGGAAGAGGCGCCGACGAAGGTGGAGAAGGGCGCGGGCGGCCAGGACTCGCGCTGGGTTCTGGTCGGCAGCCGCGGCGCGACCAAGTGCTACTGCCTCACCTTGAATCGCGCCGGCGAGGACGGGGCGGCGTTTGACTTGACGGACAAGGCGCTGAACGCCATCGCCGGCGCGGACGCGAAGCTGCAGGAGGCAATCACCACGGGCGTCGTGACCAGCAAGAAGGGCTCGGCGGACGGGCAGGAGTACACCACGTACAGCGTGACGCAGAGCACGGTTCCCGGCGAGTTCGCGATCAAGATCACCGTCGACAACACCGGGAGGCTCTTCGCGTTCGTGCTCACCGCGCCCGAGCGCACGTACGAGCAGGAGCGCAAGAACTTCACGCGGATCGTGGACAGTTTCAGGACGTACAACTCCGTGTCGCAGTTCGTGTGATGAATGAACGTCGCGAAGACGCGGCGCGCGCCGACTCCGTGATGAGCGATGAAATATCAATTCTCTTACGTAGTACTCTCGCGCACTACTTTTCGATCGCCTCGATCTGGGCCAAGATGTCGTTCGCCTGCGCGACGGCGTTCCCGATGTACGTCGCGGGCGTGAGTTCCATCAGCCGCGCCTTGCTATCCTCCGGGATGTCCAGCGTGCTCACGAACTCGCGCATGCCGTCGCGGTCGACGCGGCGCCCGCGGGTCAGCTCCTTCAGCTTTTCGTACGGCTTCTCCACCGCGTGCCTCCGCATCACCGTCTGAATGGGCTCCGCGAGCACCTCCCAGTTGCGGTCGAGGTCCTCCGCCATCGCCCCCGCGTTGGTCTCCAGCTTGGACAGGCCTTTGAGCGTGGACTGGTACGCGATCAGCGAGTACGCGAACCCGGCGCCGAGGTTGCGGAGCACGGTCGAGTCGGTGAGGTCGCGCTGCCACCGCGAGACGGGCAGCTTGGCGGAGAGGTGCTCGAAGACGGCGTTGGCCATCCCCACGTTCCCCTCGGAGTTTTCAAAGTCGATGGGGTTCACCTTGTGCGGCATGGTGGACGAGCCCACCTCGCCGGCGACGGTCTTCTGCTTGAAGTACCCGATGGAGATGTACGACCAGATGTCGCGGTCCAGGTCCAGCACGATGGTGTTGAAGCGCCCCATGGACGCGAACAGCTCGGCGATATAATCGTGCGGCTCGATCTGCGTCACGTACGGCATCCATTGCAGCCCCAAGTCCTGCTCCACGAACGCCTGCGCCTGCGCCTGCCAGTCCACGTCCGGGTACGCGGACATATGCGCGTTGTAGTTGCCCACGGCACCCGCCATCTTACCGTACAGAGGCGTCTTCGCGACCTGCGCGCGTTGCCTGGCGAGCCGGTAGGCGACGTTGGCGAACTCCTTGCCCAGCGTGGTGGGCGACGCGGGCTGGCCGTGCGTGCGCGACATCATGGGCGTCTCCGCCTCGGCTTTGGCAATGCCCGCGATCGTGCTCACGATCTCGTCCATGAAGGGCGTGACCGCGGCGACGCCGGAGCGGAGCATGAGCGCGTGCGACAGGTTGTTGATGTCTTCGGACGTGCAGGCGAAGTGCACGAATTCCATCACGCCGGCGAGCTCGGGGTGCTGCACGAGCCTGTCCTTGATGACGTACTCCACCGCCTTGACGTCGTGGTTGGTGGTGCGCTCCACCTTCTTCACCTCCGCGGCGTCCGCGGGGGAGAACTCGTCCAGGAACTTCTCGAGGAACGCGTTGGCGTCGTCGGACAGGGGGGGCACCTCCGTGACTTCGGGGATGGCCGCCAGCCTCTGCAGCCAGCGCACCTCGACGATGACGCGCGCGCGCACGAGCGCGTACTCGGAGAAGCACGCGCGCAGGATCTGCACCTTCCCGCCGTAGCGCCCGTCCACGGGGGAGATGGCGGTCAGGTCGGACAGCTCCAGGTCCGTCTCGGGCGCGAAGTCGTCCTTCGCGGCGGGCACGACCGAAACGCGGGGCTGCGCCGATCGCCGGCGCGGGGGCGCGGCGACGCGCGCGGAAGACGCGCCGCGGCGCGTCTTGGGGGCGGCGGCGACGCCAGCGCGCTGCGCGACGGGGGCGGCGAAACAGGACATCGCGGTCGGTCGGGGGACGGTGCGGCGACGGGGTCGGCGCGCGTCGGTGTGATGGGCACGCGCGCCGCCGACTTCGAAATCACATCGTGGAAAAAACGAGACTGTTTGCAGGTTCAACTTTACGGTTTTCCATGACTGGCGTGTCAGGCAGTACGTAGCTAGTAGTAAGTGTGGCGCTTCTTGTTCCTCCAGCGTTTTCTCCACTTGCCACTTGGCTTGCCACGACATTACGCTCTCGTTTCATCTCTCGGCGCGCTCGTCGGCCCCCACGTCAGGGCGGGGTATGAGCGCTGGCGCCGAGGCGGGGACCAGCGCACCGCCCGCGGGTATGCGCCGTCTCGCCCGGCGCACCGCCTCGGCGCTCTCGTCTGGTCGCGCGTGGAGCTCCGCCCCGAGCGCGAGGTCGCGCGTGCCGTCCGTGACCCGGCGACGGTTCGCGGCCACCGCGCGCGGGGTGTCGGGCGGTTCGCCCCCCGCGCGACCGGCGGGGGACGAAGCCTTCGGGACGACCGCGGAGGACGCGCGGACAGCGAGCGGCGTCCGAGCTGGGCCCTCGCGCGGACGCTCGACGCCCGATTCCGACGTGGTCTCCCCGTTCGCGCCTTCCGGGGACCAGCCCGCCGCGATCGCGCGGTGCGTCGAGCTCCTGCGGGACGACGCGCGCAAGGTGGCGTGTTTGCGCGGCGCCACCGGCACCGGCAAGACCTTCGTGGTGGCCCACGTGGTGGACGCGCTGACGAAGGCCAAGCCGCGGCCGACGCTGGTGGTGGTGCCGAACAAGACGCTCGCCGCGCAGGTGGCGAGGGAGCTCCGCGCGTACCTCCCCCGGAAACGCGTCGAGCTCTTCGTCTCGCACTTCTCGCTGTACGTGCCCGAGAGCTTCTCGAAGGGGCGGTACGTGGAGAAGCGGAGCGCGATCGACCACGACCTCGACGCGCTGAGGCACAGAGCCACGAAGGCGCTCGTCGAGACGAACGAGGCGGTGGTCGTGGCGTCCGTCTCGTGCCTCTACGGGCTGGGTTTGCCCGCGGACTACGTCGACGCGCGGCTGACGCTGGCGGCGGGCGTTCCGACGCCCGGCGGCCGCGACGCGCTCGGGGAGACGCTCGAGAAGCGCCTTCTGTACTCGGAGTGCCGCGAGGGCGGCGACTTCGTGAGAAGCGGGCAGTGGGCGTGGGCGAGCGGGTCGAGCCACGGCCAGGCAGGCGCGCGAACGCTGGTGGTCTGGCCGCCGTACGAGCGCGCCGCGCTGGAGATTTCTTTGGACGTCGACGGCGCGCTGGTGGGGTTCAACAAACGCGGTTCAACAAACGACGACGGGAACGAGACACGAAAGAAAAGCGACACGAACCCGTCCGCCGAAGGCGAGGCTCGTCTGACGCTCTGGCCGCGGCAGCACCACATCACGCCCCCCGAGCGCCTCGCGGCGGCGACGGCGGCGATCGCGCGCGAGGCTGCCGAGCGCGCGGCGGAGCTGCGCGCCGGCGGCGACCACATCGAGGCGGACCGCCTGGAACAGCGCGTCGGCGCTGATGTCGGTTTGCTCAACGAGATCGGGTGGTGCCCGGGCGCGGAGCACTACTCCAGGCACCTGGGCGCGCGCGAGCCCGGGGCGCCGCCGGTGACCCTCCTGGACTACCTGGGTTTCCCACTCGGCGGTATCAACGACGGGCCCCCCCGGTCGCGCGAGTGGCTGCTGGTGGCGGACGAGTCGCACGTGATGCTCCCGCAGCTGCGGGCCATGCACGGCGGCGACCGCTCGCGGAAACAAGGGCTGGTGCGCGGGGGGTACCGGCTGCCCAGCGCGCTGGATAACCGCCCGCTGCGCTTCGACGAGTTCTGGGCGCGCGTCCCGAAGGCGCTGCTCGTGAGCGCGACGCCCGGCGAGACGGAAGCCGCCTGGTGCCGCGCCGGGGATTTT
>Ga0181561_10001674_pt1 | contig 19634 bp, 15 predicted proteins | sample 011ome_19_FD_133760 | JGI IMG/M metagenome (GOLD analysis project Ga0181561, IMG submission 133760) | Coastal salt marsh microbial communities from the Groves Creek Marsh, Skidaway Island, Georgia - 011510BT metaG (megahit assembly) | ecosystem: Environmental > Aquatic > Marine > Intertidal... | reverse complement strand
CCCGCGGCGCCGTCGCCTCCGCCGATGCCGAGCCCGCCGCCGCCGCCGCCGCCGCCGGGCGCGCCGCACCCGCCGAGCCCGCCGCCGCCGTCGCCGCCGCCGCCGCTCGTCGCGTCGCCGCCGCCGCCGCCGCCGCCGCCGAACGTCGACGCGCTGCTCGATTTCGACTTGAAGCTCGCGGGCGCGACGTTCACGGACGCGGGCGTGAGCGCGACGGAGGAGGCTGCGGTGATCGCCGCGGTCGCGGAGACGCTGAACGTTGACGTCTCGAGGGTGCGCGTCTCGGCAATCGAATACGACGCCACCGTGTCCGTGGGATTGACCGGGATCACGCAGGCGCAGTGGGACGCGAAGGCGGCCACCGCGGGGCGGATCATCGCGGACGCGTTCGCGGACTTGACGCGGCTGCCGAGGGCGGCGGTCGTCGCGGGGACGGGCGCGATGACGACGTCGCCCGACCCGGCGGGGCGGCGGCGAGCGTTGTTAACGTCGTCGTCGGCGGCGGCGGCGGCGGCGTCTCCCGTCGTCGACGCCGCTCCCGCGCCCGCGCGTTTCGCGGTCGGACGCCGCCCGGGATCGGCGCGCGCGGCGCACAGACGACTTCTCGCGCTGAGCACGCCCGCGGGGGTCGTCCTCCCGACGGCGCCGTCGCCGCCGCCGCCGCCGTCGCCGGACCCGCTCGCGCCGTCGCCGCCGCCGAGCCCGCCGCCGAGCCCGCCGCCGAACCCGTCGCCGCCGCCGCCGAGCCCGCCGCCGCCGCCGCCGGATCAGCCCTCCCTTCGCGTGCCGATCACGGCGACCATCGCGTCGTCGCAGCTCGCGGCGTTCAACGCGGCGACGACGGCGGCGTTGACGGGGTCCGGCGGGTCCGCGCCGCCGCTGTTGACCGACGTCGCGTCCGCGGCGTCCGCGGGGACCGTCCCGAGCGGCATCTCGGGCGTGATTCAGCCCGCGCCGCTCGCGATCGCGGCGACGTTCAAGGTCACGGTCAGCGCGGCCGACCCGTCGGGCGTGGACGCGCTGAAGACGACGGCGACGACGCGCCTCGGCGCCGCCGGGACGCTCGGGACGGCGTTGACGTCTCGATTGGGCGCGGCGGCGGCGGGCGCGACGTGGACGCAGAGCGGCTCGAGGGTGGCGTACGCGCCGCCATACCCGCCGCCGAGCCCGCCGCCGCCGGAGAAGCCGCCCGCGCCTCCGCGGAAGAGCGCGACGGTGATGGACACGTCGTATTTCATCCCGATGATGGTCTCCGCGGGGGTGTTCTTCGCGGGATACGCGTGGCTCAAGCACGTCAAGAAGAAACGCGAAGCGCGGCGTCAGAGGCAGGGGAAGGGTGGCTAATATAATAGGGTGAGCGGCCGAGTGACGCGCGGCGAGGCGGAGGGCGCGGTGGGTGCCTTGTGTTAGAATCAATCGCGGCGGCGATAGGATAGTTAGAAGCGGCTTGATGTATCAATCTGTCTAGTAGGAGTTCAGACGACGCGTGGGCGCGCCGCGGCGAATAAAAACGGCTGGTCGAAAATCGAGACGTTCGTCGAAGTCGTTGGGAAAAATCTTTCTCGCGTCAACAACGAGCCCCGGTTTCGTCCGCCGCGCGCGCGCGCGCCGCGCCAGAGCCTTCCGCGCGTCGTCTCGACACTCGCGCGCGCGTCCACGCACGCGCATCGCCTCGACCTTTCCCCGGTTCGAGCGTCGCAGCACGCGGTTCATCGCGCGCGTCGCGACCCCGCGTCCCGTTTAAATCGTTCCGTCGGGCACCCTCGCCTCGTCCACGCGCGCATCGCGGAGAGCTTCAGAGGACAGACGTCATGGCGCGGGAGCAAGCGAGCTTTTTCACGGTCGTCGTGAACGGACAGATCGAGTTCGCGGACGTGCGCGCCCTCCCCGACGCGCGCGTCGCTCGCCCGCCCGCGCGTCGTCGCCGTCGCCGTCGCCGCCGTCGCCGTCGTCGTCCCCGCGGCTCGCCGCGCATTTTGTGTTTTTTTCAAAAACGTCGCGTCGCTGACGCCCCCTCCCGGATCTCCCGTCCTCGAACCCGCAGCTCCCCGGGTGCGACAACGCGTACGTCAAGTACGCCATCGTCCACGGCGACGACTGGACGCACCTCGACGGCCCCGAGGATGGCATCTCGCAGATCACGCGCAAGAACTCCGGGGACCCGGAGCAGAAGCTCGTGTGGAATTTTCCAGTGGAGGTGACGTACAAGTCCACGAACGCGTTCGGATGGCCGCAGCTCGTGCTGTCCGTGTTTGAGATCGACGCCTTCGGCAGGGACGTCGTGCGCGGGTACGGGTGCATTCACCTCCCGGTCGCGCACGGGCAGTTCACCAGGAAGGTGCCGCTGTTCAAGCCCCTGAGCGCGACGATCGTTCAGCAGGCGCGTGACCGACGTCCTCCACCCTTCTTCGTCTTCTTTTTCACCCGTCCCTCGGTTTCAAACTTGACCCAGAGCGATTTCAACTGACCGACGCGACGGCACACTGCCTCGCCCGCTCGACGACGGACAGATCGCGAGCTTCTTCAGCGGACGGCCGGCGGAGTTTTCGAACCCAAAGTTCCCCGCGATGGGCGAGGGCAGGGAGGTGACGAGGGTGCAGAGCACGGGGCACGCGTCCGTGGCGTTAAACGTCGTCACGAAGGACATGGGAACGTTCGGGTATTCGGAAGCGCGCGGCGCCGCCGCAAGGGTCGTCGTCTGAGACCTCGACCGACGTCAAAATACTCGCAACGGACGCGACAGGGGCGTTATTAACTAGGGTAGTGTACAGTCACGTTATGTATAAACACATGACCGCCCGTCTATGCTAAATCGTGGTTGGCTCTCGGTCACTTCTTCTCTTTTTGGCTTTTCGACCTGCGGAGGAAGGAAAACGACTTTTTCTTCTTCGCCCTCGACGGCGTCTCCTCCTCCTCGAGCTTCTCCGCCTGCGATCGAACCTGCTCCGTGAACGACCGCAGAAGCGCGACTTTCGCGGGCGTCGCGGCGTCTTCGGCTTCTTCCTCCGCCGCGACCGTCGAGCTGTCGTCGGCGCTTCCCGCGCCGCCTCTCCCCGTCGTCGGCGGCGGCGACGCGAGCCAACCGGCGACCTCCTCGAGGTTCACGACCTCCTCGAGGTCCGCCCGCCCGCCGCCGACGTCGCCGACGACGCCTTCACCTTCGACGCCGCCGAACAGTCGCTTCCCATACCGCGCGAGCGCGCACAGCATCGCGAACAAAAACGTCGCCGCCGTCGACGGATGCAACGGCAGCGAGAAGATCGCGGGAACATACCGCGACGGAAGAAACGGCACCGCCAGCGTCGTCCTCGCCGCCGCCGCGAGATCCGCGCGCGCGTTCGCGAGCGCGGCCGAAACCTCGCCGTAGTCCGCGTGGCAGTGTTCCGCGTCGTGCGCGTTCTGCGCCAGCGCCCTCGCCATGTCCCGTCTCGACGCCGCGCTCGTGCTCCACCCTAGCGTCCAGAAGAACAACGCCGTCGCCGCCGCCGCGAGTAACAGACGCGTCGCGAACGCGTCAGAGACGGGGCGCTCCTTGTGTCGCTCGAAGTCGCGCGTCGTCTTCGCGAGCCGCGCGTCCAGCGCCGCGGCCGCGGATTCGGTCGCTCTCAGCTCCGCCTCGGACGCGGCGAGCCGCGCGGTGAGGAGGTTCTCCGACGCTTCGCGCGCGGCGCGGAGGTCGCGTTCGAGCGCCGCCGCCTCCGCGGATGCCTCCGCCTCGCGCCTCGCCACCGCGTCCGCCCAATCCCGCCGCGTCCGCGCGAGCTCGTCGTCCTTCGCCTTCAGCACCGCCGCGTGCGCGTTTTCCGCCGCGTCTCTCGCCGCGTCCGCCGCCCTCTCGCGCGCCACCGTCGCCTCCTCGAGCGTCGCGCGCAACGCCGCGATCTCGTCGTCCTTTTTCTTCGTCGCCGCCTCCACCGCGCTCGCCGCTCGCGCCTCCGCGGCTCTCACTTCCTCGTCGAACCGCGCCTGCTCCTCGTCGCGTTCCTCGAGCACGCGCGCGGCGTTCGCGCGCGTCTCGCCCTCGTGCTTCGCCGCGAGCGCGTCCATCTCCGCGCGCGCCGTCTCGAGGTCCGCGACGACGCGTTCGTACGCGGCGTCTTTTTCCGACATTTCTTTATCTTTTTCCGACATCTTCGTCTCGAGCGCCGCCGTCGCGGCGTCCTCGGCGGACGCGCGCGTCTCTCGAAGCGTCTCGACCTCTTCTTCGCGCGCTCGAAGCGATGCGCTCAGCGCCTCCATCGCGGCCGCGTGCTCCGCGCTGAGCGCCTCCATCGCGGCCGCGCGCTCGCGCGTCAGCTCCGCCGCGTCGTCGCGCGCGAGCGCGAGCTCGTCCTCCGTCGCTCGGAGCGTCGCTCTCATCGCGTCCATCTCCGCGTCGAGCGCCTCCGTCTTCGCCGCCGCGTCTTCGAGCGCGCCCTTCGCCGGCCTCTCGCTCAACTCCGCGTGCGCGTCCTCGAGCTCCACCTGCGTCCGCAAGAGCTCGCGGTCCTTCTCCGCGAGCTCCGTCCGCGACTGAGGTGGTTGAAAGGCGTCAGAAGCGGAGTTGAAAGGTGGTATCGCGGTGTGTCGGGATTGAAAGCGAGGTGCGGGCGGAGAGAAACGAACGCCGGGAAGTAAAGTCCTTAAGGATCGGCGTTCACCACGCCAACGCGGTCGTACGGGGACCAGTGTATGGGACGCACCGCGTCGAGGAGCGCATTCTTCGCCTCCAACGCGTCGCGCGCGGCGGCGTTCGCGGTCGCCAACGCGTCCGCGGAGGACGCCATCGCCTCGCGCATCCGCTCCGCCTCCTCGCGCGTCACATCGAGCTCCCCTCGCGTCGTCTCGAGCGCGTCGGTGACTCGCGCGCACTCCGTCTCTCTCTCGTCGAGCGCTTTGAGGACGTTGGCGAAGGCTTCGCCCTTGGCGTCGAACGCGTCCGCCGCCGCGCTCTTCGTCGCCTCCTCCACCGCGCTCGCCGTGGTCACCATCTCGCGCAGCGCCGCGATCTCCGCGCGCGCGGCGTCGAGCTCGCCGCTCGCGGCGCGCATCTCGTCGTCGCGCGCGGCATCGCGCGCGTCGAGCGCGGCGCGGAGGTCGCGGAGCTCCGCGTCGAGCGCTTTCCGCGCGTCGTTCCACGTGCGCTTCGAGCGCTCTGACTCGCGGTTCAGACCGGCGATGATCTCGTTCGCGCTCTCGAGCTCGAACTCCTTCTCGCTCGCCTCCGCGCGTACCGCCCTGACCTCCTTGTCCTTCTCCGCTCGGACGGTCTCCGCGACCGCGTCCTTCGCCGCCGACTCCGCCGAAATCGCCTCCTCTTGCGCCCTCGCGTTCGCCTCCGCCTCCCTCGCCCGTTCGCGCGCCTCCGCCGCATTCGCGGACGCGGTCGCGATCTCGATCTTCAACGCCGCGATCGTCTCGTTCGCGTCGCGCAGCTCCTCCGCCTGCGCCTCGAACTCGTCGCGCAGCGCGGCGAGGATCGCCTCTCTCGAGCGCGCCTCGCTCTCCGACTTGGTCCTGTGCCGCGCCTCCGCGACGACGGATTTGAACCGCAGCGCGACGGACGCGGAGACGGCGCCTCGCGCGACTTTCGCCTCCTCCGCCGCCTTCGTTTCGCGCTCGAGCGAGTCGCGCGACGCGGTCGCGGCATCGGAAACGGCGGCTCGGAGCGCCGCGGCGTCCTCCCTCTCCGTCGCGAGCGCGTCCTCCGCGGCGTTGGCCCTCGCGTTCGCCTCCTCGAGCTGTAATCGCATTCGCGCGAGCTCGTCTCGCAGCTCGCCGATCGTCTCCGCGTCTTTTCCCTCGCGCTCGACCCTCGACGCGTCGAGCTCGAGCGCGGGCGTGTCCAGCGCGCCGTGCGAGAGGTCCGAGAGCTCGAGGCGCGCGGCGTGAAGCGCTTCCTCGGCGGCGAGCTCGCGCGCGTGCGCGGACGCGATCTGTAATCGCAGCTTCTCCTCCACCTCGTCGCGCTTCGCGAGGACCGCCGCGGCGGACGCCTCGAGGATCGCGAGCTGCCGCGCGTGCGCGTTGAGCGCCTCCGCGGTCGCGGCCGCGGTCGCGTCGCGCGCGACGCTCGCGACGTCGCTCCACCGCGAGAAGGTTTCGCGCGCGAGGGAGACGCCGCGAATTTGGAAGCGAATGCGCGCCGTCGCGTGCGCGCGAAGACGCGCTCGGCGCGCGACGCCCAGCGCGCGCCACGACGCGAACGCGCGCGACTCGGCGGTCTTGAGCTCGCGCGCGCGTCGGACGACGTCCGCGCGCGCCGCGAACGCGCGCTTCGCGCGCGTCGGCGCGGCGACCCTCGCCCAGCCGAGCAACATCGCGCGGCATCGGTGCACGACGGTTCGCTGGCGAAGCCTGCGCGCGCCCGTCTTCGCGACGACCGCGCGGCGCGCGACGACGCTCCGGAGCATCCGCGCGAGCTCCGCGCTCGTCGCCGCCTCCGCGGCGAGGCTCGCCTTGGCCTGCGCGCGATGCGAGGCGGCGACCGCGCGCGCGCGCGCGACGACCGCGCGCGACGCCGCGTCCGCGTCGCGGTGGAATCGCGCGCGCGCGAGCCAGCCTCTGGCGGCCGCCTGCACCGCGACCGCGGCGCGCGAGGGCGTCATCGGCGCGCGCGACCAGTACCCCATCTCCTCGGTCGCGGTCGCGATGGCGTTCGCCATCGCGGCGCGGGGACGTGAGGTCGCCGTGCGGACGCGCCAAACACAGTGCGGAATCGTCGTGGAATGCGGCCGGGAAATTCCGCATTTCCGCGGAGTGCCTATTCTCTCGAGGAGACCACCGCGACGAGGCCACCGACGCGCTTTCGATTTCGCGACCGAGATGATATTTCCGTCGCCTAACGCACGCGTCTACCCCCAACCTCCTCCCTCCTCGCGTTCCCCGCGCGACCGCCGCGTTCCCGTCGTCCTCCTCTCGAGCGGGCGCCTGCCTCGCGCGAACGGACGGGAACGACGAGAGAAAACAAAAACTCATTCGCTCATCTTTCGTCTCGTCAAAAACGTCGTCGTCACATCTTCGCGATCTCCTTCTCGAAGAACAAGCTCGCCTTCTGCGCGGTGTCCCTCACCCCGGACGGATCGTCCGTGCCGTTGTACACGTACGCGTTCCGAAACACCGTCCGCACGAGCGCGATGAACTCGTCCGGGGCGCTGATCTCTCCCTTCTTCAACATCGTCTCGATCGTGCCCAGATCCATCGGATGCTTGATGATCACCGGGTAGTCCGGGATGCCTAAACCGACCGGGTCCACGGGCTCTTTGAAACACCAGGACTTCTTCTTGTCCTGCATCAATCGGTGAAGAAGTTTCTCGCACGCGCGCTGCCACTGCCGCGCGCACGACGTCAGCGGCTTGTTCCACTCCGCCTGCGCGCCGTGCGATTTTTCGAAATCTTTCATCTCCGCGTTCGTCAGCGGGCGCCGCGCGCCGTCCGCGTCCACCTTGACGAGCTTGTACGGCTTGAAGTTCGACAGCGGGCCGGACGGGTTCGTCGGGCCTTCGTATCCGAGGGGGACGCAGACGGCTGTTGGATTTTTTTGGGGTTGGGGGGGTGAGATCGCGCGAGGGGTCGGCGGATGGATAGCGCTTCGCGCGACGATTTAGGGTTCGCGACGAGGGGGCGCGGTCGACTGATCGATCGGATCGATCGGTCGTTCGATCGCGCGGGGAGACGAGCGGCGCGCACCGCAGTCGCATCCCGGGCGCGGCGGCGGGGGGATGCACGTCTCCGGCTCATCCGCGGGCGGCGCCGCGGGGGGGACGGGCACGGCTTCCGCTTCGGCCATCGTCGCGACCTGCGCGCGCGGAACGAATGACGCGTCGTGCGCGTGCCGTGTCGTCGTCGTCGAAAAAGTCGCGCGATGATGAAATCCCGCGGCGCGTGATGAACAAAGTGAACGACGCGCGAGGCGTCGGCGTCGGCGTTCGCGCCTCTCGTGATGGTACATCTCTTACAACACCTAGGCATAACGCCGCGTCGACACGGGGTTCTCGCCGTCGGCTCTCCTCTCCCTCGTCGCGCGCGCTTCACCTCACCGCGACGCGCCGCCGCGGCGCGGCGTCGTCCCCGGCCGCCGCCGCCGCCGCCGCCGTCGCCGACGCCAACGCCGGCGACCCGAGCCCTCGCAGTTTGGGCAAGCCGGGGAGGCCGCCGCCTCGCGAGGGCGCGCCGCCGGAGACGCCGCCGCCGCCGCCGACGCGCACGCGGCGCGAGGACGCGCGACCGCCGAGCGGCAGCGGCGCGTCGTCCTCGGGCGCGCCGCGCTTCTTCGCGCGCCGCCGCTCGGCGGACGCGTCTCGGTTTGGGTTTCGGATGTTTTGGTTTTTGTTTTGGTTTTCTTTCCCCGCCGCCGCGGAGAGGCGCAGTCTCGCGCGCTCGCCCCGGCTCCCCGCGTACTGCCCCATCACCGCGGCGGCGACGGTGAACAGGATCGCCAGCTTCGGCATCCCCACCGCCTTGCGCAAGCTCGCGACGAACGGAATCGACGCGTGTATCGCGACGAACCACTGGAAAGAAAATTTCTCGGTGTGCTCTCGGAGCGCGCCCAGAGGCGCGTTGACGAACGCCGCCGTCGCCGCCACCGCGAGGAGTTTACTCTGTAACGGCTCCGGACGAAGCCGTTTCACTTGGGGCAGCGCGGCGACGGCGGCGCGCATCGCGACGATCGGCGCCGGGCACTTGAACGGCCGCTCCGCGGCCGTTAACATCGACTTCACGAGCGCGTCGAACCCGGGCACCTTCGCGAACGGGCACTTGGACGCGGCGAACGACTTCACCGAAGCCTCCACGGACGCGGAAGCGGCCGAGGTCGACGCCGTCGACGACTTCGAGGCCGGCGGCGCGTTGTTCTTCGCGGAGGAAGATGAACCGCCGTCGGCGGTCTTCTTCGACGCGCGCGCGTCGTCGCCGTTCCCGCCGCCGCCGCCGGGCGGCTTCCGCCACCCGCCGCCGCCGCCGCCGCCGCCGACGCGTCCCAGCGCGGAGAAGGAGATGGACGCGACGCGCCGCGCGAGCGCGCCGCGGAAACTCCACGCGTCGCTCCTCGCGGGCGCCGCCGCCTCGTCCTCCTCCTCGTCGCCCGACCGCGATCGCGGCGTCGACGTCGTCGCGAAGAGGCCGCGCAGCGGGCATCGCGCGCGCGGCGTCGGCGTCGCGGGCGCGGCCGCCGACTCGATCGCGTCGTAGAAGGCGTCGTCGCCGTCGTCGTCGCCGCCGTCGTCGTCGTCGTCGCGCCGAAGCGGAAGGACGCCGCGCTCGCCGTGGACCGCCTGGAACGTCGCGCCGTGCGGCGAGATCCAATCGTCCGCGATGCTGAGGTCGCTCGCGCCCTTTTGCATCGCGAGGAGGAACGGGCACGGCGACGCGGCGCGCGGGCAATCGTCCTCGTCGCCGTCAACCTTTTCGCGCGCCATTTCTCCGAGAAAAGCGCCTCCCCGATCGCCGCGAGATCGCGAGCGCGTCTCGCCGCGATCGACCGCTACGACGACGACGATCTCGCGCGCCCGCCCGACCTGCCGCGCTCGCGTCCGCGCGGCGGCGCGCGGGTGTCGCGGAGAGCGCGTCCGCGTGCGACGAGCGCGCGGGAGGGACTGGACCTTTCCGGCGGCGGCGAAGGAAGGAAGACGCGTCCCTTCGCGGTCGCGGTCTGGGACAAATCAACATCGACCAGACGCGTCCGAGACGACTCGCGAGAATAATATCGCTTTTTCGTTCTGAAAACACCAGGTTACGGACCTACAACGCTAACGCATTCCCCGCCCCTATCATACCCTCCCCTACCTCCCCTGCGCCTTCTTCAGCGCGGGCGGCGTCTCCCACCCCGGCGGTTTCCCCCTCCCCTGCGGCTTAGCCTCCTCCGACGCTTCCCACGGCGGCGCCCTCGTCTTCGGCTTCTCCTTCTCGACGTCGCGCCGCGCCCACTGAGGGTCGTTCCATACGAGCGAACGTCGGGGTGGAGTTGAAAGGCGTCAGTTGAAGTTGAAAGGCGTCGAGGGCGGGGATTGAAAGCGAGGGACCCTGGGCGGAGAGAAACGCCGGCAAAAGTCCTTAAGGATCGGCGTTCACCACGCGATCGCGGTCGTATGGGAACCAGTGTGAAGGAGAACGCACCTGAAACACGCACCGGTCCTTCCCGCCGACACTGATCAGCGTCCCGTCGTCCGGCGAGAACCGGACGTTCATGACGTGCGAGGAGTGCCCTCGCCCGAGGACGTAGGGCGCGTCTTGCACGACGCACGGATAGTTGAACAGCTTGACGCCGCCGAAGTCGTCCGCGGTGGCGACGTGTCTCCCGGAGCGCGTCCGGTCGATCGCGTTCACGTCCGTGCCGTCCGCGAAGTCGGGCCATATCCCCATGACGTCGAAGCCTAAGACGCCCGTCCACGTCGCCCACTTTTGGTCTCTCTGGTTCTTCATGACTTGCTTTCCGGAGGCGGGGGAAAAGTATAGAATTTCGTACGCGCTGCACACCGACCTCAACGTCTCCGAGTCCGCGGACCAATCGAGGTGCCGCACCGTCGCGCTGTGCCCCGCGCACCGCGACAGCCGCTTGTACGCGTCGAGCTTCGCGTCGAAGACGTCCACGAACTGATCCGCGCTGCACGTCGCGAGCATCGACCCGCACGGAGAGAACTTCAAATCCGTCACAACGTCCGCGTGCGTCTTGATAATCTTCAGTCGCCTCAACGACTTCGCGTCCAACACGTGCACGCCGCCGTCGACGCACCCGACCGCGAGTCTGGACCCGTCCGGGGAGAACCCCACGCACCTCGCCTTGTTACCGGGTAACCCGACCGCGCGCTTCAGACGCTTAGTCCGCGCGCACCACACGTACACGAGCTCGCCCTCGCTCGCGGTGGCGAACTCGCCGGGCGTCGTCGGATGCCAACAGACGCCGCTGAGGCTCGCCTCGTGGCCGTCGATCAACACCCGCGGGGTGTCGTCCACCTCCCAAACGTCCGAGCCGCGCGTCCCCGCGATGAAGACGTCGCACCCGGGCATGCAGTCCAGCCCGCGGAAGATCGGCGCCGACGCGGAAGAGCCGCCGGGGGTGACGGTATCCGCTTTGACCGCGACGGCGCCGACGACGCCCGTCTCTTTTAAATCGCCGCTCGAGACGTCCCACGTGATCACGTGCCCGTCCGCGCCCGCGGATAACAGCGTCTTGTCGTCGCCGCGGAGCTTCAGGCACCGCACGCCGTGGTGCGTCGGCGGGCCGTCCTCGCGCAAGACCACCGGGCCTTTCGCGTGCGCGCGGACGACGCGGACGATCCGCCGGTCTTTTCCCCACACGGCGATGGCGCCGTCGGGAGTGCCCGTGAGCAGACGACCGCTCGGGAGAAACGTCGCCGCGGTGACCGCGTGCTTGTCGCAGACGGGGCCGAACTTGCCGCTGTCCTCGACGTACGAGTAGTCGCGCTTCTTAGGCGGCGGCGGCGGCGGCGCGACCGCGCCGCGTCGCGCGCTCGAATTCGAATTCGAATTCGATTTAATCTTCCCCGCCGCCGCCTCCTCCTCCTCCGGCGGCTCCGGGACGAACGCCGCGTTGGTCCAAAACTTGACGTGGTTCACGCCGTACGTGACGAACGCGCTCGGATCCGGCCCGAACGGGTCGAACACGACGCCGTACACCTTCGGCGGGACGTCGTTCCACCCTTTACACTCCGCGACGATCTTCCCCCGCCGCCAATCCCACACGAAAATCGTGTGGTTATTGTCCATGCCCACGCACGCCAGCAGCCGGCTCTCGCGGCAAAACCCAACCGCGGCGATCCCTCGCGTCCCCGGCGGGTGCCGCAACGTCGCGAGCGTCTCGCACGTCTTCGGATCCCACACGCAGACGATCGGCGCGCGGCCGAGCTGCCCGGTCGCGACGACGTCGCGTTCCCTCGTGATCGCGACGCACTTGACGTCGTCGTCGTGCCCGAAGAAGAACCGCTGCGAGTGCGCGTCTGCGCGCGGGGAACGCGGGCGTCGAAAGGCGAAGAAGGGCGTCGGTTGAAGTCAGACGAAGAAAGGGCGTCTTTTCGGTCGAACGTCATGTCGAAACCGAAGGGCGTGCGGAGAGAGACGACGCCGGGAAGAAAAGTCCTTAAGGAACGGCGTCCACCTCGCGAACGCGGTCGTATGGGGACCAGCGCGATCGATACCTTTGTCGTAGACGACGCCCAGCCCCGCGGCGCAGTACACCACCTCCCCGGTGTTCGTGTAGTGCAAGTTGTTCGCGTTGCAGTCGCGCGCGTACCCGTGCACGAACTCGAGCTCGAGCGTCGCGTCGGGCGCGGACGCGGACCGCGCCGCTTCGCTTCCGTCCCAGCCGCTCGGCGTGAACACGCCCTTGCGACAGGGCGGGTACAAAATCTTCCCCTGAAAGTCCGCGTCTCTCCGCTTCCCTCCCACGAACGCGCCCTTGCGAATGTCCGATCGCATGCCGACGAGGCGCGATCGACCGGTGAGGAGCGCGTCGACGAAGACGTCGATCGGCAGCGATCCTTCGCGGGTTTGACCGTACTTGTTGAACGCCGCGGCGGCCACGTCGACGGCGACGTCGACGCCCAACGATTTCCACGCGGCGACGAATTGTCTCGGCGCGACGACGGTAACATTCGCGACAACATTCGCTCTGAGGGGCGCGGCGTTCTTTCCTCCTCCGCCGTTCTCCCCCGCGCCGGCGCCGGTCGCCGCCGCCGCGCGTCTGAGCGCGGCGGCGAGTATCTCCTTCTCCCCCGCGTGCAGGCTCCTGTGCTTCTTCAGCGCCGCGCGCATCTTGTCCCCCGCGTCTTGCAGCGCCTCGGGGTCGGTCCATACGAGCGAATGTCGGGGTGGAGTTGAAAGGCGTCAGTCGGAGTTGAAAGGCGTCGAGGGCGGGGATTGAACGCGAGGGGTGGGCGGAGAGACACGCCGGACAAAGTCCTTAAGGATCGGCGTCCACCTCGCCAACGCGGTCGTATGGGGACCAGTGTATAGAACGCGCCTCGGCGCCCACCGCGACGTATCTCGCGTACGGCGGATCCTCGCGACGCTCTTCCGCTCGCTTCTCTCGCGTCTCTCTCCGTCGGACGTGCTTCGCCGCGGCGAGCGACGCCTTCTCGGACGCGATCGCCGCGCGGTCGCGCGCGCGCATCGGCTGGCCTTTCAGGTCCGTCGTCGGCACCCCCGCGGGGGCTCTCTCAACGAACACCACCGGCTTTGGTTTCGGTGCTCGGTTGAAGTCGCCGTAGGGCTCGCCGTAGGCTTTGCTGTCCCAGAACGGCGGGCGGAACGGCTTGTCCTCCGCGCGCGGGATGTCCGGCGCGCGCGCGCGCTCGCGGCGCTGCTCGTCGAGGGTGGGATGGGAGGGATGGGGAGGGAGAAGGACGCGTGAGTCCGGTCGAGTCGAGCGCGACAACAGCTGCGCCGCGGCGTTAGATTTAGATTCTCGGTTGTCTCCGACGAGCGTTCGCGTTCGGTCGACGGACGCGCGCGGACGACGGGCCGGCGTCGAGTCGTCGGGTGGGAGGCGGACCTGCGCGACGCTCTTCGACGCGGCGTCGTTCACCGCCTTCTGCGCGGCGTCGCCGTAATCGGCTTTCATGATCGCGTCCATCGTGCGCGTGTCGCGCGCGCGTCGCGTCGCAATGGCGCCGCGCCAATGCTCGGACGGGTCAACGGTCGTTTCGCTTTCGGCGGTTCCGAGCGCGGGCGCGCGCAGCGGCGGACTCTCGAGGCTCTCGTCATCAGTCCGCCCCGCGCCCCCCCGATGGCGCCGCCCGACGACCCCGCGCCGCTGCGCGAGGCGCTCCTCCCCGCGCGAGGAGCTCCGAGAGACGACGACGTCGTCGACGAGGAGGCGTGCGTCGCGTGAGGCGCGTCCGAGGACGCCGATCTCGTGCTCGCGCGCGGCGTCGCGGTCGCGTCGTCCGCCCGAGAAGACGACGAGGGCGGATCCGAAGACGCCGAAACGAAGACGACGCTCGCGGCGTCCGTCGCGGCGCTTCTCGTCTCACTCCCCGCGCTCGTCGGATCCTGATGCTGGCCTCTCCTCCTCGCGTCGCTCGTCGGCGTCGGCGCGAGCGAGGCGTCGAAGAGGCTGTCGCACTCCGTCTCGTTCGCGGTGACGCTCGCGGTGCTCACGAACCTGACGCAGGCGCGTTCTCCTTCGCACTGGTCCCCATACGACCGCGTCAGCGTGGTGAACGCCGTTCCTTAAGGACTTTTGTTCCCGGCGTGTCTCTCCGCCCAGGGTCCCTCGCGTTCAATCCCGACACACCTCGACGCCTTTCAACTCCCAAGTCTGACGCCTTTGAACTCCACCCCGACTTCGCTTCGTATGGACCCTCGACCCTCGCGCAGGCGCTCCACTGGAAGTCGTCGCGACGCCGCGGATTCCGCCGTCGCGGCCCGATCGCGCTCGCCGCGGCGTCGATACCACTCGTGATGCTGGACCTCACCCGGCACGTGTTGCAGGACGGCGGAGTGATATCGGACGTCGGGATGTACCGCGCGGGGTGCGCGCACGCGGACGTTCGGTGTCTGAGCGTCGTCGGCGCCGCGTGCGCGACGGCGACGTATCTCGGGTTCGCGTGCTTACTCGCGGGGACGCTTTGGGACGCGGGGGCGGTGACGAACGCGAGGCGTGCGTTACGGGAGCATCGCCACCGCTAATAAATCACATCACGCGCGAGCGTCGCGCACGTGACGCGCGTCGCGGAAAGCGCCCCACGGGGGCGCCGCGACGCGTCGAGATCGCGAACGCTCGAGCGTTGATGACTCCGTTGCACAACATCGCTGTAATAATTTTCATCTATACCAGACCCCGCTACGCCGTAGACTAGCTAGCCCTTTATCGATATCCCCTCGCGTCGCGCTAACAGCTGCAGCCCTTGGTGCGCTAAAAGCGTGCACCACGCGTCCATCGCGGCGTACCTGACCACGTCGGGCGGAATATCGTGCAACCCCGAGAGCGGCGGCCGCGTCCCCCGCTCGATCGCGGCGAAAAACTTCACCGACGATTTATCCGCCGCATCCTTCGTCACGCGGACGGTCGCGTCCGGCCACGCGAGGTTCAATATCCGCGCGAGCCCCCTCTGCACCCCGGTCGCGCCCGCCAGCTCGGTCGCGACGTGCTCCAAGTCGAGCACGTTACACGTTGAACGCACGCCGAGCGAGCGTTTATCCGCGCCGCTCGTGCCGTCGCAAAAAACCTTCACGGTTCAAAGGCGTCAGTTGAAGTTGAAAGGCATCGCAGTGTGTCGGGATTGAAACCAGCGAGGGGTGGGCGGAGAGAGACGACGGGAGAGAAAGTCCTTAAGGATCGGCGTTCACCACGCGAACGCGGTCGTATGGGGACCAGTGCGCGGAAACACCTTTACGATCGCGTCGTCGTCCAGCAGCCGCCGCAGGTTCTCGCTCAGCCCCTCCGCGACACTCGGCGTCTCGAGGACGCACAGCGTGTCCGCGCCGACGCGCGCGCACACTTGCACGAGCACCGGCGGGGTGCGCTGGTTCCCTTCCACGTCCACGGCGACCACGGACGGCGCGCACGCCCAGAGCGCATCCCACCCGTTCTCGAATCCATGCCCTCCGCCGAGCACGCGACACGTCGCGTCGAACCGCGGCCCGAACGTCTCGTCGATCGTCCGCGACGGCTTGACGTTCGCCGCGCGGAGGATCTCCGTCAGCCCCTCGAGCGCGACCGTCGCCGCGGCGGCGTGGCCCTTCTTGATCCCCGGCTTGGACGCGGCGTCGCTTTCGTCGTCGCTGACGAAGACCTGCCGCTGGGAAGATCCGACGCCCCATCGCACCTCTACACACCACCGCGAGGTGTCCGGGTCTTGGAAATACCTGCTCGACCACCCGTGCTGGCCGCAGACGCCCTGCTCGAGCGCCTGCTTCGGGCTGTTGAAGTTGGGCGCCATGGCGACGGCGCCCTCGAGAGTGATGACGAGAGGCGACGATCGGTTTAATATTTGCGACGACGAGAGCGATGTTTTCGACTGATCTACTTCTCTCGCGCGCGTCGGAAGCGCAAACTAACGCGACCTACCGCTTCTCCCGCCCTCGAACCCCTCGCGCATGCGCGCGTAGTGCGCGATGTCCTCGTCCGTCAGGCTCGGCGTCAGCTCGCCGAGCGCGTCGACGAAGTCGGACCCGCGGACGACGACGACGACGGCGCCGCCGTCTCCTCTCGCGTCTGATCCGTCTTCTTCTTCGTCTTCTTCCTCGCCGCCGCCGCCGCCGCTCGCTTCGCCGACCGCTATCGCTCGCTTCGCCGCGCGCGTCCACGCGTCCGCGCACAGCGCGTACACGTCCGCGCCGGTGAACCGCGCCGGAATCATCCGCGCGAGTTTCTCCACCACGCGAGACCGTCCGCTCCCCGCGCCCGCGCCGCCGCCGCCGCCGCCGCCGCTCGCGCGCCCCCACTCCTCCTCCTCGAACGTAAACTTCCTCGTCAACGCCGTCAACACCCGCGCGCGCCCGTCGACGCTCGCGTCCACGCCGACGTACAGCAGCCGATCGAACCGCCCGGGGCGCAGCAGCGCCGAGTCCACGAGGTCCGGGCGGTTCGTCGCGCCGACGACGAACAGAAGCCCGCCGGCGTCGTCGTCGCGCGCGGCGGCGGCGTTGGCGCCGTCGAGCTCGGCCAACAGCTGAGGGTCGTATACCGTACGAGCGATGATATCGGGGTGGAGTTGAAAGGCGTCAGAAGCGGAGTTGAAAGGCGTCGAGGTGTGTCGGGATTGAAAACGGCGAGGGGTGCGCGGAGAGAAACGAACGCCGAGAGAGAAAGTCCTTAAGGATCGGCGTTCACAACGCGAAAGCGGTCGTACGGGAACCAGTGCGTGACTACGGAACGCGCCTGAGACACGACTCGGTCCATCACGCCGCCGCTGTCCGCGCCCGCGCCGCGCGCGGGCGCGAGCGCGTCGAGCTCGTCGAAGAACACCACGCACGGCGCCGCGTCGCGCGCGCGCTCGAACACCTCGCGGACGTTGCGCTCGGACTCGCCCACGTACATGTTCACGAGCTCCGGACCCTTCACGGAGAGAAACCTGAGCGAGGGCGTTTGCCCACACGAGGCGACGTCATACGGGCGGAGGGAGCGCGGGGGCGCGTCAGTTATTGGAGTCGTGAGGCATCGCGGCGCGTCGGGATCGAAAAAGTCCTGTCCTTAAGGAACGCCGTGCACCGCGCGAACGCGGTCGTATGGGGACCGGCGTGAATCGAATCACGCGAACGCGCCTCAACGCGCACTCCGTCGCCACCGCCTTGGCGAGAAGCGTCTTCCCCGTCCCGGGCGGCCCGTACAACAGCGCGCCGCTCCGCCCGCCGACCCCGCCGGTGACGCGCCGCACGAGCGCCTTCCGCTTCAGCGGCAGCTCCACGATCTCCCGGATCGCCGCCTTGACGTCCTCCAACCCGCCGACGTCGGACCAAGAGGTGGTCGGGACGGAGGGCGCGCCGATCGCCGCCGCAGCGCGTCGATCGAGCCACGTCACCGCGGCGCGCACGTCCTCGGGGGCGACGCGCGCGCCCGGCGAGGAGGGGTCCCCGCGGTCGCGGCCGCCCCTGATCGCGGCGGAGGCGGAGGCTTCCGCGGCGAGCGCGAGGACGTCGCGCGGGGACGCGCCGGACGTCGCCGCCGCCGCCGCGGAAAACGCCGCGGAGACCTTCTCCTCCTCCGCGTCTTCGTCGTCGTCGTCGTCGTCTACGCCGAGACAAGCGCGCAGGGTCTCGATGCGGTGCGTGTCCGAGGGCGGCGACACCTTCAACTCGTGCGTGAACAGCTGTCGCAGCGGTTCCGGGATGTCGTGGAGCTCCTCGACGCCGACGACGAGGAGCACGATCCCGCGCGACGACGACGATGGATCTCCCCCGCCGCCGCCGCCGCCGCCGGCTGCCTCGCGCGACGAGGAACGCGCCCTCTGCGCCTCCGCGTCGTCCTCGTCGTCTCGCGCGCCGTCGCCGCCGCCGCCGTCGTCGTCGACGCCGGTCGCGGAGTATCGCGCGATCGCGCGTCGCAGCGCTCGCGCGACGACGGAAGACGCGCCGCCGCCGCCGCCGCCCCCGCCGCCGCCGCCCCCGCCGCCGCCGCCGCCCGCGGCGGCGGCGAGCGCGCCGAACCGTCTGAGATACAACACGCTCGGCGCGCACGACGCCGCGCGCTCGAACGCGCCGTCGATCTCGGACGCGAGCCGCTTCGCGCCGCCGCCGGCGTCGGAGACGAGGAGGTGGCACGACGCGACGACGAACGACGCGCCGAGCGCCGCCGCCGCCGCCGCCGCCGCCGCGCGTTTCCCCACCCCGCTCGAGCCGTGCAACAGCAGCGCCGTTCGCAGCCGCAGCGCTTTCGACGCCTTCGCGCACAGCGCGGGAGCTAACGTCGCGGCGACGCGACCGCGCTCGCGCGCGGTGGGAAGCGGCGGCGGCGGTCGACGGACGCGTCGACCGCCGCCGCCGACAGGACCGCGCGCGACGAACCGAGAGAGCCCCGGCGGCGGCGCGCCCGCGGCGGCGCCGCGCGGCGCGAGCGCGCACCGCGTCCACGCCCTCGACGCGAGCATCACGCCGCCGACGCCGTCGCGGCGGCGGCGGCGATCGCGGCGGTCGTCGTCCGTCGGGGGGTCGGGCTCGAGCGAGAGCACGACGAAGTAGAACGGTTCGCGCGCCTCCGCCGCCGCCGCGTCGTCGTCGTCGTCGTCGTCGTCCGAGTCTTCGTCCGAATCGTCCGCGGCGACCGCGAACACGTCGCCGACCGCGACGCGCCTCGGCGTCGCGAAATAAGCGCCAAGCGCCGCTTCCGCGGCCCCTCCGGGGACCCACCGGTCTTCCCGCGCGGTGGGCGGCGACGGCAGCGACGGCGGCGGGCGGCGCAGCGCCGCCACGGTCATCGCCCCCGCGCGCGGGATCGCGTCCTCCGATTCGACGCGTCGCGCGCGCACGGACGCGGCGGCGAACGGCCGCGCGCCGCTCGCCGTCGCCGTCGCCTCCGTCAGGTGCACGCCGAGGTCGCGGCGCATCCCGGGCGGGAGGTACAGCACCCCGGGCGTCAGCGCGCCGCCTCGACCGTCGTCGTCGTCGTCCTCCTCCTCCTCCTCGTCCAGATCCGCCGTCGCCTCTCCCCAGCGCGTCGCGGCGACGATTCGCGCCACGCGGCACTCCCCGCTCGCCGTCGACGTCAGCGCCACGAGGTCGCCGCTGACGAGCGACAGCGCGCGGAGCGTGTCCGGATGCGCGCCGACGTCCCCGGGCGCGTCGTCGGACGCGGACGCGGCGCCGCGCGAGAGAAGGAGCGGCCGCGGCAGCGTCGCGACGGGCGCGGAGACGGTCCCGCCGCTCGCGACGATCCTCCCCGAGAACGACGCGCCGTCGTCGTCGTCGTCGTCGTCGCGCTCGCCGCGCTCGCCGCGCCGCCCGCTCGAGGACGCCCACGGCGCGTCCATCCCGAGCGGCAGCGCGGCCTCGCGGAGGATCACGAGCGGCTCGCGCGGGCGCGTCATCGCGACCCGGCGTCCGCCTCGCCGCGCGCGTAACAATGAACAATGAATTGCCGACAGGACGCCAGCACCTCCGAGAGCGAGAGCCTGGCCCAACGAGTGCGAGTCCTCGTCAGAGAAGCTCGCGCGCCGCACGGACGCCGCGATGCTCGCCGCCGCGCGTCCCCTCCCGAGCGT
>Ga0181561_10001669_pt1 | contig 19664 bp, 14 predicted proteins | sample 011ome_19_FD_133760 | JGI IMG/M metagenome (GOLD analysis project Ga0181561, IMG submission 133760) | Coastal salt marsh microbial communities from the Groves Creek Marsh, Skidaway Island, Georgia - 011510BT metaG (megahit assembly) | ecosystem: Environmental > Aquatic > Marine > Intertidal... | reverse complement strand
CACCATAGCCATCCACATCCACACTGAGATAATTACGGGCCACCAGCTGGCGAAACACGGAACGCCAGTCATTGACACTCAGATCCGCGCCCATGCCGTAGACGTTGAGATGCTGGTGGTCAAACTGGAATACCTTGTCGGCGCTGGAACCTCGCAGCACATCGATGAGGTGATTCACACCAAAACGCTGCCCGGTCCGGTAAACCGCACTTAGGGCCATTCTCGCTGCTTCGGTGGCATCCCAGGTTTCCACCGGTTGCAGGCAAGTATCACAGTTGCCACAGGGCTCTGGCAGGGTTTCGCCAAAATAACGCAGCAGGGCTTGGCGCCGGCAGGTGGTAATCTCGCACAGTCCCAGCATGGCATTGAGCCGGTGCTGTTCGACGCGTTTGTGTTCTTCATTGCCCTGGGACTGGGCCATCATCAGGCGCAGTTTCAGTACATCCTGCAAACCATAGAGCAACAGCGCATTGGCGGGCAGCCCGTCGCGGCCTGCACGGCCGGTTTCCTGGTAGTAACCCTCGATGGTCTTGGGCATGTCCAGGTGGGCGATAAAGCGCACATCCGGTTTGTCGATGCCCATGCCAAAGGCAATGGTAGCCACAATCACAATGCCTTCCTCGCGCAGAAAGCGTGACTGGTTTTCCTCCCGCTGCGCCGTGCTGAGACCGGCATGATAGGCCAGCGCATTGAATCCCTGTTCCTGCAGCCAGGCAGCAGTGTCCTCGGTTTTGCGCCGCGACATGCAATAGACAATGCCCGCATCGTCAGGATGCTCCTCCTGGAGAAAGCGCAGCAGCTGTTTACGCGGATCCTGTTTCAGGCTGATCCGGTACTGGATATTGGGACGGTCAAAGCCGGCGATGAACTGGCCTGCATTTTCAAGCTGCAGACGTGTAATGATTTCCTGGCGGGTGCGCACATCGGCAGTCGCTGTCAGGGCGATGCGCGGGACATGTGGAAAACGCTCATGCAGCATGCTCAATTCCAGGTAGTCAGCACGAAAGTCATGTCCCCACTGGGAGACACAATGCGCTTCATCAATAGCAAACAGGGCAATGTTCGAGGCGCTCAACAGTGCCAGTGTCCGTTCCTGCTTCAGGCGCTCCGGCGCCATGTATAGCAGATCAAGTTCTCCCTGCTGCCACTGCGCCTCAATGGATTGCACCTGGTCAAAATCAAGACTGGAATTGACAAAGGCAGCACGAATACCCAGTTCATGCAGGGCGGAAACCTGATCCTTCATCAGTGCGATCAGGGGAGAAATCACCACGGCACAGCCGGAACGCACCAGCGCCGGTATCTGGTAACACAGGGACTTGCCACCGCCGGTGGGCATCAGCACCAGGGCATCCTTGCCGGCAATGAGCGTCGCTATGATATCGGCCTGGGGCGGCCGAAATTCATCGTAGCCAAAGACTTTTTGAAGGGTATCGCGTGCGGGGTCCATGAAAACGTGGGTTTGTGTCCTGCTGCTGGTAGGATTCTGGTGTCATTGTAGCGCGGGTGGCAGACTTCGCCAGCAAACCGATTATTCAGTCTTACCCGGTCAGGCATAAAAAAGGGCCGCGATAATAACGCGGCCCTTTTCTTGATACTGTCTCATAGCCTATTGTTCATGGCCATGAGCGTTCAGGAGTTTACCGGTAATTTATACTGTCTCCGGCGTGGGAGTTACCTGCTTGCTTACCGGTGGTATCGGACGGTCAATGACGAAGGCTGCTGCAGAAATCAGCAGCGCGCCGACACAGAGCACGCCAAAGAATGGCACCGTGCTGCCGTCGCCGATATCCAGCAGGGCACCGCCGAAAGCGCTGGAAGCAATGGCACCGAAGCGCGCCATGAAAATACCGAACCCAATACCCACCGCGCGGCAGGTTGGCGGATAGGCATGCGTCATGATGGCGTACATGCTGGCAATACTGGCACTGAACAATGCCGCCGCAATGCCAATCAGAACAACCACTGTCAGGCGCTCACCATCATCAGGCACGGCGGAAAGTGATTCCACCGTAAACATCAGCACAATCAACACCACGGCCAGGCTGCCGCTGTAAGTGGCCATGACCCGTTTGGAACCAAATTGCTGTATCACAAGACCGGCCGCGATGGAGGCAAAGATGGAGGTCATGCCGGCAACGGCGACCGCATAGGAGGCCTCATCGAATTCAAAACCCTTGCCTGTAAGAAGCGTTGTCGTCCAGTTCAGGACACCATAGGCAACCCCTGTAGCCGCCGTGAAAGCCAGGCCAACACCGACATTCAGGCGCAGGTTGCTGCGGTGGAATACGCCGATCGTACCACCGGCCTCGGTATCGGTATCGTGGCCTTCAGGAATAAGATCATGCACAGCACTGGACACCTTGAGTGCTGCCTTCTTCGCCTCCTCGACCTTGCCACGGGCGAGCAGGAATGTCGGGCTGTCACGTAAAAACACGATAATCGCAATGACCACCAGGAACGTCAGAATGCCCAGGAAGACAAAGGAACCACGCCAGCCGTAGCTTTCCACCAGTGTAGGGGCCATGGCGGAGACCACGAGTCCCCCTGCCGGTGTACCCACTGAAATCGTGGTGATACCCACCGAGCGCCAGCGATCGGGCAACCACTCACCAAGCATGGTAATGGCCAGCGCATACGCGGCACCAAAGCCCAGGCCGCTGACCAGGCGCCAGATGGCCATCTGCCAGACATCCCCCGATGTACTGGCGGCGATAGTGCCCAGTGAAAAGACGGTCGCAGCGAGCGCCAGTGCCCAGCGCCGGCCAACAGCTGGATTATCCCCAAGCCAGCCACCCCCCAGGGAGCCCAGTCCAAAGCCTACCAGGGCGGAACTCATGGCGATGCCAAAAGTACCCCGTTCAATACCATATTCGTCGATAATGAGTGGCGCCACGATACCCAGCAGCTGGGCATCCATACCATCGGCCACCAGCACAATGGCGCAGATGATAAAAGTGATCACGGAAAATGTCCGCAGTGGCTGGCTCGATAAAACTTCTCTGAAAGTGACTGGCATAGGAGTCCCCCTGTTACAACATCACGATTATTATTTTAGACAGCGCATGTCATCTGCGCCTGGTTATTATGCTTTTGGATTGCAGAGCATACCTTCCGATGCCCCTGCCTGCCAGAGTTATTCAAATTCCCGGAAAAAACGCTGTGCCAGTTCCAGGTCGCAGTCGGACTGGGTCAGCTGCAAATCCGGTCGATGGCGATATTCGCCTTCTCCGGTCACGGCGGCCGTCAGGTATTGCGGGTCTTCCAGGACATAAGCGTAGTGCAGCGCCCTGCCCCCATCGGCGAGCGTAAAGCGCTCGACCAGGTGACGCTGGCTGCCTGAAGGCACGCCACCGGTTTCCTGGTCGGTGAAATTCGTCGTATCGACCACCAGGGTCTCGCCCTCCCAGCGGCCAATGGAATGCCCTTGCTGGTAACGTTCTGAAATCGGCGGGTGTCCGCGCCCATCGGTATAGAACAGTCTTTGCGCGCCCAGCCATTCCGAGGTGAAGAGGATATGATCCGTTTTTTCCTCAAACGCCGTGACCAGCGGATACAGCATTACCATGGGTGCGGCCACCGGCACACACCGGGCCTGACCGGATTCAACCGGCGTAAACCTGGCGCGTATGGCACTGGCCTCGTCATTCAATGGCCAGGTTCGTAGCGGGCGAACGAAGTTGGTGAAGGATTGTGCCGTGGAAACCCAGGTACTAAAGAGACTATCGGTAGCAGGGTTCGTTTGAGGACGACGTATGCCAGCGCCCACCAGGGGAACCACCGACCCATCGGCCTTTGTGATCTCGTAGCCATAGGAAGTTTCCTCGGGAAAACGCCGGCTGGGACTGACCAGCGCAGTGACTGTTTCCCCGACTACCAGCGACTCTCTGTTAAAGCCCCCCACCCGCAGGACATTGGGTGATCCGGCTTCAATTTCCAGGGAGACTGGATCGCCCTCGGCATTCTGCGTGGCCAATGTGAGGATGATATGCGGGTTGCCCCAGATGATGTCGGTCAGGGTACCGTTCACCCGCCGCTGGGTCCCCATGTCAAACTCGGTATTGCCGTGATGGGCCAGCACACTGGTACTGAGCATCGACATGAATGCTATGAAGAGATAAAGAAATCGCATCGTGCTGTTTATTTTATTACCTGGCGCTTGTCGCCCGGTATGCGCTGTAAACTACACTACTCTACGGATGATTTCACGGGTCTACACCCACTTTGATGCTTTTTCCAGACCGACTCAGAACGTAAAATTTCTGTGCTTGAACACCCCGTATCCAAAATTTTAAAAAGTAACTGATGCATATTTGTACTCTGCAATGCCGGAGATGGCCCTTTGGGCCATTTCCGGCCTACAACGTCAGCGTCTCCAATTAAAGATTTAGGGACGACTCCATTCGCGGCTAAAGCCGCCTCCTAAAAACAATCGTTACCCGTAGGAAGCGGCTTTAGCCGCGAAGAAACCGCACCGGCTATCCCAAATCGGACTTCTGCCAGCCAGTAACCAAACTGTGCTTAACCAAGCTTGAGTGTTTATAATCGCATTTTCAAATTCTCCAATTTCTGTCATTGTATTCACCTTGAGCACCTACCATATCCCCGCTGAATGGGAATCCCATCAAGCCCTCTGGACCGCCTGGCCGTCCCATGCTGACCTGTGGGGAAATGACCTGGGTCCTGCACGCCAGGAAGTAACTGCCATGATCCAGGCCCTGGCCCCCGATGAGCGCATCAAGGTCCTGGCCTGCGGTGAGGAAGCTTTCGCCACCGCCGACATCGTGCTGGATGATGCCGCCGAGATCATCCTGGCCGATTTCGGGGATATCTGGTTACGCGATACCGGCCCGATATTCGCGCTTTCCGGTAAAGACTGTATCGCCCTGCGTTTTCGTAACAACGGCTGGGGCGGCAAGTATGTGCTGCCAGGCGATGATGCCGTCGGTGATCTTGTTGTTTCAGCATCCGGCAGGGAATCGGTACACCACGATTTCATTCTCGAGGGTGGCGCCCTGGAGCACAACGGCGACGGTGTCGTATTAACCACCCGCCAGTGCCTGCTCAACCCCAACCGTAATCCCGGCTGGGACCAGGTGGCAGCTGAACAGCATCTGGCAGAGGCTCTGAACTGCAAGCAGGTGATCTGGCTGGATGAAGGCCTGGTCAACGACCACACCGATGGTCACATCGACAACCTGGCACGCTTCATCAGTGCCGATACCGTGGTCTGCCAGGCCCCCAGTGGTGATAACGATCCCAATGCCCGCATCCATGATCACATCGCTGCGGAACTGGAAGCGGCGGGACTGCATGTGCACCGCGTACCCTCCCCGGGCCTGGTCACCGATGAGGACGGCAAGGCCATGCCTGCATCCCACATGAATTTTATTATTGGCAATGCAACTGTCGTTGTACCGGTATACAACACGCTGTATGGCAAGGACGCAGTTGAAGCCCTCAAACCCCTCTTTCCCAACCACAAGGTGGTGGGGTTATCATCGCGCCACCTGCTCACCGGCGGCGGCTCGCTTCACTGCATCACCCAGCAGGAACCTGCCAGCAAAGAAACAGGCCCATGACAGACACAAAAACCAGGAAAGGCACGATTACTGTTGCCGCCATCCAGACCCACTATGATGAGGACATGGCGGACAATATCGCCCGCACGATTGCCTATATAGAAGAAGCCGCAGCAAAAGGTGCCCAGATCATTCTGCCCTCGGAGCTGTTCCAGGGACCGTACTTCTGCACAACCCAGGACGAGCGCTGGTTTGACACGGCGTATCCGGCCCTTGAGCATCCCTGCGTTACCGCCCTGCAGCCGGTGGCAAAAAAGCTGGGCGTGGTCATTCCCGTATCCATCTTTGAACGTGACGGCCCACACACCTACAACAGCGTCGTCATGCTCGACCACGAGGGTGACATCATGGGGGTGTACCGCAAAAGCCACATCCCCGATGGTCCTGGTTATCAGGAGAAATTCTATTTCCGGCCGGGTAACACCGGCTTCAAGGTCTGGAACACAAAATATGGCAACATCGGCGTGGGCATCTGCTGGGACCAGTGGTTTCCGGAAACCGCACGTCAGCTGGTGATGAACGGTGCCGAGATCCTGCTCTATCCCACCGCCATCGGCTCGGAGCCCCATGATGCCTCACTGGATACTGCCGCTCCCTGGCAGCGGGTCATGCAGGGCCACGCCGTGGCCAATGTCATTCCCGTTGTAGCCGCCAACCGCACCGGTACAGAAACCGGCCTGGGTGACCCGCAGACATTCTATGGTCACTCCTTCATTGCCGATCATCGGGGTGAACTGGTGGAATCCTTTAGCAGTGATGAGGAAGGCGTGCTGGTACACACTTTTGACCTGGATTTTCTTACTACTCACCGTTCAGCCTGGGGCTTTTTCAGGGACAGACGAGAAGACCTGTACAAATAGTCCACAGTACTGGGCTGTGAATATCAATCAGAAATGCTCCCTGTTGATATCGCATCCCGACACAATATGCTCGTCATTTTGAAAGAACTGGCACTTAACAACCGGCTCGGCTTTTGGCCGATCAGAGTGGCGATCAATCTGCAGGTCACGCCCCTATCCTGAGCCAAAACAAGGAGAACCCCTTGTTTTTCAGGCTATTTTTGATACAAAAAAGTGAACAATTAAAGACTGGCAGGTTTAAATCTCATTTTTGAACTTTTCTGTGTGTATAATCGGGCGAGAGGGTAAGGGGTGAAAAATCAATAGAATAAAAAACATAAAAGGGCCGATGCCGAAACGGTAACCCGTAATGACATCGACCCAGTGAGTACCACGGGGAGAATCCTGATACTCAATCATTGGAAAATTACCTACGCTTTCGAACATGGGTATTTCAATGATAGTCATCACCAGGGGCAATGACGAGAAAAAGGCTACAAAAACTCCCCCCAATAGTACTGAAAAGTTATTTTTTGACATGAATTGTAATGAATGATCAGGCTGGTTTTTGCCCTGTAGCTGCCTGAAAGGGCACATTCAGGGGCCCGAAATGGTTGTTACCACCTGAACTGATCGAAAACCTCGAATTACTGGGACAAAGGGGGCTTGCACGCCGAATGCAAGAATCAGTATGCGAGAAACAGACAATTCCAGGCACATTCTGGAATACCGATTCCAGGGTTACAGGCTCGACCTGACCACCCACAGTCTCTATGACCCCCAGGGCGAATTGCTGACGCTAAGCAGTCGTGCGCTTGATACCCTCAAGCTGCTGATCGAAAACCGCGGCAACGCCCTGTCCAAGAATTACCTCATTGAAACCATCTGGCCAGACACCTTTGTCCAGGAAAATAACCTCAACCAGGTCATTTCCAGCATTCGCAAGGCACTGGGGGATTCAAAAAATTCCAGTCAGTTCATCAAGACACTGGTCGGCAAGGGCTATTGTTTTGTCGCGGACCTGGAGGAAATCCGGGCCTCGGACCTGGAAGACACAGCAGCCGAAATAGGCGGTGATGAGTATGACGATCCAGGCCTGGGCTCATCCCATACAACAACCACCCGGGTTCCCGTGCAGGCAACAAAGCGATCTGCGGCCTATGCATTTGTGCTGGCTTTGCTGGTGCTGGGTGCTTTTACGACTATCGCCTGGTTACAGCCCTTTGGCAGTGGTCCGGTACTCGAAGACCTTGCCTCGTCTAACCTGGCCGACACCAGTACCGGCTCCGATCAGGTCATTTTCGGTTCCATCGCTGTACTGCCTTTTACCACCCTGGCAACCGATCCCACCCGGGACCAGAACACCTTTACCCTGGGACTGCACGATGAACTGATCAACCAGCTCAGCCAGCTCACCAGTCTTAAAATAGTGGCACGCGACAGTGTCGTCACGCCCAACCTGAAAGAATTACCCTTACAGGAAATCGGCAAGCTACTGCATGTAGAGTCGATTATCACCGGCAGTGTCATGTTTATAGACGACTTCGCTCGTATCAAGCTGCAAATGCTGGACCCTGCCTCCGGTGTCATCACCTGGGCCTACGACTACGATATTGATACCGGGAGCCTGAAGGATATGATCGAGACCAACAAGACCATGGCCGCCCAGGTCTCCCAGGCGCTGGAGGCCGATGTCAGTATGGTCACATATCCCGAAATACTGGCCAGTCCCACAGAATCTTTTGAAGCCTATCGTTACAACATGGCAGCAAGGCGCGCCTACAACAATCAGAACTTCCGGAAGGCCTTGTCTTTGAGCAAGCAGGCACTGGCGCTGGACCCTGACTACCAGGGCGCCCTGTACAATTTTGCCCGTGCACACTTCTACATGTCGTCGAATCCGTTGGAAGGCATGACCACCAAAGACCATCTCAAGCGCACAATGGAAACAGCAGAACGGTTGATTGAACTGGCGCCTGACAAGTACGAAGGCTATGTCATCAAGGCAATCGTCCTGGGCTCCAAGAGGGACTGGCAAGGCGCCATGGCTGAGGTAAAACGCCTGAAAAAAATGGATGCCCCGCTGTGGGAACTGCAACCGCTGGCACCTGTCCTGATGAGCCTGGGGGAATTTGATCTGACTATTGATATCCTGAAGGCGAATATCCAGGTGGAGCCGCTTAACGGTTATGGGCGCGGCTTTCTCATGGCAGCCTATGAGGCCGTGGGCAACAACATACAGTCACGCATGGAATATCACATCGGTGAAGAACTGACACCCAACTGGTGGGGGGATGTGGTCAACTTTTTCCTGACCCTGGGTCGTGATGAAAAAATTCCTGACCTGGAGACATTCCAGGGAACCTCAGACGAGGTCAAGGCCCTTCTCAGCCAGATATATGATGGTGACCGGGACAGGATTGTCTCCACATTACATAAATTGCTTTACGCTAAAGCTCCTACCACGTCCATCAATGTCCACTATGCTGCCATAGCCGCTCTTCTGGATGAACACGAACTGGCCATCGCGTTCATGAAGCGCTCAACCGCCGACTTGCGCATTCACCTGCACTGGATCTGGCAACCTGTATTCAGGGAAACCTGGGACCATCCCGACATGGTGGAACTGCTTGAGGAAAACGGTGTCCTGGCATTCTGGCAGGAAAACGGCCCTCCCTCCCTGTGTCAGCAACCGGGCATGGATGTCTTTGTTTGCGATCTGTAGCACCGTCGAAACGTCGTTCGCAGAAGCTGGCTTAACGCACGTCACAAGACCTGGTGGCGCTACCCGCAAAGAGTACTTCAGGGACCAGGGCCTCAGTTAGACCAGGATATATCCAGTGCCTCAGGACGGTACCGGTCGATCACACCACAGGCGACTATCTCACCTGCATTACCGGCAGGCTGGGTGCTCAAATCATCCAGATCAGCGTGAATAGCCACGGCCTTGCCGATGATCGAGTTTGTTCCACTCAGGAACAGCTTGGGATTGCGTACATCCAGCTCAGCCACACCATAAGCATCGGCCGAGATATTACCCAGGTCACCGACATGAGTATCGGGACTGGCTGGCGCACCATGGGAAGTTTCCGTGGGATTGAAATGCCCACCAGCCGAGGAGGCGTCATCAGCTGAGCAATCACCATTTTCATGGATATGGAATCCATGGGGGCCTGATGCCAGGCCACTGAAACGGGCAACCAGGCGCAGTGCTGGTGTGATCATGTCATCTTCACTGCCAGCATCGGTATCCAGGGCGTCCAGGCCGCTATTAACGGACGATTCGGGATTTTCCCTTTCCGGTTCCTGAATCAAAAGAATGGCACCGGTGGCATCATTGCCCTCGGTCGGTGCCAGGGTGGCGGCGGCCATAGTCTGGATAGCATTGTCGCTGTCCTGGTATTCCTCCGGAAACAGGTCAGGCAATTCAATCTCCTGGATTGATGCGGCCTGGTTGGCGATGGCAGTTGTTGCCTCTGCTATCAGGCTCTGGGGGTCAATTGCCGAGGACCCCGAGCCGGACCGGGCAGGATCTGTATTCATGCTGCCTGTTGTCGAAGTACCGGAATCGTTACTGCACCCTGTCATCATGATGGCTGCGATGATGGCAATGCCGAGCTTCTTTTTCCTGTTCTTCATTATCAACCTCCTGCGATAGCTAATGACTGTCTCATCTTTTCACCTGAGGGCGACAACCTGCCATTTCAAGCGTGACAACAGTCATTTAGCGCTCGCGCCGGTATCTCCTGGTCTTCGTATCAGCAGCGTTACAGCTGTAACCCGCAGCAGCCCTGGCCTGACGTCTGCAACCGGGGACACGGAACAGGTGTTGATGACCTTCTGTCCTCCTCGCCAGTCAGAATTCCGTGAAACCGGCGGAGATTGAACATTGAGGTAGTGCCACTGGTATCATTGGCAGCAGTCCCCACAGCTATAAAGGTTTTTATGCACAAAGAAGATCCCGTCGCCATTGAAGAACCCCAGGAACACCGCCTGGAACTGCGATAGTTGAGACCCGAAGACTACCCGGATGTCAAAGTCCTGATGGACGAGGTCTACAAAGACTACGATGGTGCCTGGCCTGAAACTATCTACCAGGCCCAGCTTGCTGCCTTTCCCCAGGGGCAGATTTGTATCGAGGACAAGGGCCGGGTGATTGCCACGGCCTTTACCATCATCGTGGATTACCAGAAATTCGGTGATTACCATACCTGGGAAGAGATCACCGGGGATGCCTACCTCACCACGCACGATCCCAAGGGCGACGTGCTGTACGGTGTGGATGTCATGGTATCCGGGGAATACCGCGGCCTGCGCCTGGGGCGGCGCCTGTATGAGGCCCGCAAGGAGTTGTGCCGCAATCTCAACCTGAAATCCATCATGGCCGGCGGCAGGATTCCCAATTATCGCGAGTATGCCGGCACCATGACCCCCGAGGAATATATCGACGTGGTCAAGGCCAAGGATGTCCACGATCCCGCCCTTTCCTTCCAGTTATCCAACGGCTTTGAGGTCAAGCGCCTGCTGCGTGCCTACTGGCCCGAAGACAAGGAATCCATGGGCTATGCCACCCTGTTGCAATGGCACAACATTCACTACGACCCCGAACACCGCAAGCTGATCGGAACGCAGAAGACCAGCGCCCGCCTGGGCTGTGTGCAGTGGCAAATGCGCTACTTCAATACGGTCGATGAATTTCTGCAGCAGGTGGAGTCTTTTGTCGATTCCCTGTCTGATTACCAGTGTGATGTCGCCCTGTTTCCCGAGTTGTTCAACGCCCCCCTGATCGGACTCAAGCAGGGTAAGGATGCGGTGGAGGATATCTGGAACCTGGCGGCCTACAGCGAGGAAATCCTGGCGGCCATTTCCGCCATGGCGGTGTCCTACAACATCAATATCATCGCCGGTTCCATGCCCATCGAAGACGGGAACGAACTCTACAATGTGAGCTACCTGTGCCGTCGTGACGGTACCGTGGACTCCCAGCACAAGATTCACATCACGCCCATGGAGAAAAAGTACTGGGTGCTGCAGGGCGGCAACGAGCTGCGGGCCTTTGACACGGATTTTGGCCGTATCGGCATTCTCATCTGCTACGACGTGGAGTTTCCCGAACTGGCGCGATTGCTGTCCGAAGAAGACGTACAGATCCTCTTTGTGCCCTTCTGGACCGACACCAAGAACGGCTACCTGCGCGTACAGCGCTGTGCCCAGGCACGGGCCATTGAAAATGAATGCTACGTGGCCATCGCCGGCAGCGTCGGCAACCTGCCCAAGGTGGAAAGTGTCGATATCCAGTATGGCCAGACGGCCGTGTACTCACCGTCGGACTTTGCCTTTCCCCACGATGCCATCATTTCGGAAACCACCCCCAACACCGAGATGACCCTGATCGTGGACCTTGACCTGGAGAAACTGAAGATTCTGCGCAATGAGGGCTCGGTGACCAATACACTGGACCGCCGGCATGACCTGTATGAGCTCAAGTGGAAAGGTAAAAAGGTCCTGCAGGAATAATCCCGGCTACAGGACGCGAAAAAACTGTGCCTTGATATAACGGGTTTCCGGAATCACCGGGTGCACAGGATGATCCATGCCCTGCCCGCCCACGGCAAACAACTGGCCGCTTCTGCCCTGCTTGTGAATGGCACCGTGTGCAATAGCCGTGAGCATGTCATCCGTCAGGGGCATGGAACATGAGGCAGACACCAACACCCCGTTGTCTGCCAACAGGCGTACTGCCATCTCGTTGATATGCCGATAGGCGGCTTCACCGGCTTTCTGGTCCTTGCGCTTGCGGATAAAGGCCGGCGGATCCAGGACCACCAGGTCAAATTTCTCACCGTTGGCTAAGAGTTCCTTCATCACGTCCACAGCCTTGCCTTTCTGACTGCGCACAACATTGTCCAGGCCATTAAGAGCAGCATTATGGATCACGCCTTCCAGGGCCGGTGCCGAGGAGTCCACGCACAGCACATCACTGGCACCTGCCTGCGCTGCCTGGATGCCCCAGCCGCCGATATAGGAAAACATGTCCAGCATGCGCTTGCCGGAAGCCAGGGACTGCACCAGCGCCCGATTGGGACGATGGTCAAAGAACCAGCCGGTCTTTTGCCCGGTGCGGGCCGAGAATTCAAAACGCGTGTCGTTTTCAACCACCTGTGTCCATTCCGGCACATCGCCAAGGACTTCCATTTCATCCGGCAGATCTTCCAATTCACGGCCGACATGGTTGTTGCGCAGAACAATGCCCCGCGGACTGAACAGGGCATCCAGCGCATCCACCAGTGCCTGGCTGGCCTTGTCCATACCAGCGATGGACAGCTGGATGACAAAAATATCGTCATAGCGATCTATGACCACGCCGGGTAAAAAGTCGGCGTCCCCGTACACCAGCCGATAGTAAGGCGCTGCAAAGCATTGCTCGCGCAGCAACAGGGCCGACTGAAGGCGCTGCGTGAAAAACGCCTGGTCCGGCACAGCGTCTTCATCACGGCTGAACACACGGCCACAGATCAACGTTTGCGGATTCATCATGGCCCTGCCCAGGAATTGCTCACTATGACTGTAGACAGACACATGCTCGCCGGGATGGAGGGTTTTCAGGGGACTGCGGCCGATATCGACTTCATTGGAATAGATCCAAAGATGGCCTTTTTTCAGTCGCCTGTCGGCCTGCTTGTTGAGATATAGCGTGGAAGACATGGTATTGATTATCACTGCACTGAAAACGGGCGCCAATTAAGACACAGTTGTCCTGAAATCACTACCCGAGAGATAGATTCAAGGTGTCCCGTTTTGAGTTCAGGAGAAATTATTCTTCGCGGCTAAAGCCGCTTCCTACCAGGGCAGCTATTTGTAGGAAGCGGCTTTAGCCGCGAAGAATTCGTCACATACAATTTAGCGACATACTATTTGAACACTCAGTTACAAAACCCGGGTGCCTTGTAATAGTATTCGGTAAACGAAGTAGCAGCTGTACAGGAGTTCAACATGGATGATAGCGGATTGAAATTACAGAGTCTCATCACGGAAGACGGCAGGTTGGAAGTTTTCCTGATCGAAGAGGCAATCCCGGAGCCTGGAGCCGATGAAGTCCTGGTCAAAGTCCAGGCAGCCCCGATTCACCCGTCTGACATTAGCCAGTTGTTTGGCCCTGCCGATTTTTCCACTGCCCGGCTTGAAGGCACAACCGCGCGTCCTGTTCTCACCGCCACTATTCCCGAAGCCCTGATGCCCATCGTCGCCCCCCGCATTGGACAGCCCCTGCCGGCCGGCAATGAAGGGGCAGGGTCGGTCATCAGGGCCGGTAGAAATTGTGCGCACCTGGAAGGCAAAACCGTCGCCATGCTGGGTGGCGAGATGTATGCCCAGTACCGGGTCATGCCGGCCAGCAAGTGCCTGCCGGTCCCCGACGGGATCAATGCTGCGGCCTGTGCCGCCAGCAAGGTCAATCCGCTAACTGCCCTGTGCCTGGTAGAAACCATGCGCATGGAAGGCCACACGGCCCTGGTGAACACCGCAGCAGCCTCCAGTCTTGGCCAGATGCTGGTGAAAATTTGCCTGAAGGATGGCATTGGTCTGGTTAATATCGTGCGCAGTGACGCCCAGGTGAAACTGTTACAGGACATTGGCGCCACTCATGTCGTGAACTCGACCAGCGACTCCTTCATGACCGACCTGGTAGCCGCCCTGTCGGCAACCGGTGCCACCATTGCTTTTGATGCCACCGGCGGCGGTTCACTCGGCGGCCAGATACTTACCGCCATGGAACAGGTTGCCGTCAGTAAAATGACCACGTTTTCACGCTATGACTCTGACACGTTCAAGCAACTTTATATCTACGGCAACATGGACACCTCGCCGACCACCTTCAACCGCACTTTCGGCGTCGCCTGGTCTATCAAGGCGTGGCTGCTTTCGCCTTTCCTGCAACAGCTAGGCATGGAAAAACTGGTGCAGTTACAGCAGCGCATTGGTGCTGAACTGACCACCACGTTTGCTACAGAATATGCCGGGTCAGTGTCACTGGCCGGCATGCTCGACCCCGCGGCCATTGCGACCTATGCAGCGCGACATACCGGCAGCAAATACCTGGTGACTCCCTGGACATAGCAAGCCCCTGGTAACTGGCTGGTGATCGTCTGCCTGGCATCAAAACCATCAGGCGAGTTATTCAAAGGTGATCCAAGTCGGGCTGCTTCGTGGTATAAGCCTCAAGGTAGAAAATAACTTGATTTGTTTCAGGTCGGACATTGCGCAGCAATCTCCGGCAGTCCCGAATAATGACAAGCTTCAAGAGTGGTGACGACATGTTACAAATTCTGGTGAAAGGTGTGTTCGTAGTTCTTGGCTTGCTGGTCATCGCCGCTTTCGGGATGTTACTGAAGATGGCCGCAGACAGTCGCCGCATGAATGTGGTGCTCGGCGTCCAGAATGAAAACCTCAGGCCCTGCCCGAACTCGCCCAACTGTGTCTGCAGTGATATGCCGTTGGAGGACAGCCATTATATCGCGCCAATCGCCGATCCCGACGGCTCACGCTGGGCAATGCTCATTGAGAAAGTCAATACAATGGAGGGTGCCGAGCTTGTCCACAGCGAGACAAACTATGCACGCTTCACCTTTCGCACCCCCCTGATGGGATTCATGGATGATGTGGAGTTCCACTACCGGCCCGCTGAGGGTTTCATCGCCGTCCGCTCGGCTTCCCGGGTCGGCTACAGTGACTGGAATGCCAACAGCAAGCGTATTAATGCGGTGCGTACACTCCTGGAGTAATAGCACCTGACTCAAGATTGCCGTGGAAGCAGGCAACTGTTCGCAAGGCCTGTCGTTGCAACAGCCTTGAAACCGAAAAAAATATTATCCTATTGTTTTTAATGACTTTTCCGCCAAACTTGCCTGTGCCTGCAACGCTATTGCATCATTGGGGGTCTAGCTCCAGGCGGTCGCCAAAAGCCACCTCCAGGAGAAAATTCCGTGAAAATCAAGGAGTTTACTATGACAACCGGTAATCCACAGTACCCCAACAGCAAACTGTCTGTATTGGCCGGCCTGCTGGTGGTAGCCCTGGGCTGGGCATGTTTGGCTCATTCCCAGACCGGGATAGCTCAACCCTACGACAATGAAGCAAAAGATGAACTGGATTTTCCACTGTCTGACTCGGAAACCCATACCCGGATTGATGCCGAAAAAGAGTTGCGTGTCCAGGCAGCGCTTTATCCTGAAACCCTCGTCGGCAGGGCCGTGCGCCTGGAAAGTGGCGAACCCGTTGGCGAGGTTCTCAACGTGCGTCGCCACCTGGATAACCTGTATATCTACCTCGTGATGGATGCCACTGACTGGTTCAATGCGCCCACGACCTATGCCATTTCGGTACGCGAAGTTGAACGCCTGGAGGCCGGTGACATCGTGATGGAGCTCAATGCCGGCATGCACGTGGCAGGCATGACCTACTACCCGGAAGACTTCACATCGGTGAAAAACAATTTCCCGGAAACCGAATTACCGGCGACTGACAACTAACCAATATCAAACAGGCCTGCCGGTTGGACTACCCTCTTTTCGGCAGATTGATGTACTCTTGGTACAACTACAGTACAGGGGGAGTGACGATGGAATTACGAATCAACAACCAGGTTCATGACGTGGACGTGGAACCCGATATGCCTTTGTTATGGGTCATTCGGGACATTCTGGATCTCAAGGGCACCAAGTTTGCCTGCGGTATCGCCCAGTGTGGTGCCTGCACCGTGCATATTGATGGCGAACCGATCAGATCCTGCTCCTACCCGGCATCAGCCGCCGAAGGCCGCAATATCACCACCATCGAGGGCCTGTCCGAGGACGCCTCCCACCCGGTCCAGCAAGCCTGGATCAAGCACCAGGTGCCCCAGTGTGGCTACTGCCAGTCCGGCCAGATCATGGCGGCTGTTGCCCTCCTGGCGAAAAAGCCGCAGCCCACGGATGCCGACATCAACGCCGCCATGACCAATATCTGCCGTTGCGGTACCTACAAACGTATTCGTGACGCCATACATGACGTGGCCGGCAACACGACTGAATTCTACCAGGCACAGGTTTAGGGGGAGCACATCATGAACAAGCCAATGACCAATCTTTCCCGTCGCCGCTTCATGTTATCCACCGCTGCTGTGAGCGGCAGCTTCGTGCTGGGCCTGCAAATGCCGGGCAAGGCAAAAGCCGCCGGTATGGAAAGCAGTGATATCAATATCTGGGTCCAGATCAGCCCGGATGACCTGGTCACCATCAAGTATGCCCGCTGTGAGATGGGCCAGGGCAGCATGACCTCCGCGCCCCAGATCGTGGCCGATGAACTCGATGCCAACTGGGACCAGGTGCGTATTGAATACGTCGATGTGAACCAGCATATCCGCATGAACAAGGCCTGGGGTGACATGGTCACCGTGGGCAGCCAGACCATCCGTAATTCCCAGGAATACCTGCGTAATGCCGGGGCTACGGCCCGCGCCATGCTGGTGGCGGCCGCCGCTAGTGAATGGAATGTGCCGGCCAGTGAGATTGATGTCACTAACGGTGTTATCCGCCATACCGTCAGCGGTCGTGAAAGCGGCTTTGGTGCCCTGGCCGCAGCTGCCGCTGCACAGCCGGTACCGGAAACCATCACGCTGAAAGACCCGGCCGACTGGCACATCATTGGCCAGCCTCATCCCCGCGTGGATATTCCCCCGTCGGTGGACGGCTCCCAGGTTTACGGTGTCGATACGCAGCTGCCCGGCATGGTGTATGCCTCGATTGCCAACTGCCCGGTGTTTGGCGGCACGGTGCGCTCCTTTGATGCCAGCAAGGCCATGAGCCGCCGCGGTGTCATGAACGTGTTTGCCATTGATGGCAATTCGGTAGCGGTTGTTGCTGACAACTGGTGGCGTGCCAACAAGGCCCTGCAGGAAATCGACATTGAGTGGGATACCAACGGCAACGGCAGTGTCAGCAGTGCCGACATCCTGGCCGACTTCAAAGCCAACCTGGATGCGCCCGATGGTGCGCCCCTGCCCAACAACAGCGGAGATGCCGAACAGGCATTGGCCAATGCCGAGACAGTCATCGAAGCGGAATACTTCACACCATATTTAAGCCACTCTCCCATGGAACCCATGGGTGCCACGGTGCGCATTGCCGCCGATCGTGTGGACCTGTGGGCCTCGACCCAGTCACCGGAAGGCCTGGTGGATGAAATGGTTAATGCCCTGGAAGTCCCGCCGGAAAGTGTTTATGTCCATCGCGTCCAGGCTGGCGGCGGTTTTGGCCGTCGTGGCGGTTCCAGCGATTACGCCCGGCAGGCTGCCCTGATTGCTGCCGAGTTGCCACAAAATACGCCGGTAAAGCTGTTGTGGACCCGTGAGGAAGACACCCAGCACGACTACTACCGTCCGCTTGCCATGTATCGCCTCAAGGGCGGACTAGACGCTAACGGCAATATCTCGGGCTGGCAGGCCCGTATCGCCAGTGGCTCCATTCTGGGATCACGCGGCGCCCCCTTGCGCGGTGGCCTGGATTTCATGGCGACCGAGGGTTTTACCCGCCTGCCTTACAACATTGCTGACCAGTTCCAGGATGCCAAAGTGGTCTCCAATCACGTGCCGCTGGGATTCTGGCGTACCGTGGGCTGGTCACAGACGCCGTTTGCGCGCGAGCAGTTCATTGACGAGCTGGCCGTAGCGGCCGGTGAAGACCCCTACCATTTCCGCCTCAAACACATGAATGAGGACGAACTGTCACGGCATATCCTGGAAGCGGTTGCCGAGGCCATCGGCTGGGACGAAGCCCCTGCTGCCGGCATCTATCGCGGTATCGCCACCACCGAACCCTACGGCAGTTATACCGCTGCGGCCGTCGAGTTGTCGGTCAACGATGCCGGTGCCATCAAGATTCACCGGATCATCCAGGGCATTAATACCGGCCACATGGTGAACCCGGACAACGTCAAAGCGCAGTTGGAAGGCGCCACGGTGTGGGCCATCAGTGCTGCCATGTGGGGTGAGATCACGCTGGAAGAAGGCCGCGTACAGCAAAGTAATTTCCACGACTACCCCTTGTTGCGCATGGCGCAAATGCCGGTAGTCGACACGGTACTGCATGCCACAGGTGGATTCTGGGGCGGTGTTGGTGAACCTGGCCAGGCGCCGATATTGCCGGCGTTCTGTAATGCCATATATGCCGCTACCGGCACCCGGGTCAGGTCACTGCCACTGGCACAACATGGCTTCAGCCTGGCCTGATCGACGTACTTGAAATCACCCCGGGGAGGTTCCCCGGGAGTGCCGGTAAACGAACGATTGTTTATTCTGCAGGGGTACCAGTGGCACTGTAGGTAACTGTCACAGCAAAAGAGTCGCCTGTACCATCATCATAATCACAGCTTATGGAACCGCCAGAACTGCCGGAGGTTCCGTGACCTTCCAGTTCGGAGAAAATCACTGAACTGCCGGACGCGCTACCAGAACATGATGCGCCTTCCACTCCCCCAAAACCCGAGGCACTCAGGCTAAAACTCGAAATACCGGATACGGTGACTGAAATATTTGCCAATCCGCAGCCAAAACCTGAAGAGCCTCCCGCAGCTGACAATGTAAAGGCATGGGAACAACTGGTGTCATAAACCTCGGAAGCAATACTTACACTGACTGACCAATTGATGATCTCTTCTTCAATAGTAAGAGATGCATTTCTGCTGCGTGAAATGCCGTTATTGGTATCACTGAAAGTGATCACCGCATCATAACTCCCCTTTTCCAGTGCCGTTGCGCTACTGTTTACCGCCAATGTAATTTCCATGTTTGCTCCCGGCATCAAGGAGCCTGCTGAAGGAGATACGCTCAACCAGGACGCATTATCAGATACACTGAAATCAATTACTGAATTGCCTGCATTGGTAAGGATATAGGTTGCCGAAGGCGGTGAGAAGGGACCTCCTTCCACACCATTCAGAACAAATTCGGTGTCAGGACCCAGAGTGAAGGCTTCTTCAGGGGTTATCAATACTGGAGGTGACTCGATAGCCTGAGTAATTGTTTCTGATAAATCTTCGCTGTAAATCGCTTTTGCGCTTTTTGTCAGATCATGCATTGTCTGAAGATTTTCGAAATACTCGCCTGTATTGGCGAATTGTTTAAATAAATCAGTTGAGTCAGCCAGCGCCCTGTCAGCAATAGCACTTTTTACAAAATCCAGGGATTGTTGATATCTTTCCAGGCTCGGCT
>Ga0181561_10001664_pt1 | contig 19694 bp, 8 predicted proteins | sample 011ome_19_FD_133760 | JGI IMG/M metagenome (GOLD analysis project Ga0181561, IMG submission 133760) | Coastal salt marsh microbial communities from the Groves Creek Marsh, Skidaway Island, Georgia - 011510BT metaG (megahit assembly) | ecosystem: Environmental > Aquatic > Marine > Intertidal zone... | reverse complement strand
GAACGAAATCAGATGCCCTTTTTCGCGCTCGCGCGCTTTTGGCGGCGAGCGCGCACGCGAGCGCCACTCTCCCCTCACCGACGAGCTCTGGAGACGCGACGAGCGCGCGTGCGATCATCTCGAATGTTCGCGTTTCGTGTTTCGTGTTACACGTATAGTCTACAAGCTGGATCCGACTCGCGTTTCACTCGCCGCGCGGACGCGCCAGGGCGAGCTCGGCGCGGAGCGCCTGCTCCGTCTCCCCCGACGCGGCGAGCCGGCGCTGGAGTTCATCCACCACGCTCTGCCTCCACTGCGCCTGCGCCTCAAGGTCCGCCTCGAGCGAGCGAAGACGCCACTCCGCGGCGCTCTCGTCGGATCGTTCGGTGTCTCGCAGTCTCACGTTTTCCTCGCGCAGACGGGCGCACTCGGCGACGGACGCGTCGAGCCTCGACTGAATGCCGAACGCGACCTGCCGCTGCCACGCCACCTGGCTCTCGAGCTCCACCTCCAGCGAACGCTCATGCCAGACGCTCTCGGTCTCCTCGCCGCGTGCCTCGAGTTTCAAGCGCGCGTTTTCCGCGCGCAACGCGTCGTTCTCCGCTTTCTGCTCGTCCAAACGCCTCCGCAAGTCGTGCTCGATCGTGTCTCGGAATTTTAGCGAGGCTTCCAGCTCACTCTCCAGGCTTCGAAGCGTCCACTCGGCGTCTCTTACACGCTCGATCTCGGAGTTCGTGCGCGCGTGTCGGGGAGGGGGATGGGCGGTAGCCATCTGACACACGCGCGACCCGCTCGCTCTGACCTTTGCCGCGCGCGTCTCCGTGTGACCTCGAGACTTTTTATTATCGAGTTTCTTGTCCCGGACGATCGGCTGCGCTTTTCTTTCCCGACCGCTGAATTTCGCGATAATCGTCGCGTCCGCCGCGTCGTGGGCACTCTTGTCGGGGCTGATACCGAACATTCCATCCGCACAAATGTCGCTCCTCGCGCTTCAGCTCGTGGCCGTCGGCGGCGTGACCGCCCTGAAGCCCTCCCGGGGCGCCAGGCGCTGCGCCGTCGCGCTCAAGCCCGTCTCGATGGCTGGCGCGGGTAAAAAGCCGAAAGACGAGGACAACAAGCCTCCTCGCGGGTTCCCGAGGTGCGTCCCCGGAGCGCCTCCGGCCTCCGTTCGAACCCCGCGCGTGGCGATTCATACCGCGCGTCTCGCGCGCGCGTCCCGCCGCCGGCCCGGAATCGCGAAGGCCCGCCGACCCGTCGCGGTCGTTAGGTTTCTTTTTCGCTGGGATCGAAGGTGCACCTTCCACGCGGCGTTCGCGCGCGACGGGCGCGATTCGCACCCGTCGACGACGTCTCTCTCCGCGACGCGCCGAGACGCCACACCGCTCGACTGACCGAGAACGCGCGCGTTCCCCACGTCGCCCCACCCTCACGCCCTCCCCCGTGACAGCGGCGGCGGGTCCTCGGCGAGCCGCGGGCCGGGGGCGGCGCCGCTGCGCATGGAGACGGGCGACCAGCGCAAGTTTGGCTACGGCGGCGACGGCTTGCCCCCCGACGACGGCGACGACGACGACGGCGGCTGGGAGCCCGGCGGCGAGGGCGAGCCCTCGCCGGTGGGCCTGTTCGTGCTCCTCGCCGCGGGCGCGTGGGCGCTCTGGGAGTACAGGCGCCCGGGCGGCACGCTCAACCCGCAGACCAAGAAGGACATCGCGCGCCGGCGGTACGAGGCGCAGCTCGCGGCGCGTCGGCGGCGACTCGCCGAGTCGAGCGGCGGCGGCACGGGGAAGATCAACGTCGGGTGAGACGGCCGCCTTTACTTACTTTCGCGTCGCGCTTTTACCTTTCGCGGTCTCGGGCGTGTCGGAGGAGGGACGGGCGAGTGGTTCCGCGCGCGTCCCTCGAGGGATCTCCGCGGTTTCCGTCTCGCGCGTCAGTCGATCGATGTACGTCGCTCCTTCTTTTTCGACGACGACGTATATACTTCGTTCACGAAACAACACTCAGTGTTAGGGGCGTATTCTATTTCCCGTCTTCTACTTCTACGGACGCCTTCTCTCGCATCTCGGCTCGCCAAGCGCCACGCGCGGCACCACGCCGCGCTCCCGTCACCGTCGCGGTGGCGCGAGCCGCGGCGACTCCGAGCCCGGCGAGCCGTCGTCGTCGCTGCCGAAATGTCTGAGCCTCGAGTTCCACGAGTTGCTTCTCGTCATCGTGGGCAACTCCTTCCCGTCCCTCCCGACGCTGCGGCTCAGCAAGGAGTTCGCGCGCTTGCTCCTCGACGCGTTCCCCGACCGCTCGCGCTTGATCAGCACCGCCTGCGCCGCGAACACCGGGGTTTCCTGCAGCGCGACGCCGGGCTGCGCGGGCATGGCGGCGGCGGGCGACGAATGCGATCGACGCAACGACCCGGACGCGTCCAGTCGTCGAGACGCGTCTCGAGACGACGTTCTGCTCGACTTCGACTCGTCCTCGTCCTCCAGGATCGCGCTCTCTACGGCGATCGAGAGCTCGCGCGCCGCGCTCGATGCGGTCACGCCCTCCCGACCCGTGGCCACGCCTCGAACACCGAGAGTGTCTACAACCTCTTCCTCGAGCCTTCCTCTGGGCGCGGACGTGTCCGACGATCGCGTCCGCGACCGGAAGGGCCAGTATCGGTACATCGAGGACATGTGTGAATTTGTGTGTCGTTTGTGCGTAAGACACGCTTGGCCCGCGACGATGATCCGCGGGGGTCGGAGGGGCGCGCGTCGCCGAGGCTACCGCGCGCCGCGGGATGCGCGGCGGAGGCGAAACATGCGTATTAGATATATGTAGTCACACGACTGTTATGTGCCGACGATTGACAGCCAATCGCCAATCGCTGAGGGTGCCGTGCGGGAATGGAAAGATTGAAAAGCTTCGAAAGACCAAAATGGAAGCTCCCGCTGTCGTCTATTTCGATCAACATGTTAGGGGTCGTGAGAAATCGCGCCCTCGCAAAATTGTCGTAATGGGTGTGTAGTTGCGAACTTCAGGAAATAAATTGATTGTAACTTGTATGCGCAATCAGTCTCAGTGTTAAAAATACCTCTAATAATTTGGGTCGAGTCCCCGTAGCAGAGAATGCTTGAGTGCGTTTTCGGCGAGTCGGCGCGCACATCCGGCGGCGCATGTCGCGAACCGTACGCCCGGACAAGGGCGACCCCGAACCCCCGTCCGCGATCCAGCGCGAGCTCGCGACTGCCGCTGACCCGACCCCCGAGAACGTGCTCGCCGGTCTGGAGGTCCAGGAGAAGTCTCTGCGCGAGCTCCGCAGGTACCTCTTCACGCGGTTGTTCCAGCTCCAGGTGCGTCTCGCTCCCGCGCGCTCGCCCTCCCCCCGCCGCGCCGTCTCCGTCGCGCTGACCCCCACCCCACCCCCCCGCCGTCGCTCGAACGCCCTGTCGACGCTCCGCAGGCGGAGGAGGCCGTGCTGCGGGACAAGCTCCCGGAGCACCGACGGCCTCGGTCGCCCGAATCGGACGATGCCGCCGATTGAGCGCGACGAGAAAAAACTCGTGTACAAGCGCGGGAAGCGCCGCGTCGCGGCGAAGCAGCCCTCCCCCGCGCGGTGTCTCGAGTGGCTCAGAGGGAGCAACCTACACGGCGTGCTGTGTCGCAACGCGGTGTGGCTCGCGTGCACGCGCCAGCTCGCGTACTTCCTCGAGCGCGTGTGCCTCGGCCGCAGGGCGCAGGCGGAGGCGGCGGCGGGCGTGCCCGTGTTCGCCAACGCGCTCGGCGCCGGCGCCAGCGCCGGCGCCGACGCCGAGGCGCGCCCCGTGGTGGTGCGCCTGTCGCCCGAGGAGGCGTTCTACATGGCGCACCAGATGGACTGCCTCACCGTGCACGGCGTCGAGCGCGGCGCGCCGCCCGGGGAGGCCGTCTCGAGCCCGGCGGCGAGCGCCGGCGGGGAGAGCGCGGATGGCGACGGCGAAGGCGGGGCCTGGCTGATGCGGCTCTCGCGGACGGAGCTGTGGCGCGCGCTCGCGCGGCTCGGCGCCGAGCGTCCCGAAGACGGCAAAAGCCCTGGCGGCGGCTTCATCGCGAAGTACGCCGCGCACGCGCACTTCCGAAACCAGGGGTGGCTGCCTCGTTCTGGGTTGCAGTACGGCGCGGATTTCGTGCTGTACCGAAACCACCCGAGCTTGGTGCACTCCGACTTTTGCGTCGTGCTCGCGCCGGACGCCGGCGGCGGCGCGTCCGGGGACGCGGAAGCGAACGCCGGAGAGATCGCACCGACCGCGCCGCGCGCAAGGCTCGGGCTCCGGAAGTGGACGGAGGTCCAGGCGGCGTCGCGGCTGTGCGTGCAGGTGAACAAGGGGTTGATCTCGGCGTCGGTGACGTTTTCAGAAACCGCAGACGCGTCGACGCCGGCGTGTCTCCGGTCGATCGCGGTCGAAGAGACGGAGGTGCGCAGGTTCAACCCCGAGCGGAACAAGCCCTGAGCGGGATCGCGCGTCGGGAGTGGTGAGACACGCGACGATTCGTACTCGTAGTCAGTCGGTGGTTACGCGCTATAGATTTTTTCGCGTCGCGGCGACGAAAACGATCCGTCGACGGACGCGCGCTACGCGCGGATCCATCCCCGCGCGAAGTACAGCGCGATGGCGGCTACTTCCCGAACCACGTTCCACTGCGCGCGCCACAGCTCTTTGCTCCTCGCGAAGAAACCCCGACCCGGTGGCGGGAACTGCGTGGTGAGCTCAAGCTCCGGGGGCATGCGCGCGGAGAAAATCTGTATCCCGCCAGCCTTCGTCCCCGCCTCCGCGGCGCGCGCCGCCGCCTCGCGCGCGGCGGCGAGGAACGTACGCTCCGCGCGCCACTGGTGGAACCGGTTCGTGACCACCGCGACGCGCCGCCACCCGCGCCGGTGACACTCCTCCAGCGAGAACACGGCGTTCTCGCGGGTGCTCGTGGAACTTTCCTCAAGAACCCAATCGAAAGCCTCCGCGGCGGTCCCGAGTTCCTCGTCGAAGACGCCCCCGCCGGACAGCTCACGCACGCGAAGGTGCTGCCCCCGCCGGTCCCGGACCGGGGTGATGTCCACGGCGTGCAGCGCGGCGCGCCGCGGGTACTCTTCTAAGGGGGGGGCGCACCGAGCGCCTCGCCCGGAGTCCAGCGAGTGGTTCATCGAAAGAAGAGTGACCGCGAATCTCGCCATCGCGTGCGCTTCCGTGCCGAACGCGCCCGCATCCTGACCCTCCGCCCCGCTGAAAAGGAGGTTCCTCGCGCGGCCAGAGCAGAACAGACGCACGCCGAGGTGCACGCGCGCCACCAGGGGAAGCGTCGGCACGCCATCCTGCAGCGAGTAACCGAGCACGACAGCGACGTCCACCGGGTCCTCCGGCGAGATCTCGAGGTCGAACGACGCCGTGTCGCCAGCCAGCATGCCGTGCTCAGCAGCCACCAGGTGCTCGAGGGGGAGCGTGTCCACGACAAGCGCAACGACCGCCGCGACGACCGCGACCCACGCGCCGCGACGCAGGAGCGACATGCCTCCCCCGTCTCGGCGCGACGCGCGAGTGGTGGCGTTCACGAAAACGAACGTAAATAAACGAACGTAAATAGGACTACGTTCCAAACGAGCTCCGCCGTCGTGTTAGTATCACACCCACGGCGCCCACCCTGGGTACAGCGCGCACAGCAGGTCCGGGTCCTGCGCGTCCTGCAGGAGCTGCTGCACCTGCCCGGCCACGGACCTGAGCTCGGCGCCCTCGTACCCGTCCAGCTTGGCGGCGACGCGTACGAGCGCGCGCTCGGCGTCGAGGTTTCCCTCGGCGGCCGTTTTCGCCGGCTCCGCCCGCGCTTCCGCTCCTCGGCGCTCGCCCGGCTCCTCCTCCTCCTCCATCTCGCGCTGGCGCTCCGCTGCGCGCTCGGGCGAGACCGCCCACTTCAAGATCGGGTCGTGCACGAGCACGGCGACGACGGTGGTGAGCGCGTTTTTGTTGGCGCGAAGCACGCGCAGCGTCTCCTCGGAGCACTTGCGCATGACGCCCTCGACGCCGCACGCGCCGAACCCGTCCACCACGTCTCTGGTGAGCCGGAACGGCACCGTCTCCGGCGTTTTCAAGCACTTGCCCTGTTCGAACGCGACGCCGAGGTCGATGTGGATCATCTCCGCGCTCGTCTTGTCCAGCAGGATGTTGGACGAGTGGCGGTCGCCCAGCCCCACCACGTACCCGACCATCGAGTTCACCGCCACCGACCGCGTGTACGTCACGCGCGACTCCCACCACGCGCGCGGCGACGGAAAGTTCTCCAGGAAGAAGTGGTGCATCACGGGCTTGAACCGCGCGCACACCGCGTCGTACGCCGAGCGGAGCTGCTCGCGCGTCTGGCACGCCGCCAAACGGTCGCGACACTCGCGGTGCTTCAGGTCACTCGGGCGGTAGCGCTCGTGCGCGCCCCTCACGGGTTTGGCGTTGGCGTCGCCCGGCGCGCCGCCGCCCAGCAGGTACTCCGACAGGAGCGCGGTGTTGTCCACCCACTCCAGGACGCCCGCCGCGGGGGTCAGGGGCACGACGCGGTACGTGCCCACGCGCAGCTTACGCTCGCGCGTCGCGAGGTCGTCCAGCAAAAGGCGGTTGACGAGCTCGAAGAGCTGCTGCATGACGGCGTCCTGTCGCAAGTCGTCGTTGCCGGCTTTGGCGAGCTGCTTGTACGCGACGCCGTCGCTGCCGAGCGCCTCCACGAGCTTGGGCTGGTTGATGCCCCCGACCAGACGGCAGGTGTCAGAGAAACGCACGAAGTGCGGGAACGAGCCGTCCGCGTACCGCATCGTGGGGTCAACGGGGAGGGACGCGGTGACGATCGGGACGAGTCGCAAGTCACTCAACGCGCGTTTCTTGCACTGGGCGGGGATCTGGTGCCCGCCGCCCGCGTCGCCGCGCGAGTCCCGCGGCGAAACCGGGTGCTTCGCCAAGTCGACGTACGCCTCGATCATGACGTCCATCTCGCGAACCATCGCGGCGTGGTGCTCGCTGTGCCTGGCGAACGCGTCGAGGCAGTCGCGCGCCGCGTCGATCTTCTCGCGCGGCGTCGAGTACAGCTCGGACGTGCCGCTCCCGCCCACCTGGTCGCCGCGCCGCAGCGCCTGCACGTGGTACAGCACGTGGTAGGGGTGCTCGGCGCACATGCGGTCCACCAGCTTCCGGAGCACGTCCGGGAAGGCGTTGCCGGCGACGGGGGCGGTGCCCAGCCGGCCGCAGATCTGGTAGCTCAGGGGGAGGAAGTTGGAGGAAGGCACGCTGGCGCGCGCGACGAGCTTCGCGACCTCGTCGTTGGTCCTCTCCACGATCGAATAGCCCTCCGACTCCGCGGTCAGGCCGTCGCCGCTCGTGCGCAGCCGGTCCGCGCCGCCGCACACCGTGAACCAGATGTCCACGATGCGGAACACCACGCGTTGGTCGCCCGGGGATTCGCGCCGCGCCTCCGACCCCGCGCCCGCCGCGCCCGCCTCCAGCGTGCGCCGGTACGCCTGCAGCGCGGTCACGAGCCACCGCACACGATTTATGCGCAGCACCGCCGTCTCCTCGCGGTCCAGAAGCACCTGCTTGTCCAGCGGGAAGATGCGACGGTGCAACATCCGCTGCTCCTCGTCCAGCGCCGCCGCTTCTTCGCGCGTCAGCTGCGCGCGACGCGCCAGCCGCTCGCGCTTCTCCTCTCGCTCAATCTTCAGCGCCTGCAGCTCCACCTCGTTGCGGCGACGCAGCGCCTCCGACTGCGCCCACTCGGGCGAAGTCAGCCGCGCCTCCACCTGCGCGTAGAGCTGGTCCGCGAACTGCGCGAGGCGCAGGTGCGCGCGGCGCAGCATGCGCGCCACGTGCCCCGCGCCCGGCGGGACGTTGCGGGAGGACGGCGGGAGGCGGAGCCCGCCCTCGCGCTCGGCGACGCGCGCGGCGTTGACGCCGCGCACGACGGACGCGTGCTGCTGCAGCACGTGTCGCGACGACTCCGTGCGCGTCGCGCCCTGCCACTTGGAGACCAGGCACGCCGTCTCGTAGAACCGCGGGTCCTGGTGCGCGCCGTCCTGCTGCGACGCCAGGCTCTCCGAGCCGCGGCGGTCGTCCGGCGCCAGCCGGAGCTTGGCCATCACGCCGGGCGACGTCGCCTCCAGGAGACGCCGTCCGACGCCGATGGCCATCTGGTCGCGGCCCGAGGCCCACAGAAGCTTCGCCTCTTCCAGGCGCCACCGCGCCAGGGGGCTGGACATCGCGTGCCTCGCGAAGCCGCGCGGGTCGTGGTCGTCCGGCTCGCACCGCAGCGGCACGGGCTCGGGCGGCGCGGAGCCGGGGGGGGGCTCCTCCGCGCGCGCCGCGGCGAGCGCGCGCGCGCGGTGGATCGCGCGCAGCCCCTCCGCGGACTCGCCGGCTTTCCGAGCGAGCGACGCCGTCTCCGCGAGGTGCGCGACGAGCGCCTCGTCGTCCCCGAGCTCGCGAAGCACCACGCCGTGCACCGCGAGGAGCGGCTCGGCGATGCGGAAGCTCTGCTCGGCGAGCGCGCCGACGCGGCGGCGCCACGTCTCGCGCGCGCTCCGCGCGGCTTGCGCGGCGACTCTTTCGGCGGAAGCGTCGCCGGCTTTAGGGTTTAGCCGCGGCGCGCGGTACGCGCGCCACAGCTTGGCGGCGTCGGCGACGTCGTCCAGCATGCGGAGGCGGATCACGGCCGTGCGGGACGTCTCGCGCGCCTCCACGCCCTCCGTGGTCGCGCGGCGCACCAGCGCGCCGCGGATCGCGTCGAGCCGCGACGACGACGACGCGACGTCCCCGGCGCGAAGCGCGGCGAGCGCGGCGTGAAGGTCCCGGTGGAAATCAGCCTCGGCGCGCGCGGCGGCGTCGTCCGCGTCGCCCGCGTCGTCGGAACGCCGCGTTGTCGGATCGCGCGTCGCCGACCCGGCGTCCGCGGCGTCCGCGGCGTCCGCGCGCGCGCGCTCGGCGTCGGGCAGGTCCCACTGGCCGACGCGCCACGCCGCTTCGAAGCGCGCCGCGCGCGCCTGGGGGGTCGCCGCCTCCTCGGGGGGCAGCGCGTTGACGTAGACGTCCAGCACGTGCATACATCCCATCTGCCGCAGGATGTCCATCAACTTCAAGCGCGAGCCCGCGGGTCCCGAGTCGCCGCGCGCGTCGCCGGCGCGGCGACGCGCGCCCATGTCGAATCCCGCCAACGCCTGGCCCCACGCGCCCTCGTGCTCGTACAGCCGCAGCTGCACGGGCAACGCGTTGGATCGAAGCAGGCCGTAGATCCCGTCCGGCTCGGAGAGGCTCGCCTGCGCTTCCAGGAGCACGCCGACGTGTTCCGGGACGCGCTCCTCGTTCGCCGCGAAGGCGCCGGCGTCGGCGGCGGCGTCCTCGGCGGCGGCGGCTTCGTCCAAGGACACCACGCCGTGTCTGTCTTCCAGCCACGCCTCGGTCAGCAGCGTCGCCGTGAGCGGCGCGCGCGCGCGCCGCGCCGCCTTGGCGGCGACCAGGTAGTCCACCTCCACCCAGTACACCCGGCGCCAGCGCTCCGGCGGCGACGGAAGGCGAGCCTCTCTCGCGTTCTCGGCCCTCTCGAGCCGGCGGCCCTCCGAGGAGGACCGCTTCGCGTCCGAGGCTGCCGGACGCCGCATCGCCGCCGCGCTCCGGAAGCGCATCGCGTCCAGCGCGCCGAGAAGCGCGCGCGTCGCGCGGGCGCACCCCCCGCCGTCCGCTTCGAGGCACAGCTTCACGCCCGCGGACACAAAGCCGTGCACCGAGCCCCCCTCCCGGTGCTTCGCGGCGATGTCCACGAACGCCGCGGGGAGCAGGAGCTCGGCCAGCGAGGCGTGCGCGCGCGCGGCGCGGCGGGCCAGGCGCAGCGTCGGCGAGTCGCAGTGTTCGATCAGCGCGTCGACCAACCGGCGAATCCACGCGTCGTACCGACGCGTCTCCGTGGACGCCGAGGCGGCGGCGCGCCTCTCCGGAAAGGCGTCCGAGTCCGAGTCCGAGTCCGAGTCCGAGTCGCGCGCGTCGGTGCGCTCGCGCTCGCCGCCGCGCCCTCCGTCCGCCGCGGCGTCGTCGGGGATCCACGTCCGCTGATCCTCGACGGAGGGGGGCGGCGCGCGCGAGAACGCGTTCTCCACTCGGCCGAGCGCGAGCTTCTCGGCGTCGTCGGGGTCGAGGGACGCCGCGGGCGCGAGCGGCGCGAGGTACTCGCGTTCCAGCGGCGACAAGAAGGCGTCGCCGCGCTTCGCGAGCGCGGCGCGCGACGACTTGGCGGCGAGGAAATCGCGCGCGTCCTCGACGGCGGCGCGCGCCGTCTCCGCGGACGCGTCGCACATGAGCCCGGAGAGCTGGCGGAGCACGGCGGCGGCGAGCGCCGGGTCCGAGGGGTCGACGACGGCGCCGACGTCTTCCGCGCTCGTCGCGCTCGCCGTCTTTCGTCTCTCGTCGTCGTCGCGTCCTTCCGTGGCGAAGGGACCGAGCGTCGCGAGCAGCTCGCCCGCGCGCGCGACGAGCGACGCGTCGCCGGCGTCCGCGGCGAGCGCGGCCAGGCGCCACGCGTCCCGCGCCGCCGACGCGCCCCCCTCGCAGATCTCGCGGCTCCGCTCGAGAGCTTCCCGGATGCCGTCTCGCAGCGCGAGCGCGCGCGTCTTGGGAGCCAGGCGCGGCGCGCGCTCCACGAGCGCGCGCAGGCGATCGGGCATCGCCGTCGCGCGCGTCACGCGCGCGTGCGCCTCGACCACCTCCGCGCTGAGCGACGCCAGGTTCTTCGGCAGCGGCGTCAGCGCGGCGGCGGCGGCGCGAACGGACGCGGCTTGCCCTTCGGCGCCCGCGCCGCCGACCAGGGACGCGAGGAGCTTGGTCGCCGCGTCGGCGGCGCGCCGTCGGCCGCGCTCGTCGCCGCGCTCCGCGGCGGCGACGAGCGTCGAGACCGTGGGCTGGAGCGCGTCCGCCAACGCGTCCGCGCCTGAGCCGACGGCGCCGTCGGGGACGGCGGACCAGTCGCGCCGCGCGACGGGACCGCCGAAGACGCCTTCCAAGAACCGCGTCGCCGAGGGACCCAAAGATCGGTCGCCGACGTGGGGGAGCGCGACGTGGCACAGCTGCCGAGCCGTGGACGGGCGATACGCGTCGTTCCCGAGAATGCGGCGCGACGCCTCGAGCCCGGCGAACGCGCGTTTGCGGTGTCTCGGGTGCCGAGACGCGCACAGCTCGGCGTGAAGCGCGGCGACGCACCGGTGCGCCGCGTCGCCCGTCCACGCGGACGGCGCGTCGTTTTCGCGTTGGTTCGCGTCGGTTTCGCGTTGGTTTCGCGCCGACGCGACGCGTCCCGCCGCGCCGCTCGCCAGGCCCTTGCGCGCGGCTTCGGGAAGCGCGAGTCCGGCGCGAACCACCTCGTCGGGCGTGCGATACGGAGGCGCGAGCGCCTCCGCCTCGGCGCAGCTCGAGCCGACTCGAGTCGACACCGCGTCGCCGTCGTGAGGACACTGCGTCAGGAGCATCATCTCCGCCGCGATCGCGGCGAGGGACCCGAACGCGAGGACGTCGACGCCGCGCTTTTCCGTCCCGGCGCGCGCCAAAAGCGGCCCCTCCAGCGCGCTCGCCGCCGCCTCGGCCAGGCGCGAACGGGCGGCGGCGCGCGCGCTGGACTCGGGGTCCGCCGAGTCGGGCGCGACGCCGACGTCTGCGCTCGACGAGGAACACGCCAGGAAGAGGTGCGCGACGACGGGCGCGATGCACGAACGCACGGTGTTCGCGACGTCCCCTCGGCCGACGCGGCGCCAGTGCGCGTCGGACGCCGCGCGCACCGCGCGCGCGTCGCCCGCGAGCACGGCGGGCGGAACGATCGCCCTCTCCCACGCGTCGGCTTCGGCGGCGCGGAGACGCGCGAGCCGTCCACCCGCGAGTACGTTAACCCTAAACCCGGCGGGCCGGACGTCGAACAGGCGGAACAGGCGGTGCGGCGACATCTCCGCGCGGATCCACAGCGCGCCGACCGTGCGCGCGTGGCGCGTCAGGAACGCGCGGCGCGAGCCGTACCCGAGCGCCTCGGCGAGGCGCGACAGGATCCCCGCGGCGAGCGCGACGACGCTCGCGCGAGGCGTGCCGCACGCGTTTTGCGCGCCGTCTCTCGCCTTGGACGCGACGTGCGCGAGCAGGAGAAACACGCACCGCGCCTCCACGGCGGGGCAGGCCGCGGCGAGGTGCCCGAGAGCGAGCATCGCGGTCTCTTCCTTGCACGCCGCGGCGGAGGCCGCCGCGGCTGCGCCGCCGACCAGCTGCGCGGCGGCGGAAAACACCTCGACGGGTTCGTCATGGTCGTCCTCGTCTTCGTCCTTCTCGTCTTCCCGCGTGCTCCGGCCGAGGGCATCCGGTTCTGGGAGCGCGACGCACAGGCAGAGACGCCGCGCGATCTTTTCGCGCAAAATTCCGGGCTGATCGCTCGGCTCGAACACCGCGAGCACGCGCGCGATGTCGCGCCCCGCCGCGCGCCGCACCGCGCCCGAGCCATCCTCCAACAGCGCGACGAGCGCGCCGGCCAAGGGAGGCTGAAAGTAGTCTGGGTCGAGCTCGAGGAGCGCGCGAAGCGCTCGAGAAAGCGCGGCGCGCGACGCCGGCGCGCGGAGCGACGCCGGCGCGAACTTCGTCGCGTCGCCCACGCCGTTGTTTTCCAGGTCCACGCAATCGGGAAGTCCCGCGATGTCCTCCACGAGGAAACGCAGGCGGGGATACAGACGAGCCGTCTGCGACGACTCGGCGGCGACCGAAGCGACGTCGCGCGGGCCGAGGCCTCGTCGACGCGCCGCCACCGCCGTCGCGGCGGCGGCGGAAGGGTCGCCCGCGCGCCGCCGCCCGCGACGACGTCGCCGTTGCCGCCGGCGGAGAAGCCCCTCGGCGAGCGCGGCGGTTTGCGTCAACAACCACGCGCGCCGCTCCTCCGGCGCGCGGTCGACGGCGTCGTCCGCGCCGCCGCGGCCGCTCGGGCCCACGAGCGCCGCCTCGAGTCCCGCGATGGCACGGTCCGCTAGATCGGCGACGCCCGCGCCTTTCGCGCCAATCGCCGAGGGCTCCTCGGACGCGTCCGTCCCCGAGAGCGCGCAGAGCGCGCGCGTCGCGGCGTCCGCCACGCGCTCGCCTCCGACCAACACGCACACCATGCCCTCGGTCTGCTCTTCGTCCTCCTCGTCCTCCTCGGGAGGACGCGCCTCCACGGGCTCGACCACGCGCTCGAGAAGCGCCGCCGCCGCCGCCGCGGCGGCTGCCGGGAACGTCGCGCCGATCGCGGAGACGGCGGCGAGCGCGGCGAGCGCGGCGGCGTCCGCCGCGTTCGCGCTCGCGCCCGCCTCCGCGCCGTCCGGCGACGCGCCGACGCTCGGCAGAGTCTGCGCGGACGGCGGCGTCGCTCGCGTGAGCTGGGTCGCGAGGTACGTCGAGGGCGCGCCTCCCTGCGTCATATCCATCGCCCGAGACGCGGGCATCGCGTCCAGGTCATCGTCGAACATCTCATCGTCGCGCGCGGCATCGCCGCCGGCGCCGCCTTCGACGCGGGCGTCGGCGGCGTCGCGCGCGCGTCGCGCCTCCGCCATCGCGGCGTCGGCGGCGTCGCCGGCAACGGCGGCGAGGGCGGAGACGAGTTCGCGCGTCGCGTCGTGAAGCGTCGTCCTCGTGCCGTCTCCGACATCGTCCAGGAGGCCAGCGCGCGCGGCGGCGGGAAGCGCCTCGGACGCGAGCTGGCACGCGTCGTCGAGCGCCGCGAGGTTCGCGCCCGCGTCGCCGGTCGAGTCGCCGTCGCCGCGGAACGCCGCGGCGGAAGCCTCCCGCAGCGCGCGCGCGGCGGCGACGACGGCGTCCGCCGCGCGCGCCAACACCGCTCCCGTCGGCGACCAGTCGTCCGCGACGTCTCGCGCGGACGCCGCGACGCCCCCGGCGCGCGACGGAGACGCGCGTCGCGTCGCGACGATTTCGGATGCCGTCGCGATCGCGACCGTCGCGACGCGGAGCGCCGCTACGGGGCCCTCGGCGGGGATCATTCGAAGCGTCTCGGCGAACAAAGCCGCCGTCTCGGCGAGCGCGGACGCGGACGGCGCGACGACGACGGCGTCCCGCGCGCTCGTTCCCCGATCCGCGCGGCGACGACACGCCTCCTCCTCCTCCTCCTCGGCGTCGTCGTCGAAGCGCTCGTCGGTGTCCAGCACCGCGAACCGCGGCGCGGCGCGTTCGTCCGTCTCCTCGAGCGCCTCCTCCGCCGCCCACTCGTCCGAGCCGAACTTCGGACGCCGGACCCACTCCCGCGACCAGAACCGCCGACGCGGCGAGAGCGCGTCGTCGAGCGCGTCGTCGAGCGGGGCGTTCAGGAGCACGGCGCGCGTCGCGGCGATCACCGCGCGCATCGGTTCGATCCCAGCGCCCGGGTCGCCGTCGTCGCCTCGGCGCCGGTAAAACTGTATGCGCTCCCCCGCGGGGGGCGGCCGTAGCCGGAGCAGGACCCACCCGACGCGCGCCTTGTGCCAGTTTTCTTTTCGCGCGCCACCGGCTGCCGCCGCCGCCGCCGCCGCGCGGAGCGCCGCCGTGGACGGCGGGACGAGCGCGTTCGCGTCGTCCGTCGCGCTCGTCGACACGGCGCGGAGTTTCCAGAATTTGGGGTGAGGCGGCGCCGGGCCGCCCGGCGCCAGCTCGGGCGCCGACGCCGCGGCGAACGTCGCGAGCGCTTCCGACGTCAGCGTCTCGTTCGACGCGAACGACGGAAGCCACTGCGTGAGACACGCGCGCACGCTCGCCCACGCGCCCGACGTGTCGCCCGCCTCCGCCCGCCACCGCGTCGGGTGCCGCGCGCGCCCGCGGCGCTCGACCGCGCTCAGCTCGCGAAGGCATCGCGCGATCCACGCGGCGCGCGCCGCGACGGCGCGGTCGGCGGCGGCGCCCGCGGCGACGGTCTCGACGAGCGCGTGCGCGAGTCGATCGAGCCACGCACGCGCGAGCCGCGGCGGGATCGCCGCGGCGTGTCGAATCAACGCCGCGCACGCGACCGGCCCCCACGACGACGCGCCCGCGCCCGAGGCGAGCGCGCCGAGTCGAACCATCACCGGCTCGGCTGAATCTTTTCCGTCGTTCGCGTCGACGACGACGACGTCTTCGCCCTCGAGTCTTCTTCGTCGCGCGCGCGCGAGGATCCCGTCCTCGTCGCCGTCCCGACGACCACCGAGCGCGTCCGCCCTGTCGCGCTTCTCCCCGACATGCCTAGCGGAGGCGTCCGCCGAGGGAAGGACATCGTCCCCGACCCACGAACTCGTCCAGCGTCCCTCCGCGCCCGGCGACGTGCACTGCGCGGCGAAGACGTCCGCCGCGAGCGCGCACGCCGCCGCGCGCGCGGGCTCCAGCGCGAGCGCCGCATCGCCGTTGCCCCCGTCGATATCCGCCGCCGACGTCTCGGGCTGCGCGGCGATCGCGCGCTCCAGCGTCGCGGCGAGGCGGCGCAGCGCGTCGGGGCACGCGCGGGTCCCGCCGAGCGCCAGCAGCAGGCGGCAGGTCGTGGTGACCGCCTCGCCGAGTCTCGCGTGCTGCGGTCCTCGCTTCTGTTTCTGTTTCTTCGTGTGGTCGCCGCGGACGCCGGCGCGCGGCGAGGCTCGCGAGGCGTCGCCCAGCAGCGCTTTGTCCACGAGCGGCCGCAGGTCGCGCGCGAGGTGCGCGAGCGTCGTGGCGGGCGCGAGGTCTGCCCCGCCGCGCGTCAGGCACGCGTTGAGCGCCTGCGCCAGAGTGACGGGCAGGTGTCCTTCCAGCCGGTTCGCGTCCGCCAGCCCCGCGAGCGCGCTTCCCAGGAACGTCACCACCGCGTGCAGCTCGCCTCTCGGGGACATGTCGTGCGGACATCGCCGCAGCAGCTCGAGAAAGATCTGCGCGGTTCGGTTCGCCGCGTCGCCTTCGCGGCTGGCGCCGGCGTCGTCGGCGTCGTCGCTCGCGGCGGCGGCGAGCGCGGCGGCGAGCCGCTCCTTGTACAGGTCCACGAGCTCCTCGTAGATTGACGCCTTGACCCTCGCGCAGTACCGCGGCTCCGCCAGGAGCGCGCGCAGCGCGTGCGTGTACTCGGTGGCGAAGTCGGGCGGGCCCCGGCGCAGGATCTCCAGGACGTGCGCGAAAAGCTTCCCCGCGCGTCGAAGCAGAGGAGCGACAACACCGACGCGCGCCCTGCGCTTCGGGTCCTCCGCGGTCGCCACGAGACGCCGGAGTATGCCCGCGACGAGCTTGTTCGCGGGGGCTTTCTTGCCCGCGGACGCGTGGATCTCCGCGGAGACGCACTGCATCAGCGAGCTGCACAGCCCGGCCCAAGTGAGCTTCACGTCGCCGCCCAGGCCCGCATCCAGCTGGAGGGTGGTGCGATCTAACAACTTCGCCAGGTCCGTGGACGCGAGGTGCGTCTCGAGCTGCTTCAGCGCCGCCTTGCGACGAGTCACCTTGTCCGACCGGAGCTCGGCGTTGAGCTCCTCCACGAGCGCCACCGCGTCATCCCGCATCCCGACGCACCGACGGTGGCTCCGCCGCCGCGCGAGTGAGCATTGTTGGCACCTCACGCCTCAGAAGTTTCTGAACTTATTCTTCTCGGATGTGCCGAGAATCTCAGCGTCTCGTGTGCTCGTCCGCGGGAGAGCTTCACATCCGCGTGCGCCGCGACGTCGGCGCGAGTCGCCGGCCGCGGAACGCGATGGCGAACCATCGTGAGGATCTGCGATGGTACCAGGATTCCCTGCAGCTCACTTCGGTGCCCCTCAACCCGGGCGTGCGGTCGGTACGTGCCGCTCTCTTTTGAATCCCGCAGAAACAGGCGACCGCGCGATCTGAGCTCACCGAGTCGTCTCACCCCCTTCCCGGCCCCGAACAGAAACTGCAACGCGCGGGCTTCGTCTCCGTGCGAGACGTGAAGAAAACGCACGGACCCGTCGAGCTCGCGCAAGGTACGTCGCGCCCTTTCTCGCCCTTCCCCCCGCGTTTCGGTTTTCAGTGGGCACCCGCGCGCGCTCGCGCGGCTCGTTTCCCTCGCGCCCTCCCTCGACGTTCCCGTCCCGACCTTCGGATCTCTGACCGCCACCGCCCGAACACGCGCGCAGAGGCTGGCTTGACGAACGAAGAGGCGAGCGAGGTGATGAAGGTGGTGCGTTTCGGGGTGGACGGCGCCGCGCTCGCGGGCGCCAAGTCGGCGTCGGAGATGCTGCGCGAGGAAGCGGAGAAGCTCCCCATCTACACGTTCTGCCAGGAACTGGACGACCTGCTCGGCGGCGGCGTCGCGGTCGGGGAGATCACCGAGCTGTGCGGGTGCCCCGGGATAGGCAAGACGCAGATGTGCATACAGCTGTGCGCGTCGACGCAGATCCCCGTGTCCTTCGGGGGGCTGGACGGCGCCGCCGTGTACGTGGACACCGAGGGGTCGTTCACGGCGGAGCGCGCGGCGGACATCGCCGAGGCGACGGCGAAGCACCTGGCCGCCATCTCGCGCGCGAACCCCGAGGACCAGCACATGGCGGACGCCATGGCATCGTTCACGCCCGAGCGCGTGCTGGACCGCATACACCTCTTCCGATGCCACGAGGTCACGGAGCTGCTGGCGGTGCTGGAGACGCTGCCCGCGTACTGCAAGGCGCACGGCGCGCGGGCGGTGGTGGTGGACTCGGTGGCGTTCCACTTCCGGCAGGACTTCCGGGACATGGCGCTGCGCACCGCCATCCTGGCGAAGATGACCAACCGGCTGATGGCGCTCGCCACCGATCAAGCGCTCGCGGTGGTCACGGTGAACCAGGTCACGGTCAAGCCGGGCGCCGAGACCGGCGGCGGCGGCGCGAGGCTGGTGCCCGCGCTGGGCGAGTCCTACGCGCACGCGTGCGCGACGCGCGTGATTCTGAGCTGGGAGGAGGACACGCGCGTGGCGTACCTGTACAAGTCGCCGCGGCTGCCGCAGGGGCGCGCGCGGTACACCGTGACGCAGGGCGGGGTGCGGGATGTGCGGGGAACGAAACGACCGAACGAAGCGACGGGATGACGCGCGTCGTTCCGTCGACGACGGGATCTACTGTTTTTACGCAGTACGTAGATTCATCACTTTTTAGAAAGGACTCCCGAGACTACCGTCGCCGCGACGTCGTCGGAATCAATACTTGTACTTGGTGGAGTAGTCCTTGGGGGACACCACCAGGCCTCTTCCCTTGCTCGCGCCCGCGTACACCACCTCGCAGATATCTATGAACTCCTGCTTATCGTCCATCGCCCAGTTCACTTTGTTGTTGTTCCCCGTCCCGAGATCGATCATGATGTGTTTGTTTCGAAAGAAAAACATCACCGTGCACGGGTCGTACAGCTCGTACATCGTGTTGAAGTCGGGCACCTCGTCGATGTCCACGCAGTAAAGCACCGCGAAGTTCTTCACCTTGTCCGCCACGCTGGCCAGGGTCTACGCGCGGGAGGGAGGGACGGTGGCGCGGTCAGGCGGGCTCGGGAGGGTCGGACGGGGGACCGGCGCGCGCGGCGGCGAGAGAAAATGAGACGACGCACCTCGTCCATCCGCATGCAGGTCTCGTCGGCGTCGCGCCCGAAGCGGAGGACCACGACGCGCTCCTCTTCCGTCAAGATGGCCTGGTCGACGTGCCACCCTGACCGCAGGTGCGGCAGCAGGTACGACATGGCGAGCGGGCGCGCGCGAAGAGTGTCCGGGACGAGGATCTGGTGACGCGCGTGATCGAATTCATCAGAACGAGACGCTCATGACACTGGTGTTCGTCTCGTGAACGCCGCGCGCGCGCGAACCGAAGGTTGCGTTTTCTCCGCGGCGACCGAGAGTCTCACCCGGCGCCCCCCGCCGGGACGTTCCCGTCGCTTAGCGCGCGCACCACCTCCTGCATCTCGCGCGGCGCGCGCGCGGCCAGCCGCCTCGGCACGTTCATGCTGACGTCCAGCCCGCCCCCCCGCGCGGGCCACGCCGCCGCCGTCCACGCCGCCGCCGGCAGCACGGAGCCGAAGAAGTAGGCGGCGCCGGCGCCGGCGCCGGCGCCGTCGAAGTCGCAGTCCCAGATTTCGGGAAACTGCCACGCGCTGAGGAAGCACTCGACGTCCGCCACGGCCGCGACCGCGGCGGCGATCTGCGTCGCGGTGGAGACGCGCGCGAGCGCGAAGATCTCGCCGCGCGCGCGCGCCGAGCCCGCCGGCGACTTGGCTGCGCGCACGGCGACGCGCGTCGCGCGCGCCATGCGACGCGCGGCGGCTTTCTCCGGCGCCTCCTCGGCGCGAAACCGAAATCCTCGGTCCGCGCCCGGCGTTGTCGCCTCGAGCCGCGCGCACGCCATGAGCGAGGCGTTCCCGAACAGGTTCGAAGGCAAGCCGCGGCCGTCGTCGCGCCGGTGGTCGACGGGAAAGAGCGCGCGCGCCGTCTCGCGCGTTTTTAAGGAAGACTTAAACCTCCGCGCGGCGCGGTCCGCCTCCCTGAGCCGGCGGAACAGCGTCCACGTCGCCGCGAGGAGGGCGTCGTTCGTGGACGTCGCGTCCAGGGAAGCCTTGAGCGCCCTCGCGTCCGCCGCGGGGATGTGCACGGTGACCTGCGCGAGCCGCCGAAACGCCACGTCGCCCAGGACGCCGCACGCGCCCCGCGCCAGCGCAAACGCTCTCGGGGGCTCCTCCAGCCGCAGCTCGGGGAACGCGCGCGCGTCGTGCGGCTCCGCGCCCGCCAGCACCTCGAGGCGGTCGTGGCTCGGGTCGCGGAGCGGG
>Ga0181561_10001657_pt1 | contig 19760 bp, 16 predicted proteins | sample 011ome_19_FD_133760 | JGI IMG/M metagenome (GOLD analysis project Ga0181561, IMG submission 133760) | Coastal salt marsh microbial communities from the Groves Creek Marsh, Skidaway Island, Georgia - 011510BT metaG (megahit assembly) | ecosystem: Environmental > Aquatic > Marine > Intertidal... | reverse complement strand
GACGACGACGACGACGACGACGACGACGACGACGACATCGTCATCACGCGCCCGCGTCGCGCGCGCGCGTGCCCACGCCCACCGAACCCATCCACGCGCCCGCGCGCACCGCACCCTTCACGCGCGTCGCGGCGCCACCGCGCGCACCGCCCCGATACCACCGCCACGGACGACGACGCCGTCGTCGACGACGCCGTCGACGACGGCGCGCACGGAGACGCGCGACACCACGCCGACATGGTCCGCGCACGCGACGCGCACTGCCGCCGACGCGCGCGCTCGTCGGTTGAGGTTTTCCCTCCCTCCAGAGTGCGTGTCGCGTATCACTGGTTGTGATTGGTCGTTTGGGCAATCGAGTGGGTACATACACACGGTGGTCTCCGACGTGTGACTCGTCGTGATTGGTCGTTTTGCCCTTGTTTACAGGGGTACATGCACACCCCAGCGACGAGTCGTCCGACGCGGCTGCGCCGACACTCGCGCGCGCGCGTCGTTCGTCGACGATGTCCGCGATGTGCGCGGTGAACGCGTCGCGCGCGGTGAACGCGTCGCGCGCGCGCCACGATGCGCCGCGTCGGACGATGCGCGCGACGGCGGCGGCGACGACGACGGTGGTGCGACGCCGAGGAGAGGTGCGTTTCGTGTCGAACCCGCGGTCGGGTCGGGGAGCGACGATGAATGGTGATTGACGACGACGACGACGCGCGCGTGTGCGCGGGTTCGCGCGCGGGAGACGGGCGTGGGAGATGCGCGTGTGGGACGCGTGGCGTTCGGGCGTCGCGCGGGCGATCGCGCGCGCGCATTGCGGGATCTTTCGCTTGAGTGGTTTTGAAAGTTTGAAAAGCGTTCGGCGCGCGGCGCGCGAGGACGCGGCGAAATTGAGTTTGGGAATGCGAAACCGTGCGATGTGAGTGACTGACGGTGGTTTTGTGCGTGTGTTTGATGTCACAGAGCGTGCGCGCGCACGCGTCGTCCAAGGGTGAAGATCCGTTTCGTAACGCAAAGTTTGTCCCGGCGGCTTCGAGCGTCTTCGACGCTGTGACGCAAGACTCGATGTATCAAGAAAGTGGCGATGAGGGCGTGTTGAGACGCAAGTTGAAAGTGTTTTCGGGTTCGGCGCACCCGGCGCTGTCGGAAGAGATCGCAAACTATTTAGGCATGGATCTCGGGGAGTTGGTGATTAAAAAATTTGCTGACGGGGAAGTGTACGTTCAAATTTTGGAGTCGATTCGCGGTTGCGACGTTTTCTTGGTGCAACCGACGTGTCCGCCGACGAATGACAATTTGATGGAATTGTTGGTGATGATTGATGCGTGCAGACGCGCGTCGTGCCGCTCAATCACGTGTGTGATTCCGTACTTTGGGTACGCCAGAGCTGACCGTCGTACGGCGGGACGCGAATCCATCGCCGCCAAGCTCGTGGCCAACTTGCTCACCGAGGCTGGATGTACGCGTGTGCTATTAATGGATATTCACTCCTTACAGACGATTGGGTACTATGATATTCCCGTCGACCACATTTACGGCGAGTCGGTAATTCTCGATTACTTGACGTCGAAGGACTTTAGACCCGAGGACATTGTCGTCGTATCTCCCGACGTCGGCGGTGTTCCGCGCGCCAGAGCGTTTGCGAAGAAGCTTAGCGACGCGCCTTTGGCTATCATCGATAAGCGTCGCACGGGACACAACAAATCGCAAGTTATGAATTTGATTGGAGAAGTCGACGGCAAGGTGGCCATCATGCTCGACGATATGATCGACACTGGCGGTACCCTTCTCGCCGGCGCAGAACTTTTGCGCGCACAAGGAGCTCGTGAAGTCTACGCGTGCGCCACGCACGCCGTGTTCTCTCCTCCCGCAGTCGATCGTTTATCCAGCGGTGCATTTACGGAGGTCATCGTCACGAACTCCATCCCGCACACCGCCGCGCGCGATTTCCCTCAGCTCACCGTCCTGAGCGTCGGTAACCTTTTGGGAGAAACCATATGGAAAGTCCACACCGATCATCCCGTGGGTAACTCCAACCTCTCAAAGTAAAATCGCTTCGGCGATCGTGAAGAGAAGAGGAGAGAAAGAGAAAGAGACGAACGGAGAGCGAAACGACGTCGCCGTGATTGTAGCAAACGCTTCATTCCAAACAATGGAGGTTTTTTTGAGTACGTTTAGTACGCGTTCCAAATCTAACATTGCAGTAAATATAGATCACCACCATCATCAGCACCAGCACAGTCCGCGCGCGCGTTCGCGGCACATGCGCGTTCCGCGAGAAAGATTCACATTCGCGCGCGTAGCATGGCTGGCGGTTTTTTTGCCTCCCCAGCCTCTCTGTACGGCGTCAGAGCGCGGCGGCGATGCCCGAAGCGCTCTCCTATCACGGCCGCTCGGCGACGCGGTGCGGGTACTGCGCGTCTTCGCCGACATCGCCCTCGCCGTCGTCGAGCCAGCGCGCGAGCAGCGTGTCAGACGGCGCCGTCGCGCACGCGCTCGCACCGCGCACGTACGATGGATTGATCAACCGCGGCTGGCGACGGAGCGGGAGCTGGATCTATAAGCCCGCGATTGGCGAGACGTGCTGCGCGCCGTATACCATACGACTGCGTTGCCGCGAGTTCGTGCGGTCGAAGAGTCAGCGCAAGGTGGTGAAACGGTTCGAGCGCGTCCTCGAGGAGGCTGACGAGGATGGCATCGACTGCCAAAGATGGAAGGCGTTTACGTGTACGACGTCGAGGTCATCGTTCGTGGAGGAGGAATTCGAGTTGTGGAAGAAGTATCAAGTCGCGGTGCACGGCGATAGTGAGGATGAATTACGGCGGACGTCGTATGAGAGGTTTTTAGTGGATTCGCCGTTAATTGAAGTGTCGCCGGGCGCCGGAACGCCGAGCGTCGGGTACGGGGCGTTTCATCAGCAATATCGTATCGATGGCGAACTCATCGCCGTAGGAGTGATTGATGTCTTACCCACTGGGTTGAGTTCGAAATACTTTTTTTGGGACCCGGCGTACGCGCATTTGAGCTTGGGGAAGTTGAGCGCGTTGAAGGAAATCGAATGGGTTCTCGACGAGGCGGAAAAATCAAAGTCGCCCGAGTTTGCGTATTATTACATGGGTTTCTACATTCATAATTGTCAAAAGATGCGCTACAAGGCGGAATACAGCCCTAGTGAGATTCTTTGCCCGGTTACGCACCGATGGGTAAAGGTGGACGACCCAGACGTGCGTCGACGTTTGGACGCGGGCGACACGCGTCTCACGAATGAAGACGCCATCGAGCTCGAGGGATGCGCCCCGTCTGACGCACTCGTGGGTTTGGCGTACGCTGGAAGATTGCTTCAATGCACACGTTTGAGTGATTTGCCAAAGTTGATGAAGCAGGTGACGTTTATTGACGTGTCAAATGCAAAGCTCGCGGCGTTTGCAGAGACGATGAAAGAATTCTGCGACCGCTTTCGAGGCGCGGCGAAGAATGTCATGAATTTAGTCGACATTTCGCGCGAGTTTTGCGACTCTGATGATGACGATGATGAAGAGGAGGAGGATGAAGAGGAGGAGGAGGAGGAGGATCCATTCTACGTCGACGAGTAGAGTTAGTGAACGCTGCGTCTCGTGTCACAACAGTAGCTGTAGTCAAACATTCAGTACATTCTGGTACTGGTACCTGTACATCAAATTACAACAAATCGAATACTAAATCTCAAGTCATCGTCGTCTTTGACTGCGGCGGCAACGTGAAAGGCATTCTCACCGCAATGGATGGTGGCGTAGGAGACTTGCCTCGCGGCAATGTAAACGGCCCCTGACCCGTCGGTTTCGTCGCCGTTGGCGCGGCGCCGAGCGCCGCTACCGCAGCGGTCATCGTTGAATCGTCGAGTTTACCGTCGATTCTCGCGCGCTCGCCGACGCAGTGCACGCTCGCGAGCTCGGCGTGATTCGTTCGTCTCCGCAACACAGACATGCCGTTCAAAATAACCAACAACGACGCGCCGACATCCACCGCAATGGCCTCCCAGAGGCCGGTGCGACCGGCGATGGAGAGCGCCAACACTGCGAGCTTAGTGACGACTGAAAATATCACATTCTGTCGAATCTTCCTCACACATTCGCGACCGAGTTCAATGGTCTCTACAACGCGCGTCAAGTCATTGGTCATCAGCGAGACGTCGGCAGTTTCCATCGCCGCGGCGCTCCCGGCGACGCCCATGGCGACGCCGACGTCCGCGGCACCCAACGCCGGGGCGTCGTTCACGCCGTCACCAACCATCGCCACCGTGCTGCGCCCAAATAATTTCATAGAAAGCTTCGACGTCGCACACTCGGCTTGAAGCACGGCGTCTTTGACGAGTTCGAGCTTTTCGCGCGGTGTCAACGACGCCTTGACGCGCTCGCTACTGAGACCCGGAACGCGTGCTCGAACGAACTCCGCCGCCCCTGCGTTATCCCCGGTGATCATATCCACGCGCACGCCGAGGGCGTGCAATTTCTCCACTGCTTCGCCTGCATTCGGCCGCATGACATCATCGCATCGAATGATACCCGCGAGCAAGCCGTCGAGGCCAATCCAAATCACTGTTCCGCCCTCGGCTTCCCATTTCTTTGAAATCTTTGTCAATTCTGCGTCGCGCGCGAGCCAACCGTTTTCCGCCGCGAGTTCCCCATTCCCGGCCTCTACGCACCTACCGTCAATCGTCGCTCTCGCGCCTCGCCCCGGTATGGTGTCGTACGCCTCTACTTTACATTGTTTGGCGGCGACGCGAATCGCCGCACCTGCGCCTCTCAAAATTGCGCTCGCCAGCGGGTGCGAGGATTTCGACTCCAGCGCGCACATCCATCGCAGCAGCGCACCGACGGCGAGTGCTGGGCGTTGATACTCCGTGTCATCCTTGGGCGAACACACCAACCGCACGGCGCTCAAGGTGAACGCACCACGCGTGAGCGTGCCCGTCTTATCCATGAATACACGCTCGACGCGCCCGAGTCGTTCCAAATGCGCCGAACCTTTCACCAACACCCCGCGTTGAGCGCACAACGTCAACGCTGACACGGCAACGACTGGGGTACTTAACACCAACGCGCATGGACACGCGATGACGAGGAGCACACACGCCAGGTACGCTGGCTCGCTCCCAGTCTCGCCGAGGGCGTACTGGGTCACCATGACGAGCGCGGCGCCGACGATGACGAGCGGCGTGTACACGCGCGCGAAACGTTCGATAGCGAGCTCACTCGACGAGCGCTGCGCTTGAGCATCTTCGATTAATCTCACTAATCGCGCGACGGCAGAATCGGCGGCGATGGATGTCGCACGCGCCTCAAGAGCGCCACCTTGATTGACGGTGCCGCCGAACACGCGGTCGCCCGATGTTTTACGCACGGGCATCGATTCTCCAGTAAGCGCGCTTTCATCGACGGCGCTCGAGCCAGCGACGACGATGCCGTCGAGAGGCACGATGTCCCCAGGTCGAATGCACACGATATCACCCACAGCGATGTCTTCGACGGGAACCGCACTCGATGCGCCGACGCGCGTCGCCGTTTGCGGACGCAACGCCATCACCGCTCCGATGGCTCGCGTCGTCTTTGCCATGGCGCGCGCCTCGAGCCATTCGGATAACGTGAACAGTGCCACTACCGCTGCAGCTTCGCCAAAATCTTGAAGCGCACACGCGCCTGCTATGGCGACCGTCATGAGGGCGTTGATGTCAACGACGGCGTGCTTCAAAGATCCAAACGCCTTACTCGCGATTTGCGGCGTTCCAACGGCGACGGACCCTAGGGCAACGTATCGCAGGTATTCAATGCGCCCGCTCGAGTCTGGGATGTAATGCAGCAACGATATGGCGAAGAATACGCACGCGGCAGAAATGCGCGCCGGTGGTAAACGTGACGCGTCTCGATTACCAGAAACCTCGCTCGCCGATTTCGACGTCGAGCTCGGCGACGCGGTGTCCGCCACGTGTGCTTGTAACCTCGCTCCATTTAGCGCATCCACGATCGCCTCAGTACTCACCGTCGATGCTGCGTGCTCGACTAACACCGTCTTTGTCGGAACCACAACTTTTACGTCTCGTACGCCCTCCATGCGTTCTAAAATTTTATGAATCAACGGCGCCTCGGATGGACAACAAATGCCGTCGACGAATAATCGCGTGTGCGTGCTTTCCTCATCTCCACCTCGAGCTTCGAGCGCGAGTCGCGCACACAGCGCATCAGCTTCAGATGCGTATGCAGATGTACCGTCGCCGTCCCGCGGCGCCGTCGTCTTTGGCGTCTTTGGCTCGGCATTTGGCAACGGTTTATAATCCCCACCCTTCGCCCCACCGCGTCGCCGGCGCAACACTTTCACCACCCCGTGGTCTATAACCTGACCCGAACTATCACCCCCGTGCGCGCAGCCTCGCCCGCAATCTTCATCATCCGCAAAGTGTACCAACCGTTCGCCGACGAGAAAATCCACGTGGTCGCCGTGCGGCACCGTCGGCGCGCCCTTTTGCACCAATCGCTCTCGCGCCGCCCTGACATCTGCGGGACACCCAATGCTCGATAACAATTCAAGCGTCGTCATCCCCATTCGCCCGCTCGCGCTCGAATCATCGCGCGACGACGTCGGAGCGACGACGCGACTCCGCGCTCGAACATCCGCGTCTGAAACCACGCGCGCGTTCATCCACCGTCCATCGCGCGCGCGCACGACGACCACGCCTTCAATGACGTACGCCGCGCCGTCCTCATCGCGCGCGCACGACGCCCACGACGCGCACGCGGAGGCTGTGGCGTCGTCGTTCGCCACAATCTCAACCGAAGACGCGCTGAGCACGACCGGGTCGACGCACAGTCCTTGCGTCACGCACGGCGTGGGCGCGGCGCAGTGCGCGCACGACGACCACGCGGCGGCGGCGGCGGCGGCGGCGGCGGCGGCGTCGACGGCGGCGGCGGCGGTGTCGTCGGCATCGAGCGCGGATTCCATCGGCAGACACTGACGCCGAGGACATCAATCATCGCCATGACCACGGCGCGCGACGGCGCCTTCGTGGCGTTTCTCACCCAACTGCGCGCGCGCGATCTCGATGCGCTGTATGGCACCTCGCCCTGGGCGTCCCTCGCGGTCGTGCGCGCGCTCGACGCGGTGGCGAAGCAAATCGTGTTGCGGTTGGTGTACTGCGCACCGACGACGACGACGACGGATGGTGGTGGTGCGCATGGGATCGGTGCGGACGTCCTCGCGCGGTGGGTGATGGATACTAGCGATGCGTGGGGTGCGCTTGAGCGCGCCATGGCGCGGCTCATGCGTTTGCGCGTCGTCTTGGAGGAGGATTCAAACGACGCGAGAGCCGACGCGGAGGGCGACGTCGCGGCGATGGAGATTGATGCGGGTGGTGGCGCGTTTGTGGGTTCGTCGCCGGCATGGGCGTTTTCGGTGAACTCAACGAAGACGTACCGCGTGCACGGCGCGTTCGCGGCGAACGTGCGCGAGGCGCTCGAGCGAGGGTTTGTTGGTTTAGGCGAAGACGGCGAAGACGACGAAGGACTCTCGAGCGACGCCGAGGTCGTCTCGCGCATTCCCGATCGGGCCACGTTGAACGCATATGCCAAGTCAAAGTGGGAAGATTTATTATTGACACTCACGGGCGCGAGTGATGCGTTCGCGCGCCCAGGGTCGGGGGCGAAAGGGCGTTTGGATGCCCAAGCGTTGTTTCGAGCCGCCGGGTTGACGACGGCGGCGGCGGCATCGGCGGCGAAAAAAGGGGGATCAAAACGGTTACGAAACGCCGGGGTCACGGCGGCTGGATTTAGATTTTTACTCACCACGGCCCAGGAGCAAATTTGGGTGCTGCTCACGCAATACGTGCGCGATTCACAGAGCGCGGATGCGACGAGCGCGATTAGTTTTCTGTTGCGGCTATCATTTCAACGCCCAGGGCGAGCGTACGCGATGACGGGGACGTTGAGCGACACGGAGCAGGATGTTGTGCGCGATTTGACCCATCTTGGGTTGTTGTACACGTTTGATGCGAAGAAAAAGTCGTATTACGTGCCCACGCTGTTGTCAAGCGGTTTGTCAGGCGGGGGATTCGCCGGAGACGGCGAAGGCGGCGGCTCGACCGAGTCCTCGAACGCAACCGCCGCCGACGGGCACATCATTGTTGAAACAAATTATCGCGTCTACGCGTACACGTCGAGCGCGGTGGAGATGGAAATCTTACGCCTGTTCACGCGTGCCGATTATCGCTTGCCCAATTTGTACGTGGGCATGCTCACGCGAGAGAGCGTACAAAATGCTTTGCGTGCCGGCGTTGACGCCGAACAAATCGTCGGGTACATTCGAGCGCACGCGCACAAGCAAGTGCGCAGGAAAAAGCCCAGCGTTCCGCACACGGTGTGCGATCAGATTCGTCTATGGTCGCGCGATATGGAGCGTGTGCACGCCGAAGCGTGCGTGCTGTATTGTGATTTTCCGCAAGCGGGTGGATTTTACGACGCCGTGGCCAAAGAAGCGTCGAAACGGGACGGTGTGCTCGTATGGCGCGACGATTTGGGGCGAAGACTCGCCGTGCGCGCCGACGCGCACGAAGGCATGAAGAGCGTCGTTGCCGCGCTCAAAGCCAAATTTGCGTAGCAGTCGTCAATTCGATCAGTCATAGATATAGATAGTAGTTGTAGTACAAGTGTAGTCGTGTAGATGTTGCTGTTAAAACGTTTCACTACTACAGCAAGAGAATGCGCGCTTGCAGAGGCAAATGATCGCTCGGAAACCCGAACGTCGGTAACCCGACGGCGCTCGGAATATCATCTTCGCTCGGCAGTTTCGCCACGCTCACCACCTTGCTCCCGCGATGGGCGGAATATAAGATGTAATCTATCGTGTGTTTGACTTCGCCCGTCTTAAACAGCCCTGTGCGCGTTTTCCACGTCGTAAACGTGTTTGACTTTTCGGCGCCCACGGCGGCGCCGACGTCGGCGTACGCGCTTCGCATGCCGCGTCCGCGCAAGTGCACGACGCACGCCTCATTCGGCGTCGCGTTCAAGTCGCCGGCGATAATGATTTGCACGTTATTCACATCTGCGCATAAATTCGTGGCGAAATCATTCAACGCGCGACAAATCTCTTTCGTTTGCTCGAGCCTGGTGATGATGCCGTCCACAGTCTTGGCGCCCTCAAGGTGCGTCGTGACGACAACGACTTCTTGTAAATCAACCCCAGTAAACACCGGCTGTTGTCGCGTCAACAACGCCGCCGACGCCTTGCTCAACAATCCACCGCCCGTTGCGGGTGATGGGCGTTTCATGCGAAATCGTGCCATGAGCGTCTTCCCCGCGTTCGTCGTCGGGTCATCCTTGCGCGAACGAGGCACGCCTGGCACGTGCGAGCCGACGAGTTCAAGTTTGCTCGTCTTGTAAAATATCGCCACACCATCGTTCGGGGCACCAAATTTGCGGCACGGTGACCAAGGATCTTCTTTAAATATCCCCCTGTACCCGTGTTTGCGCAGCTCATCCTCGAAAAAATCGAATCGATCCACCTCTTGTAAGCACACGACGTCGGGCGACGTCGACGACTCGCTCGTGGCGATGACGCGAATGATTTCCCGCCCTCGACGCAAAAAGTTCAAGTCGTACGATGTACTCGTCGTCGTCGTGTTGCCGTCGCCAGTACCGTCCTCGCCCTCGTCATCGTCATAGTACACCGCGCTCGCGAATGAATCATTCGCGGCCAACGCATCCGCGAGCACATTAAACGTCATGACGTGCAACGTCTTACTCGCATCCAACGCGCCGTCTCTGGATTCACGAAAAACAAAAGCATCTTCCTCTGGTTGCTGTTGTTGTTGTCTTTGTTGTTGTTCCTCCGACGGAAATGCGTTCGTTTCGTCGTCAGCAGCACCTCCGCTGCTACGACCACGTTGATGAAGATTTACGTCACCAGCAGCCTTGTCTCCATCGCCGTCGACATCGCGCGACGCCGGGTTCACCGCCTTGAACATCCCTCTCAACACGCCAACGAACGACGCGACGAGACGCGACGCGACACGGCGACGCGTGGATGATTATGACGACGTTGCAATCCTAAATTCCGAAACACATCGCCAGACGTCGTCGGCGGCAGCGGCGCGACATGCTCGTCGGCGCGAGTCACGCCACCGTCGTCGCTCGCGCGACATCGCACGCGCGCGCATCGACGTCGGCGCCGGCGGCTCTGGCGCTGGCGGTGGCGCGCGCGCGGGGCGTGCTGGCACCGAAAAGTTCCGCGCGCGTGGTCGCTGCGTCGTCGGCGTCATCAGCTTTAACGAGCACCGGCGCTGGCGACGGCGACGGTGGCGACGACGGCAGTAACAATAATAATAACAACAATAACAATAACAATGACAATCGGTGGTGGCGCGACGGCGACTTTGACGACGATGGCGTTGATGATGCGCGTGCGTTTCATCAGTGGGTCAAGTTTTTGGTCGGCGCGCTCGCGGCGCGTTGGCTCGTGCTGCGCGCGATGGCGATGAATGACGCGCCCGTGTACGCTAAAGGCGATGATTGGAACGCTAAGCGCGTGTCGATTGTGATTCCGGCGCGGAACGAGGCCAAGGCGATAGGAGCGGTGTTGCGACGGGTGACGGAGGCGTTGGAGCCGAGCGCGTGCGACGTCGTCGTGGCGGTGGGTGATTCCACGGATGATACCGCGGCGATTGCGAAGAAATACGGCGCTACGGTGGTGAGCGGGGCAAAAGGTAGAGGTAATCAAATGAATGCGGGCGCCCGCGTGGCGAAAGGGGACTATTTGTTGTTTTTACACGCCGATACGACGCCGCCGGCGGATGTCGTCGACGTCATTCGAAGACAGTTGCGCGACGAGAAAACCGTCATCGGAGGGTTTGTGTCGCTCATAGAAACACCAACGAAGACGTATTGGGCCATGTCATATCATAATGTGATTAAAACCACGTATTGCGCCGTGGTTTCGAGACCTTTTGCGTATTTGCGAGGATTTAGAATTCTTTTTGGCGACCAAGCGATGTTTTGTCGCGCCGAAGATTTCGACGCCGTCGGTGGGTTCGACGGGTCGATTCCAATCATGGAGGATGCCGATTTGTGCGTGAGAATGCATTACAAAGGCACGCGAAAGTTTAATAGAGGTCGTATCAAGCTTTTAGATCGCGTGGTGACCACTTCTGGCAGGCGCATCGAACAACTCGGCAACTTTAGAGCGACGTGCGTGCACGTCTTGATTGCGTGCTCGTGGAATTTCGGCGTCGGCGAGCGCAACTTGCGCAGACTGTACGATTGGTGCTACAGAGATGTACGTTGATTGATTGTCTGTCGTCGTCGCTATTATTGTACAAACAAAACTACGTACTATGTAATTACACTACGGCTACCAGTCGAGCTCGACCGTCGCGCCCCATCAAATCACCAACCCCGCGAACGACGCCGCCGCCGCGCCGCCGCCGTCGTCGTCACCCTCCGGGCCCACGTCCGTGATCGTGCACGACACCCGCTCGTCGGCACCGATCAACACCATGTTAATCGTCCGCACCGGCGTCGCCTCCGCCGTCGTCGCCTCCGCCTCGGACGCGTACTCGCGCACGTTGCCCACGACGATGTTGCGCTGCTTGTCGACGCAGCGCAGCGTGCCGATGAATACGCGTCCGTCGCGAACGCGCGTGCGCACGGTAGCGCCGAGCAAGCGCTCGCGCACGTACGCGTGCACGGGGTGGTGCGATTGCATGCGCGGCGTCGCGGTGTGCGTCGTCGTCGTCGCGAGGTCGCGTGGGTCGCGAGAGGACGACTGCGCTCCATTTATACCTGTAACTTTTGCGATGACACCCGATCGGAGACTGGAGCCGAATCGTTTAGCTTTTCCGCGTAATACATGGGCGTGCGTCACGTGCACCCATACTTACGTGAAAATAGCGCTCTTGTAGTGTAGTTGGTTATCACCTTGGACTTTGAATCCAATAACTCTGGTTCGAATCCAGGCGGGAGCTCTTTTTTGCCTATCAAATATAAGATGGGAAGTACGACACTCTCATTTTTTTAACACGAGTCCTGGAGGGAGCTATTTAGAGATGTTTTTGCATATCATGACTGTTTTTTATTTTTAAAACATAAAAAATTCGCTGGAAGAGTAACCGTCCTTCACGCACTGCCACGCGTACCGTCACCGCGCGCGCTTCGTCGCCGAGCCGTACCACATGCCGAACATGAAAGACTCTACCGAGAGTTCTTACGAGAAAGCGCAGGCCATCCCACGACGGAGTTGAAGACGCCCGCCGTGACACGAGGAGGAGCATGGTTTAGAGACTCTCGGCGTGTCGGTTTCGGGCGCGAGACGACGCGGCGGCGTCTCGCCCTTCGCAATACCTAAACACAACAAAGAATCGGTCAGTAGTATTCATCGCGTGACACAATCGAAACACGCGCACTTGATATATTCTGCATAGTCTGGATTCTCCAATGGCGCTTTCGTCGTGGTTTCTTTCGCCGCGACGTCGTCTGTCCAGTCGCGTTCGACGCCCGGAGCGCCGCGTCTCGCCCAAATCCCACGACCTTGTTCCAGCGCGTTCGTGTGTTCGCGCATTTCCGCGAGCGCGCGAACATGTTCCGGATTCGTGTGATCCATTTTCTGTAAAAGCATAGTCAGTACACCACGAGTCAAATAAAATCACATCGCCCGTACGCGCCTCTTCGTACATCTTCATCAGCAATCGCAACGCGTCTCGCTCTTCGTCCGAGACCGACTCCCCATACGTCTTCGGTCCGCGTGACACCCCACTACTATCACTCAATCGCACGCGTGCGATACGTTGAGACGCCACCGACGCCACTGGCGTCTCCGGCGTCATCGTCGCGCACACGTCTCACGCGCGCGCGAACGCGACGCGCACACACACACAAAAAAAAAAACGCCCGTGTTCTGTGTGCGTCCGCACTCGACGACAGACACGCGCGCGCGAGAGAATGAGAGAGAGAATGAGAGAGAGAATGAGAGAGAGAGAGACAACAGACACCACCACCCGTCGCGAGACACCACCCGTCAAACCACCGCGTTTTGTCGACGCGCACGCACGCGTTACGTCACGCCCATCCCTCGCGGCGTGTCGCACGAAAGACACACAAAACGCACGGAACACAAAACAACAGCACAAACGACGGATGTGCGTCTGATCCCACACATCCCCGCACAGTACGACACGCACATAGTGTACACCACAATGCAGGAGAACCCACGCACACACGTAGTGTAGATCACAATACACTATAGATACCACGCACACCATATAGCCTGTACTGTACAGCCTGTACACGTAGTGTAGACCACAACGCTCTAGATACACACGCACGCACGCACGCACGCACACAAACTAAACCCTAAACCGTCGTCGTCCAAAGTCGTCCACCATCATCGCGGTCGCGCGTCACATCGTCGTCGACCATGACGACGGTGGCGTGCGGCGCGTGGACGCGGTGCGGGTCGCGGTGCGCGAGCGGCGGACCCGCGGTGGTGGCGCGCGACGGGCGCGCACCGCGATGGACGACGAGGACGAGGACGACGACGAGGATGACGAGAATGACGCGGTCTTCGAAGGGGTTCATCGTCGTCTCGGCGGTGCCGACGACGACGACGACGACGAGGATGAGGACGTGCGGTGCGGTCGGTGGGGGTGTGGTTTCGTCGGTGCGATGTCGGCGCGGCGCACGCGTGTGCGTCAGGGCGGAAGGGGGAGATGCCGTCGTCGGTGTTCGCGACGGCGACGGCGACGACGGCGGCGCGGATGAGGACGAGGCGAAGACGCGTCGCGACGACGACGGCGTTGATGGCGGTGAAGAAGAAGGTTCTACGATAAAAGCGACAAAGACGACGACGTTCTTCGGGGCGATTAAAGAGAAAGCGTCGGATGTGGTGTCGACGTTGACGTTTGTAAAGAGTAATAAAAAGTGGGAAAAGTTGTACGCCGAAGCGGACGCCGAGGGGTTGGATGCGAGCAAGCAAGACGCGTTGATGCGAGAGTTGTTATCTTTTGACAAAAATGAAGACCTCATTAAAAGATTTGAGACGAGAAAATATGCGAGTGGACCAGTTTCGGTGTTGGCGTACATCACGGCGTTGGTGAGGACGAATCGATTGGAACATTTTGTCGTCGGCGGAGACGCGGGCATCGGCAAGCCGCTTCCGAAAGACGACGGCGTGAACAAGTTACCCAAGTTGCTTGAAGACTTGAGCGAGCGTTCAAAGGGTGCGAACGAACTCGTGCCGTTGGAAATTGGTACGAGCGCGCAAGCGCCTTTACACATTAATGTCGTAGGTGGTGTGGGCGCGCCGCGCGTGAGCGGCGTACGACGCCTGTTCAACGCGTTGCTGTACTTTTTTCTCTTTATCAGCGGGTTGATGTATCTTAGCTCTTTCGTCGTGCGGCACGTTGCCGTTCGCGTCATTCAAGACGGTTCACCTTCGTCGTCAAATCAAGCTTTACCAGGGTCGGGCATCGATTCGATGTCGCCTACTGGCGGTTTAGCGCCGTCAAACGGCGGCCCATCGTTTGACCCAAAGCAATACAACAAGGAAAATATGCCCGAGAAGAGCACGAAGTCGTTCGACGATGTCAAAGGGTGCGACGAAGCCAAGGAGGAATTGCAAGAGATTGTCGAATACTTGCGTAACCCCGATCGATTTACGCGTCTTGGTGGGAAATTGCCAAAGGGTGTGTTGCTCACCGGACCTCCGGGGACGGGCAAAACGTTGCTCGCTCGCGCCATCGCTGGCGAGGCGGATGTACCATTTTTCTACCGAAGCGGGAGCGAGTTCGAGGAAATGTTTGTCGGTGTAGGTTCGAAGCGCGTGCGACAACTGTTCGCAGCGGCCAAAAAGCAAACGCCGTGCATCATCTTTATCGACGAAATCGACTCCATCGGTACGTCACGCAAGTCCATCGAGAACAACCATCGTAAAACGCTCAATCAATTGCTCACTGAAATGGATGGGTTTGAGCAAAACGATGGTATCATTGTCATCGCTGCGACAAACATTGCTGAATCGCTTGATCCGGCGCTGACGCGCCCTGGACGTTTTGATCGTATGGTGCACGTACCCAACCCCGACATCGGCGGTCGACGGGAAATCTTAGACTTTTACTTGAGCGACAAACCTACGACGGATGACGTGGATGTCGATAGAATTGCGCGAGGTACCGCAGGGTTTAGCGGCGCAGAGTTGTACAATTTGGTGAACATGGCGGCGGTGCAAGCGGCTATGGCGGACGCGCCTTCAATAACCGCCGCTGATCTCGATTGGGCGCGCGATCGCGTGTTGATGGGCGCCGAGCGTAAATCTGCAGTATTGAGCGAGGAAAATCGCAAGTTGACCGCCTATCACGAAGCTGGTCACGCGCTCGTCGCTTTGAAATCTGACGCCGCGCTACCGATTCACAAGGCGACAATCATGCCTCGCGGCTCGTCGCTCGGCATGGTGACGCAACTTCCCGACAAGGACGAGACGAGCGTGAATAAAAAGCAACTCATGGCGCGTTTAGACGTTTGCATGGGTGGTCGTTTAGCAGAAGAGCTTATTTTTGGCCCCGACGAAGTCACCACGGGTGCGAGTGGAGATTTACAGCAAGCCACCCGTTTGGCGTTTTACATGATTTCTGACGTCGGCATGAACACCAACCTCGGTCCGGTGCATTTGTCGAGTATTCGCGGTCCAAATCGCGGTGCTTCTGGGTCTACCGAATCCGCCGTGGATACTGAGGTGATTAAGTTGCTCAAGGACTCGCAAACTCGTGTGCAAAAGCTGTTAAAGTCAAACTTGGGCGATTTACATACCATCGCCAAGGCGTTGATTGAACGCGAGACGTTGACTGGGAATGAAATTCGCGAGCTGATTGGCATGCCTCCGGCGAAAGAGCCCACGCCGATACCATCTCGTCCCAAACCAACGGTGACGCCCAAACCAAGGCAGCAGGAAAAGGAAAAGGAAGCCGAGACTGCGGCGGAAGAAGAGGATGAACAGCCGACGATTATCGTCATTCAATTGAACGACGAAGACGACTCGCCAAAGTAGAAACAACACACACACAAACACATTGATTGATTTACATTACTACAGTACTACTACAATACCTTGCTATTATCACCCACTATGCGCGCTTTAACGCTGCGAGCGCGACGGCGATGCGCGCGCCAACGACGGCGTTGTTTTGCACCAGAGCGACGTTCGCCGCGAGCGAATGCCCACCCGTGAGCTCGGCGACGCGTTTAAGAATGAATGGCGTGACGTCTCGACCAGCGACGCCACGCGCCTCAGCTTCCTTCAGCGCCGTCGTAGTTGCGCGTTCTATTTCTTCGCCAACTGCTTCGTGTTCACTCGGAATAGGCACCGCAAACACGCACCCGCTCCCTAACCGCGCGTCCAACGTCGCCTTGACGATTTGCGCCGCCGCCTCTGGCGTATCCACCCTTTGTGGGCATTTACACCCACTCTTTCGCGTAAAGAACGCCGGGAACTCATCGCACGTATATCCACACACCGCCACGCCGTGTGTCTCCATCACCTCGAGCGTACGCGGGATATCCAAGATAGATTTCGCCCCGGCGCACACCACGGCGACATCTGTTCTGCCGAGCTCCGCGATATCCGCGCTCACGTCCATCGTGCGCTCGCCTCCGCGATGAACGCCCCCAATACCGCCCGTAACGAACACATCAATCCCTGCTAATCTCGCGAGCAACATCGTCGCGCTCACCGTCGTCGCCGCGGTCTCTCGACGCGCTATAACACCCGCGACGTCGCGTCTCGAACACTTGGCGCACGCGGCGCCCATGCGCGCAATCTTCTCCAACTCCTCACGCGAAGCGCCGATGACGCACGCGCCGTCAATGATCGCGATCGTCGCCGGCGTCGCACCGTTCGCGCGTATGACGCCTTCAACGTCGAGCGCGCATTCAATGTTAGCCGGGTACGGCATGCCGTGCGCCACGATGGTGCTTTCGAGCGCCACCACGGGTTCGCCGCGCTCGAGCGCCGCGCGCACGCGTTCGCCCAGCACGAGCACGGGCGAGAGTGCGGGCGATGATGACGCATGGGCCGCCTCGCGCGGCGGCGCCCGCACGTGGTGCGCGAGCGCGCGTATGCGTTCGAACGGCGCCAACGGCATGCGTCAGTCTCTGACGCGCGACATCCGACGACAACCTTGGACGACGACACGACGACCGACGACACGACGACACGACGACACGACACCGTGACGGTTGAGCTCGCACGCATGGCCGCCGAAGCGCCGTCCATCGTGGTGTACACGTCGCGTCACGCGCGTGTTTCGATTGAAGATGCGCACCTCGAGACGTTGGTGCTCCTGGCGCGCCGAGCGCACGTCGTCGAGCGATGTACGAGCGCGCGTTCGAGCCCGAGCGGGGCGTTGCCGTGCGTGGAGATCAATGGCGATGTCGACGGCGACGGCGCGTTCGATGGTATCGCGCCCGTGGGGGAGAAGGAGGCGTGTTACCGCGCGACGACGGGGTTCGCGGCGCGGTGCGTGGATATCGACAGAGACGCGAGCGCGGATGAAAAGTGTGCGATATCGATGTTAAATGCGATGTGCGCGGGAAATTTATCGGTTGCAAGCGAGTACTTTACGTTTGTCGATGATGAAGGCTACGGAATGGCGAAGAAGGAGGATGTAATTGGCGGCGGCGCGCCGTGGCCGATGAATCGATGGATGGCGTACGCGAAATCGAGAGACGTTTCGCGAGCGATGCGAGCGAATGGTATCGATGCCGAGCGCGCGTGTGCCAAAGCTGTAGATGCATACTCTTGTTTGAACAACAAATTGATCAATTCCATGGCGAAGCATGGCGAAGATAATTATTGGTTATGCGGAGACAAGCCGAGAAGTTGCGACGCGGCGGCGTTCGCGCAGCTCAATTACCACGCGAGATCCCCAGCGTGCGAGACGTTGCGCACGGAGATGAAACGCTTTCCGAAAGTTGTCAAGTATATTAACGATGTTAGTGAGCGATTGGTGGCGTTAGAGGAAAAGTATAGGGGTCAATCGGGCGAAGCGCCGCCGACGGTGGATGCGAGCGCGTGGGGCGACAGATACGACGCCCACCACGCTGAACGTCGACGAGGATGGAAACCGCGCGCGAAAAAGAAAGAAATGAGTGAAAAGGATAAGGATATGCGCCGCAAAGCTTGGTATTCCGTAGGTTTGGCCTTAGGGTCGGTCTTTTCGTATTTGATTTTGGGTGGCGTGGTTCAACTCGATTTCGGCGAAGACGAAGACGAAGACGAAGACGATCAAGTGGACGAATGAAAGTCGCTCGCTCGCGTACGCACGCGTGAAACTGTACCGTAGCTTGTGAAATACACACATCTTGATTGTTTTGCTTTCTTTCTCATATAATATACATTATGTCTAAAACGATTCACTACTACTTGCCTCTTCCCATGCAGCACCCAAACATCATGGCGTGCAGGGACCCGAAGAACGTGTTGGACTCCAGTGGGCGTGCGTGCGACAGCCTCGCAGCTTTTTTATTTGCATACTGCGTCTTGTAGTCCATTTGCTTACGAACCTTACGTTCAGTGCCGTTTATCGCGTGATTGAACTGCGCGGCTAAGTCGTGCACGGCGGATGCCCGAGGCGTCTCGTCGCCATCCAACGCGCGCCGCTGTGCAGCCTTCTTATCCTTTTTCGCCTTTAAAGCGGCTTCGTAATCCTTTTTAGCCTTTTCATATTTATCTATCACCTTTTGCGGAACGATTGCCGATCCAGCGTGCGCACCCGTGGCGTGAGCGCCCTTTATCGCCGGATCATCCAACTCGTCGGGCGTCCACACCGACGTCGAAGTCTCCATGCCTAAAAGTCCCCCGATCATCCCGAGACCAGCCCCGGCTTCGCTATTGCCTTCACCAAACTCGCTCGCGGAATCCGACGCATCCATCAAACTCTGCCTCGAAGAAAACCGTAAAGAATGCCGCGAAGAATTCCGCGAACCGTGCCGCGAACCGTGTCTCGACGACCCGCGTGACCCCGCCCTCGATAACGACGCACTCGAATACCCCGCTTCCGACCGCGCTTGATCAATCCTTTCTCTCAAACTCTCAAGCTCCGCGCGAGTAATCTCAATCGCCTCGTCTTCCGCCTCAAATTCCGAATGCCGCCCCACGCTCGCGTCTCGCGACCGCGACTTGGAGTACACCCGGCTCAACCGCTCACCCTCCATCCGACGCTGTGCGCGCGACGCATCTCGCGAACGCCCGCGACTCTCGCGCCTAGCATCTCGCGCATTCTCATCGTCATCATCCCATTGCGAATACTCTTGCGATACCGCGCTCGATTGCGTCGAACGCGCCTCAAACGCGCTCAAATGCATCATCCTCGCGCCACCAACACCCACACCGTCTCAATACCGCTCGCCTCGGCGACGCTCGATGACGGCGACGACGCACCGACGACCACACCCACACCCACACCGAACCGAACCGAACCGAACCGAACCAAACCGAACCGAACGCGACTGTCGGCCGCGACTGTCGTCGTCGACGCGCGCGAATGCGTGAAATGGCGCGCCGCGTGTGGGGGCCACAGTCATCGGACATACGGCGTGTTGGGCCGTGTTTGAATGGTTCACGCCCGACAAAAAACGCCCGAAAAAAACGCACATAACTACATATTCACTACACTACGTGGATATCTTTTACTGCCGTGTTTGAATGGTTCACACCCGAAAAAAACGCCCGAAAAAAACGCACGTTTTTGTGTGTGTTTTTGTGTG
>Ga0181561_10001656_pt1 | contig 19762 bp, 11 predicted proteins | sample 011ome_19_FD_133760 | JGI IMG/M metagenome (GOLD analysis project Ga0181561, IMG submission 133760) | Coastal salt marsh microbial communities from the Groves Creek Marsh, Skidaway Island, Georgia - 011510BT metaG (megahit assembly) | ecosystem: Environmental > Aquatic > Marine > Intertidal... | reverse complement strand
TGCCCGACGTCATCGCCGAGGCGAGGACGCTGAGCGCGAAGGATCCCGTGGGCGCGGTCGAAGGCGAGAGCGCGGTGACGTTCGGCGCGGGGGCGGTCATGACAGACACGGAAGAGAAGGAGCTGGCGGTGATCGACCCGGAACAGATGGTGAAGCTCGACGCCTACTCCGCCGCGCCCGCGCGCTGATGATCTCGAGATCTCGATGTTTTCTTTCGGTCTTTTTTTTAGTGATGAAAGTCTTTTCGGTTTTCGGTTGAGTGGAAGTGGCGCGACGACGCGACGGTCGCTTCGCGGTACGGGGTACCATGTAATACGCACACACGCACGTTTCATTTATGCATCGCACGGCATCGCACGCATCACGCATCAGCCTGATGCGTGTCACGCATCAGCTTTTCTCGTTCCTTCCTCGACTCGACGTACGCGGCGTATCGCGCATCCGCCAGCGGCGGCGTCGCCGCCGTCGCCTCGGGGACGTCGTTCCAGTCGCGAGACACTCCGGGCAATCCGCGTTTGTGCCACACGCCTCTCAGGCGCTCGAGCTCCTTGGTTTCGTCCCGCATGCGTTCCAGCGCAGCCTCCAGCTCGGCTTTGCGAGAGCCGGGCTCGGAGTCCGAGGGGTCAGCGCGCACGCGCGCCTCGAACGCTTCCAGCGTTCGCCGCAACGCGTCTCGCTCGTCGTCCACGACGGACCCGCCGAAACGCTCCGGCCGACGCGAGATGCCGCTGCCGGTCATCGGACGAAAAGCGCGCGGGCACCGGACGGAAGCGCGGGTTGCCGGAAGGCGTCGGACGCGGGAGAGACGCGGGTCCGAGCACGAGGCTCGCGGGAAGGGACGCGCGTTCCCCTGGGGGGGTGCGCCGCGTTCTGAGGTCGGAGGCCCGAGGGGACTATCTATAGACGACGAAACGGTTCGGCTCCTTTTTCTTCGCTTTTTGAGTGGCACATGGGCGAACCACGAGGCGGTCGGGGCGCGTCGAGATCACGCTCGGTGACTTTTCGCACGTACAAGTACTGGTAGGTTTACCTTCGCTGCCTCGCGCGCCACAGAGGGCCGCGCGGACCTACAGCGCACCTCCACGATGTCGGCGTCGACGTCCGCGGTGCTCCAGCCGGGCGCGCTGGCGGCGCCTCGCGCGCGCGGCGCGTCGTCTCACGCCCGCCGCGCCGCGCGGGTGCGCGCGTCGCGCCGCGACGACCGCCAGATCTTCGCGCGGGCGAGCTCGAAGGCGGACGGCGAGTCCGCCGGCGACGACGACGACGCCACCGAGCCCGAGACGCGCGGCGCGGCCGGCGACGACGCCCAGGACGCGCCCGGTGTCCCGAAGCCGCCTTCGTGGTACGCGAAGATCTCCGAGGCTGAGACCTCGAAGGACGCGAAGGACGCGAGGGCGTCTCCGGCGGCCTCGCCCTCCGCGGACGTGCCAGATGGCGCGCCCGAGCCGTCGGGCCTCGCGAGGCTGGTGCCCTCCCCCGTGCGCGCGTGGCTGGCCGCCATCCCCGCGAAGCGCAAGGCCGAGCGCCTGGAGGGCCTACTGCTCGCCGCCGAGGCGGACCGGGACAGCTTCGTGAAGCAGGACGCGTACATGCGCGAGCTCGCTTTGGAGGAGATGTGGGACGAGGTGGTGGCGCGCTTCGAGTCGCGAACCGCCGCGAGCGGGCCGGGTTCGGTGGTGGCGTACCTGCGCGCCATGGCGGCGACCGGCAGGCTTGAGGCCATGGACGGCATGGACGCGCGCGTCATGCCCCCCGCGCAGCTCTCCATGGCGGCGGCGGGCGTGATGCGGGACGAAAACGTCACCGGCGAACAGGCGGTTGCGGCGGTGACCGAGGCGGTGGCGGTGGCCGCCGCCGAGCGAAGCGCGCTGCCCGAGATGCTGACCGACCTTTCGAGCCGCGCGCGCGGCGTCGAGGGCGCGCCCAAACTCGCGCCGGGCAGGTCGCCCAGCGTGCCGCTGCACGTCGTCGTCGTGCCGGAGGGGGGGGGCTACGACGCGTTCCGAAACGCGTCCCGCGCGTCCAAAAGCCAAAGCGCGGTCCGGAGCGGCGGGCTGATCAACTTTGTGTTTTACGGCGCGCTGACGGCGGTGATCGGCAGCGCGGCGATGGGCGCCGCGCAGAGGCACGCCGGCAAAGTCACCACGACGTCGTCGAGCGGTGCGGCGAGCGCGTCTTCGAGCGCCGCTTCGGGTTCTGCGGGTTCAACGAACGCCGCGTCTCCGGGCGGCGGCGCCGCCGGGTTGCTTCCCGGAGGCGCCGACGCCGGCGGGAAGCGGCCTTCGCTGCCCGGCGTCGGCGGCGAGCCCGCGGGCAAGTCCTCGTTCGACCCGAAGGAGTACGACGCGGGCGCGATCAGCGAGCAGTCGCGCAAGACGTTCGACGACGTCAAGGGGTGCGACGAGGCGAAGGCGGAGCTGCAGGAGATCGTGGAGTACCTGAAGAACCCCGATTTGTTCACGAAGCTCGGGGGTAAGTTGCCGAAGGGCGTCTTGCTCTCCGGGCCTCCGGGCACGGGCAAGACGCTCCTGGCGCGCGCCGTCGCCGGCGAGGCGGGCGTGCCGTTTTTCTACCGCGCGGGCTCGGAGTTCGAGGAGATGTTCGTGGGCGTGGGCTCCAAGCGCGTTCGGCAGCTCTTCAAGGCGGCCAAGGCGAAGATGCCGTGCATCATCTTCATCGACGAGATCGACGCCGTCGGGACGTCTCGCAAGGCGTTCGAGACGCAGTCGCGCAAGACACTCAACCAGCTGCTCACGGAGATGGACGGGTTCGAGCAGAACGAGGGCATCATCGTCATCGCGGCGACCAACATCCCCGAGCAGCTCGACCCCGCGTTGACGCGGCCCGGGCGCTTCGACAGGCTCGTGCACGTGCCGAACCCCGACATCGGGGGGCGGCGCGAGATCTTGAGGCACTACCTTTTGAACAAACCCGTCGCCGACGACGTGGAGGTGGAGTCCATCGCGCGCGGCACGTCCGGCTTCAGCGGCGCGGAGCTGTTCAACCTGGTGAACATGGCCGCCGTGCAGGCGGCGGTCTCGGGCGAGACGACCATCTCCCTGGAGCGCCTTGAGTGGGCCAAGGACCGCATCATCATGGGCGTCGAGCGTAAGAGCGCGGTGCTCACGGAGGAGTCCAAGAAGCTCACCGCGTACCACGAGGCGGGGCACGCCGTCGTCGCACTGCGCACGCCGGGTGCGATGCCCGTGCACAAAGCCACCATCGTGCCGCGCGGCAACGCGCTCGGGATGGTGACGCAGCTCCCGGACAAGGACGAGACCTCCATCACGCGCAAGCAGCTGCTGGCGCGCCTGGACGTGTGCATGGGCGGCCGCGTCGCCGAGGAGCTCATCTTCGGCAAGGACGAGGTCACGACGGGCGCGCTGAGCGACCTGCAGCAGGCCACGCGGCTCGCGACGTACATGGTGGGCGAGGTGGGGCTGAGCGCGCTCGTGGGGCCCGTGCACGTGGACTCCATGTCCAAGGGCGGGCGCCGCGCCACCGAGGCGCTCGTGGACAAGGAGGTGGTGCAGCTGCTGCGGGACTCGCACGCGCGTGTCACCAAGCTGCTCACCAGGCACACGGGTGACCTGCACGCGCTCTCCGCGGAGATGCTCGCCAAGGAGACGCTCACCGGGCCGGAGATCGTGCGGCTGCTGGGCCTCGCGCCCGGGGGACCCGGGGACAAGCAGGCGGGCGCGGGGAAGAGGGGGGGCGGAGAGCGCGGGCGTCGCGGCGCCGCCGACGACAAGAGGGAAAAGGCGGCGTCGGCGGAGAAGGACGCCAAGGAGGGCGAGGAGGACGGAGGCACGCGGGCGGGCGGGGACGACGTCGTCGATCCGGACGCGGACGCCATTTTAGGGCCCGGGATCTTAGAGCCCGTCGAGGACCGCGCCAAGGCGAGCACGGCGGCGTAGGCGAGGCGCGACAAAAAAAAAAAAAGCCCCGCGTGAGAGAAGGACGACGCGCGTCTCCCGGAGAATCGGACGATGCTCTATACTCGCGCTTATATTCTACGCTCCCTTTTCGATGAAAGACATTCGATGAAAGACGCCCATCGCTCTATCACTACGCCCCTTCGCGCTCCTCGGCGTCGAGCCGCGCGAGCGCCACGGCGACGTCCGCGCCGATTTCGGCGTTGTTGCGCACGAGCGCGAGGTTGGCTTCCAGCGACGCGCCGCCGCTCAGTTGGCGAATGCGCTTCAGCAGAAACGGCGTCACGTCCGCGCCTTTCACGCGCTTCGCCTTGGCCTCGGCCAGCGCGCGCGTTATGGCCCTCTGCACCTTCCGCCCGGTCGCTTCGTGCGCCTCCGGAATGGGCACGCCGAAGACGCTGCCCCCCAGCCCCAGCGTCTTGGCGGCGCGGATAATGCGCGCGGCGTCCTCCGGCGACGCCGCGTAGTGCGGCGCGTCGCAGCCGCTGCTTCTGGAGAAGAAGGCGGGGAACTCTTTGACGCCGTAGCCCACGACGGCGACGCCCTGCGTCTCCAGGAACTCCAGCGTGCGCGGGATGTCCAGCACGCTCTTGGCGCCCGCGCAGAACACGGCGACGGGCGTCTTGCCGAGCTCGGTGAGGTCCGCGGAGACGTCCATGGACGCCTCGCCGCCGCGGTGCACGCCGCCGATGCCGCCGGTGACGAACACGGACACGCCCGCGCGCGCGGCGAGCAGCGCGGTGGCGGAGACGGTCGTCGCGCCCGTCTCGCGCCGCGCGATGACCGCTGGGACGTCCCGCCGGGACACCTTGCGCGCGCGCGCGCCGAGCTCTGCGAGCCGGCGCAGGTCGGCGTCGTCCAGGCCGACGCGGGGCACGCCGTCGATGATGGCCACGGTGGCGGGCGTCGCGCCTCGCGCGCGCACGATCGCCTCTACGTCGCGGGCCATCTGCAGGTTCTGGGGGTAGGGCATGCCGTGCGACACGATGGTGCTCTCGAGAGCCACCACGGCGCCGCCCGAGGCGAGCGCCTCAGCCACGGACGGGTGGAGCACCACCGCGCCCGCCGCGACCGAGGCGCCGCCGTCGCACGGCATCGTGAGCCACGTTTTCCGAGACGAAGCGTCGGATGGAGACGGCGCCAGGTGGCCAGCGAGGGCCGCGACCCGGCGGGACGCGCGGACCTCCATCTCGCCGCGGGAGACGCGCGGGAGAGGCGGGGTCTGAGCGCGCCGCGCGTCGGAGTCCGTCTCGAGAGAGCACGCGTGCTTCGCTTTTCGGCACGAAGCGCCTTTTTCTTGTCAACAACTTTTTCAATCCTCCTCCTCAGGAGGCTCCTCGGCGTCGTCGTCGTCCAGCGGCTCCTCCGGCTCCTCCTCCTCCTCCGGGTCGCCCGCGCCGAGGGGCGCCGCGGCTGTGTCCGCCGCGCCGCCCCCCTCGTCCTCCTCGGCGAACACGAACGTGATTAGCTCGCCCGTGAGCAGGTACGACGCCACGGCGGCGACGGCGATGGCGACGGACCACCGGCTGCGCCGGCGGAACCGAATCTCCTTCGCCGAGCGCGGTTTCTTTTTCGTTCCGACGCTCGGATCGTCGGAACCGGCGCCGGACCCCCACCAGCCGCGCCGCCCCCCGGGGCCCCCGGGCGCGCCGGGCGGCTCCAGCCACTTCGAGCTGTCGATGGCGTCCATGGCGCCCCCGCCCGCGCCGCCCGCGCCGGCGGCGTCAGGAAACGTCGCGCGCCGCACGCGCTCGACGTAGGCGACGAGGTTGGGGTGCTTTTTGAGCTCCTCGCGGAGCGCGTCGCCCACCGGCGCGAGCGCGTGGAAGGAGAGGTGCGCGAAAACGACCGCGTCCAGAGACGTGGGTTTCGCGCCGAACATGAACGCGTCCCCTCCTCTGTCCCGCAGGAAAACAGAAAGCGCCGCGTACGCGTCCGCCGCGCCGGCGCGAATCGCCGCGTCGTCGCTCGAGCCGCCCAGTCGTTGCGCCGCGCGGCGGCGCCAAAGCCACGGGATGATGTACGAGAGCGGCGCGGGGAACGCCGCGCCGTACGCCCCGCGCGTGTGTTTGCTGAACCTGTCTTTGTCGATCCACGTGTAGTGCGCGGTCGCGGTCGCGAGCTTCGACTCCACCAACGCTCCGTACGCGGCGAGGTGCGCGCGATCCGTCGCCGACTCGAGATGCGCGTCGAGATTGGCCACCTTTTTCGAGAGGTGATCGGCGATGCGGCGCGCGGCCAGCGCGCCGGTGTGGTCCTTAGAGCCGCCGGCGTCCTTAGAGCCGCCGGCGTCCTCGCCGACGATGTCGGAGCACTGGTCCAGCGCGGGGAGCTGGCCCGAGGGGGACGCGTACGGGGTCTTGCAGTCCTCGCACGCGAAGCGCAAACCCGCGAGGCGCAGGTACGCCTCCACGGCGACGCACTCGGGGGAGAGCGAGGGCAAGCCCCAGGCGCTGGGCCAGCGGTGGAGGATCAGCTCGCTGTCACCGTCGCCGCCGGACGGCGAAGCCATCGCGCGCGGTCGTCTAAACCGAAAGGAAGGGGTGTGTCGCCAACGGATGGGCGACTTTGCGCCAACGGATTTGCCGAGCCGAGACAAACGTCAGTTTGCGTGCTGTTCGTGTGTTTCGATTCGACCACGTCCGAAAAACCAAAAAGGAAAAACGCCCCTAGGACAGGTGGAAATCCTTCGTCCGAGCGCGCGCGTCTCACTCTCACAGCGCCCGACCCTCGAACACACGCGCAGACATGGCTGAAGACGAAGAAGAGGCTGGCCCGACCATCTTCGAGGCTGCCGCCGACGAAGAGATCACCGAGACGCACTGGTGCGTCGACCCGCCGAACGAAGATTTCTCGCCCTCCCGACTCCCGTTTTCCCTCGCTCGAGGCCTCGAGCTCACCGCCGCATCTCTTCCCGCAGGGAGTACCACTGCCGCAAGAACCGCAACGACGGCAAGGGCGACGCCGTGGCCAACAACCTGGCGTACGTCCCCGTGTGCAACTGCATGCCCGTCTGCCGCGCCGGCTGCCGCAACCCATCGTGGATGTGGACCAAGAAGACCGCGGGGCGCTGAGCCGCGGAGCGCCGAAAACGCTCGTCTCGAACCTCCGACCGAGACTCGACACAATCGCACTGGTGGTAGGAGTGTGCGTGTGTGTCGAATGCAAACGAACAGCACGAAAACGTTTTCATCAGAATCGAGTCAAAAACAAACAAACGCATCTACATACCGCTTGTACGTACGTGTCCCTCTCATCAGAACTGCGGCGTGCTCTCCACCGGGTCGCCCCGCGTGTTCCTGCGCATGATCTCCCTCGCCAGGCGCACCTGCCTGCCCAGCACCAGCACGGACACCTCGCCCGTGCCGAGCGCGCCGCGTGCGGTGCGCCCGACGCGGCGCACGTACTCTGACGGGTCACGCGGGAAGTCGAAGAGGATCACGTGGCTCACGTCCGCAGCGTCCAGCCCGCGCGAGGCGCGGTCCGTGCACACCAGCATCATGGGCGTCTCCCCAGGACGAGGCGGCGCCAGAAACGCGTCCAGCGAGGCTTTCCTGCGCTCATCCGTCAAAGCCGCGTGGTACGGCATCGGCACTAACCGCTCGCCGTCGCGATCCGCGCGGCGCAACATGTTCTCCACGCGACGACACGTCTCGATCTTGTTGCAGAAGAGCAGCATGCGCCGCGCCGCGCCGCCCTTGCCCTTTCTGCCCTTGCCCTTCTCGCGCTCTGCCTCCAGCAGTTGCTCGAGCGCGCGGTACTTGCGGTAGAACCCGCTCTGGTCGTCCACCACGTCCCCGCCGGAGCAGTCCACCAGGCGCTCGAGCAGGCCCGCCGCCGGCCTGTGCAGGCCGGGGCCTTGCACCACACGCAGGTCGCCCTCGAAAAACGCCTCGAGCTGCCGCAGGACGTCCTCCGGGATGGTCGCGGTGACCAGCACGAACTTGGTTCCGCTGCCCGTTTTTCTCGCCGCGAGCGTCGCGTCGCGGAGGGGAGCCACCTGCTCGGCGAACTCGAACGAGTCGCCCAGCAACACGTCGCACTCGTCCATCACCACCGCTTCCAGGTCGTCCACCTCGAGCTTGCCGACGTCCAGCAGGTGCCCAACCCTGCCCGGCGTGCCCACCACGACGTCGACGCCCTCCTTGAGCGTCTGCGTCTGCGTCTTGCCCTGGTTGCCGCCGGTCATCGCGAGGGAGCGGCACTTCAGGCCCCCGCGCGCGAGCTGGCGCACCACCCCGAGCACCTGCACGACCAGCTCCGAGGTGGGGCACAGGATCAGCAGCCGCGGCCGGTTGGGCCTCGCGCGCCCCCGCTCCCGTTCCACCGTCTGCAGCCTCTGCATCAACGGCAGGAGGTACGCCAAAGTCTTGCCGCTGCCGGCTTGGTCCGCGAGCAGCACGTTCTGCGAAGGCGTCTCGGGAGGCGTCTCCGGCGGAGCGCCGGCGTCGCTCGCCGCGGAAGGCTCGGGCGAATTCACGCCCGCGGCGTCGTCGGGTCGTCCCTCTCGAGTCTCCTCGTCAGAGTCCGCCGCGAGCGCCTTGTACGTCAGCGCCTGGATGTGGCTGGGCCGCTCGATGCCCATCTCCGCCAGCGCCGCCTCGACGCCCGGCGCGGCGCCGAGCTGCCTGAACCGCGAGCCCGCGAAGAAGTTGTACTCGTCCGCGTCGTCCGGCTCGCGCGTGTACACCATGGGCTCGAAGTCGTCGTCCACGTACTTGGACATCGCCGCGGGCCGGTACCGCCCGGGCGAAGCGCCAGCGCCGCCTCCGGCCCACGCCGCCGCGTCCGCGAGCTCGTCTTCCAGGCCCTCCAGGATCCAGTCGTCCTCCTCGTCGTCGTACGGACGGTCTCTGTCGTCTCTGTCGTCTCTGTCGTCCTCGTCGTACGCGTCGTCGCGGTAGCCGTCGTCGAATCGCCCAGTCGTCCGGTCGGCTGGTCCCGCCAGCCGACGCGCGTCGCGCTCGGAGGCGCCGTACCCCCGGGTCGCGTCGCTCCGGCGGCCGTCCTCCACCAGCCGCCGGATCTCCCGCTCGGCGGCGCGCACGTCCCCCCCCTCCACCTCCACGACGCCCAGGTCCTTGCGCACGCTCAGGTGCGCGCCGGTGCGCTCTTGGATCTCGCGCACCTTCTCGCCTCCCTTGCCGATGACGCGGCCCTCCTGTCCGGCGCACTCGACCGAGACGAACGACCCCCCGGATGACGGGAGACCCGCATGGCGCGCGTCGCGGGTCTCGCCGTATCGTTCGTCGACGTATCCGTCGTCGCCGAAGGAAACGCCCCCGCGCTCGGGTCGCGCGAACCGAGCGCCGCCGCCTCCGAGATCCGTCCGTGGGGGAGAATCGTCAAAGGCGTCTCGGCGTCCGAACCCGGCGTCGCGCGCGTCCCAGGCGTCGTCGCGCCCGCCGCGACCGCCGCGACCGCCGCTAAAGCCCCGCTGAGAGCGCATGCCTCTCCCCCCCCGGCCCTTCTGGCGCAGAGACCCGCGACCGCGAGGCGCGTCGTCGTCGTCCGAGTAATCGTCGTACTCGTCCCGGTCGAAGCGCTCGTCGCGCGCGTACCGGTCACCGCGACCGCCTCTCGCGCCGCGCCCGCCGCGCCCGCCGCGCCCGCCGCGACCGCCGCGCCCGCCACCGCGGGGGCGGTGGTCTTGGCGGTCGTCAAACCCGTCGTCGCCGCCGTAGCGGTCCTCGGGGCGGGTGCCGTCGCCGTACTCGATAACCCGGAACGAACCGCCGCCGCCGGCGCGCGGCGGGGGCGCGCGGAGCGGACGCGCGGGCGCGCGGCTCGCGCGCGGGGCCCGGCGGAGCGTAGCGCGGAGCGTCTGCGCCGGCGCGAGCGCCAAGGTCGCGTGCGTCATCTCGCGTCCGGGGCGTCAGGGTCGGCGCGCCGGATGAGAGAGTGGACGGCGGCGGGTCGAATGCGCTTTTTGATGTCCAAGCTCTCTCTTCACGGGGCGAAATCGCTTGGAGTGCGAAACGACGTGCCGAAGCGCGGCGGTTGTCCGGAACGGCGACGCGTGAATATTTTTGACGAAAAATAAAACGTACTCTGGTCCTACCCCCCCATGACCTTCGAGGCGATCGCCGAGACCAGAACGAACCCCAACACGCCGCCGATGACGCTCGGGTCGATTTCCCCGAACGGCGATGCGTCGCGCCCGTCGCCCACGCCCGGCGCGGGCGTCCGCCCGGACGGCGGCGCCGGCGGCGTCGCCGGCCCGACGGGCGCCGTGCCGGTGATGGCCAGCCGAGCGTCCACCGCGCCGTTTGCGTTGTACTCGTCCACGATGCGCCGCGCGTAGCCCGGGACGTGCTGGTTCGCTCTCGCGTCGCTCCCGAAGTGGCGCTTGACGTACAGGAAGTTGCGCACGGTGTGGTAGTCCAGCGAGTACATGCCGAACTCCTTCCCCTTGGGCCCAACCTTCTCCAGCGCGAACGCCAGCGCGTTCCCCACCGCGCGCGGCGCGGGCTCGGGGGGCCCGCGCCCGAGCGTGGCTTCGTCGTCCGCCACGACGGTCTGCACCACGAACGGCGTGCGGTTCCCCGAAGACACCGAGGGCGTCACCTCGCACACGTCTCTCACGGAGTCGAACAGCTCCTTCCCGCGCGCGTTCCGCACCGTGACGTACTGCGGGTGCGCGGTCATCTCGACGCCGACGCTCATGGGCACGCCCATGTACCCGACGACCAGGTCGGCGAGCCCGTTGACGTAGTCAAAGCAGGAGTAGCACGAGGGCGCGATGACATCCTTCAAGTCGTTCGCGGGCAAGCAGAAGTAAGGCACCTTCTCGAACCGGCCATCCGCGTGTTTCAAGTGCACGCGGTAATCCTGCATGAACTCGTAGCCGGTGACGGTCTTCGGGTCGTCGCTCGCCGCGGCGAGAAACTTGGGGAGCGTCTCCGCGCGTCCGTTGTCCGTGCAGTTGGTGCCCACGACGTACAGCGCGTCCAGCCCGAGGTAGGGCTCGACGCCGCGCAGCGCGGTGACCGCGCACCCCACGCCGATGAACAGCAGCCGCTTCAGCCCGCGCGCCTCCACCTCCGCGAGCACCTCCAGGTTGGGCGACAGCGAGGGCTTGACGCCCTTGCTGGACAGAATCTCCTCCACCGTGGTCGCCAGGATGGGACGCGGGCGCATGGGGTCGTCCGGCTGGCTCGCGACGCACACCACGCCCTCCACTTTGCCGCTCGTGAGCATCTCGATGGCGATGCTCGTCACGATGCCGGTCCACTGCGCGCCCTCCACCGGCGCCGTCTTGCGCGCGTAAAACACCTCATCCACGACGCCCAGCCGGAGCTCGTCGTTGCTCAGGTCGCGCCCTCGGCCGTGCACCGTCGGCTCCAGGGTCTCCACGCGGCTCATGCCGTCGCCCAGGAACGCGCACGCCTCCTTGACGTGCGCGACGTAGTACGTGTCGCACAGCCCGCAGGACGAGCAGTGCTCCTTCGCGGGGTACACGCCGCCGGGCGTGATGGGCCGCGCCTTCTCTCTCCAATCCGCGGCGACGGCGTCGCACCGCAGCGGCGCGCGGCCGCGTCGGGCGCGGCCGCACGAGGCGCGCGACGGGACCGCGCGCGCGGCGGGAAGGACCGCCGTCATGAACATCGCCGTCGTCGACATCGCCCCGGCGAGGACAGAAAGGCTGCTGGTGCGCGGCGGGTGTGCGCCCCGCACGCCGGCACGTGGGGCGCGATCGAAAAATCACCAACCGTCTGCGAGAGATCGGCGTCGGAAGCGGTAGAGTATACTTGTGCGAGAAGTACGAGCGTACGTCGTGGACGGCGCGTATCGAAAGAGTCTCTGGTCGTCCTATCTATAACACACACGAGAGGTGCACGAGGATACCTACACACGGCGACCTATCACGCCTCGTCTACGCGGGAACACGCGTCGTCTTTTCGACGCGCATCCTCGCCAGCCGCCGCCGCGGCGCGCGCGAAAGAATCGGCGGCGTCGGCCGACGCGGCGTCATCGCGGGCTTAGGCTCGTCGTCGTCGCGGCGCGCGGGCGCCGGACGTCGTCGTCCTCGCCGCACTGTTCCCACGCGGCGAGCGCGGCGTCCTCCAGGTCCTGCGCCCTGCGCCAGAGCTCCGCCGCCTGCGCGTTGGCCTGGAGCTGCGCGAACGCCGCGCCGCTGGAGGAGAGCGCGGCGAAACACGCGACGCCCTTCGCCGCCTCGCGCGCGCGCCGCGCGCGACGCCACAAATCGACCGCGACGAGACGCGGGTCGTCGAGCTTTTTCGGTTTCGAGTCCGCCGTCCGCCGTCCGCCGCTCGCCCTGGAGGAGGAGGAAGACGAGGCGTCGGCGTCGTCGCCCTTCGAGGCGAACGCCGCCCGGGGGTCGCGCGCGGGGAGGGGCGCGCGCGCAGCGCCGAAGCCGCGCACGCCCTCCAGGCGCACGCCTCCCCCTAGGAACGCTCGAGCGCCGAGCGCCGTGGCCATCGCGAGCGGACGAGAGCCTCGACGCGAGCGTTTCGTTCGCCGACCGGTTCTCGGACCCGCGGCGAGCTCGAGCTCGTGCGAGTGTGCGTCGACGCGACGATCGAGGGCGCGGGCGGGAATGGACCGGCGCCGGAGCGTGGACCGGCGAGATGCCGAAGAAGAAACGCGTTCGTTGCAACAAAACGCGTTTTGTTGTCGCCATGTCAGCACGTGCGTCACGTCACCGCGCCTGACTCAAAGATTAAACCGTCGACCGCCGTTTTCGCCTCGGTGTGTCTTGTCTTCCGAATCTGCTTCGGCATCTGGAACGTCATCAGCCAGATTTCTAGCAGGAGCGATCTCAAAAAAAAAAAAAAATGGGTTCCATCGCTCCGATTTTCGCCCGCTCGATTATCACGTTATGCCGCCGCCCAATCATCTCGCCGCGCCTTCGGCACACACTCGCGCGCATCGGGCGCGCGGTGTCTCCGCGCGAAGACGGTCGCCTAGAGTCGGGGACGTCGTTGGGATAGGGGCGGCTGCGCCACCTGTGCCGGGTGGGGTCGTGGGGGTCGGCACCCGAGAAGCCTGGCTTCTCAGGGTGCCGGATTTCGACGACGAGATCTGAGATCTGAGTTTGCGACGACCCGTTCGGGCGAAACCTAGCCCGCGCCATGGCCACCGCCGCCCCCGGCGCGCGCCGTTCGCGGGCGATTCCGACCACGACGAGCATCGTGGAGGACCACGGCTCGTACGCCAGCTCGTGCGGGTACTGCGACCGGAAGGGCCCCACCTCCAAGTCGCACGGCATGCACGCGCACGTGTGTTCGGTGGAAGATTACCAGTCCCTGCTCGATCGCGGGTGGCGCCGGAGCGGCTGCTGGATGTACCGCCCGCACCTCAACGACACGTGCTGCCCCCCGTTCACCATCCGGCTCGACGCGTGCGCGTTCGCGCCCAGCAAGTCGCAGAGGAAGGTGGAGAAGCGATGGCGCCGGTACCTCGACGGCGAGCTGGATGACGACGGGAAGCGCGTCGACGACGGCGACAAAGACGAGTCCCGCGGCGGCGAGCGTCTCGGCGCGGACGCGTCTGGCGTGTCCGCGAGCGCTTCCCTCGCAGACCGCGACGCCGAGGCGATGCACGCCGAGACGCGCGACGCTGACGCGACGCGAACGAACGAGACGACGGCGACGAAGAAGACGAAGCGCGCGTTTGAGATTCGCGAGGCGCCGTCGGCGTTTGACGAGGAGGAGTACCGGCTGTGGCGCCGGTACCAAGTCTCCGTGCACGGCGACGACGAAGGCTCGCTGAGCGAAGCCTCCTACCGGCGCTTCCTGGTGGACACGCCCCTGCGGCTCACGAACGCGCCCATCCGCGAGCCGGAGGATGACGAGACGCAGGGCGGCTGGGTCGAGTGGCCGGGGTATAAGGGAGGGAGGAAAAAAAAAAAGGCGCCGGCGATCTCGAGCGACGCCGGTTCGCGCCCGCGAATGGTCCCTCCCCCCCCCCGCGGCTTCGGGTCGTTCCACCACCAGTACCGCGTGGACGGGCGGCTCGTCGCGGTGGGGGTGGTGGACGTGCTCCCCAAGTGCCTGAGCAGCAAGTACTTCTTCTGGGAGCCCTCCTTCGCGTGGGCCTCGCTGGGCAAGCTCGGCGCGCTCCGCGAGATCGAGTGGGTGCGGCGCGCCGCGAACGAAAGCGACACGCTCCGGCACTACTACCTGGGGTACTACATCCACGACTGCCCCAAGATGCGCTACAAGGCGGAGTACGCGCCCGCCGAGCTCAAGTGCGCGGTCACGGGGCGCTGGACGCCGCTGGACGACCCGGAGACGCAGAGGCGGCTGGCGGGCGCGTTCGCGCCGCTCCGCGCGCCGGCGAACGACGCGTCTGACGACGACGACGACGCGTCTGACGCCGCCGCCGCCGCCGCCGCCGCGACGCGCGCGAACGAAGCGACGGTGACGACGGAGACGGTGACGTTAGAACCGTTAGAACCGTTAGAACCGTCAGAACCGTCAGAACCGTTCGCGGAAAGCATCGCGCGGGACGTGCCCATCGGTGTGGTCGCGGGCGGGCAGATCCTGTCGGTGGCGCCGCTGGCGCGCGCGCGGCGGGGGCCGCTCGGCGGGGCGGCGGGCGCGGCGCTGGCGCGGCGGGTCGAGACGTTGCGGCGCGCGACCGGAGACGCGGGAGACGCCATGGTGTACCTGGTGGACCTCGAGCGCGTCGCGCCGAAAGAGAGCCGGGCGAGTGGGGGCGGCGGAGGTGCGCGCTTTAGCGTCGTCGCGTCCGATGACGACGCGTCCGACGACGACGCGTCCGACGACGACGCGTCCGACGTCTCGTGATCATCTCAGAGAAGCCTTTCATCGTTTGTACGTAAGCAGCTCCGGTGGCCCCGGGCCAATTCTGAGACGAGCTCGTTTCGGAAGAAAAGTTGGTCGTTTCCGACGCCGATACCCAGACCCGCCGCGTCGAGCATCAGGCGCTCAAGGCGGGAGGGGAGGCTCATGGTGGGCGCGCTGCTCAAGCCGCTCTCGGCGCTGAGCGTGGCGAGCGCGACCTCGAACCTGCCTCCGGTGCGTCCCGTCCCCGACCGCGCCTGTCGACGCGCGACGAATTTCGCGAAATTCGTTCACTCGTCCAAGCGTCGCGCGCGCGGCCGAGTCCTGACCCCTCCCCCCCCCCCCTCGGGTCGCGAATCGCAGGATGTGCTCGATTGGCTGCGTCGCTTGACCCTGTTCGGAATCGGATTCAAGCTGGTGCGCACCCCGACGTCTCTTCCCGCCCGCGCGGACGCGGGTCGCCCCGCGACGGGCGGCACGTCCGGTGCCCAATCGGCGAATTTCCGAATGGCACTCGGCGCCGGCGTCCTCGAACCGGCCCTATGGCAACCGCGCACCCGAAACTGACAAACTGACCCTTCGCCACCTCTCCACCGCAGGGTCGCGGCACCGAGCGCGGCCGCTTGAAGCGGCGGCAGTTGAAGGACCGGCGGCTCCTGACGCCGTACCTGCTCAACCACACGGACGTCGACGCCATCGTCTCGGCGGGGGGCTTGCGCGGCATCGTCGCCGATTTGCCCGAGTGGTGCAAGCGCCCCGGCCACGAGACGAACGTCTGGCTGAACGCGGCGCTGGCGCAGCTGTGGCCGCATCTATCCACCGCGCTTTCGGACAAAATAGGCGGCGCGGTCGGGAAGATCCTCGCCAAGATCACGCCGCTGGGCATCTCGATGTCGTTTCGCGAGTTCAACCTGGGGAACGAGTCGCTCAACCTGCTGTCCGTGCGCAAGGCGCACGCGAATTCGTTCGGGACGGGGGGGGGCGTGCGAGGCGCGGGGGCGGACGAGGTGACCCTGGACTTCGACGTGCGGTGGTGCGGCGACCCGACCGTGGTGCTGGACGTCGTGGTCATGGGCCTCACGTTGCAAGTCAAGCTACAGGAGCTGCAGTTGCTGGGCCCGCTGCGCGTGGTGTTGTCGTCGTTCGACGACAAGCTTCCCTGCTTCCACCTCATGAAGTTCGCGTTCGTGGACCAGCCCCGCGTGGACTTCGCGCTGTCGCTGGTGGGGGGGGACATCGAGATGATCCCGGGCTTGAAAGAGACGGTCACGGAGGTCATAGGCAAGGGCCTGTCGAAGGCTATGGTGTGGCCCAAGTTCGTCAAGGTGCCCATCGCGAACAAAAACGAAAAGCCGGGCGTCTCGCACAGCGACGCCGGCGCGGTGCTCGAGGTGACCCTCGTGCGGGGCAACGGGCTGAAGAACGCGCGGACGTTCGGGAAGTCGGACCCGTTCGTCACGACGCGCGTCACCGGCTCGCAGCGCGCCGCGGCCAAGTCCAGCGTGGTGGTCGGGTCGCTGAACCCGCACTGGAACGAGACCTTCCGGCTCATCGTAGACGATCCGAGCACGCAGAGCGTCTCGCTCGCGGTGTGCGACTACTCGCCCTTCGCCGAGGACGCCGGGGTGAAGAGGTTCGGCAGGTTCATGTCCAAGCTCAACGGCGCGTGCTTCGGCTGGACGCGCAGCGTGCGGCGGCGGGTGTACAACATCGGCGGCGTGCGCAAGAGCTACGCGAAGGGCGACAAGCTCGAGCGCGCGGGCACGGAAAAGGAAGACGCCGCCGGGTCTCTGTTCCAGAGCACCATGGGCACGGGGCGGATCAATCTCGCCAGCTTAAAGCCGTTCCAGAACGTCGCGCGGCGCGTGGTGCTCACGAAGAGCGCGTCTTCGATCCTCGGCGACCCTCGAGGCTCGTTCGCGCGGAACGACCCGCGGCGGCGCCGGAAGAACCTCGACGCGGGCACGCTGGACCTGCGCGTGCGGCTGGTGCCGCTCTCGGCGGATGCCAAGCGCACGCAGGACGCGCTGCGGCGCTCCGGCGCGGCCGCGCGCGAGGATCTCACCGCGCGTCGCGCGGGGAAGGGCGTCGTGGACAAGAAGTCCTTCATCAAGAAGTGCCTCGAGAAGCTGGACCCGAACGAGTCCCCCGAGGCGCGCGCCGCGCGCGCGGCGAAGGAGGCGGCGAAGCGCGTCACCGAGGACGTGGACCACCTGGTTTCGTCCGTGCTGGGCGGCGAGCTGGATGGCGTCCCGGACGCGAACGGGAAGAAGGGCGCGAAGTCGGCGGGTTCCGACTCGCTCACCGCGGCGGACATGAGGCGCCTCGCGCCGCACTTGAACGGGCTGCTGCACGTCACGCTGGTGCGCGGCGAGTCGCTCGTCGCGATGGACGCGTCCACCGGGAGCTCAGACCCGTACTTCAAGCTGAAGCTGAAGACGCAGAAGTGGAAGTCGCCGGTGGCGCGCCAGACCCTCAACCCGACGTACGACGCCGCCGTGGCGTTCTTCGTCGCGCCCGAGGACCTGCTGGTGCCCGGCATCGTGCTCAAGCTGGAGTGCTGGGACGAGGACATCGTGGGCAAGGACTTCATGGGCGAGGCGGAGGTGCCCCTGCGCCGCGTCGTCGCCCGGGCGCTGCGGGCGCTCGGCGCCGAGGTGTTCGAGCGCGTCGAGCTCAGGGGCGTGAAGTCCGGCGCCGCGCACTTCAAGTTCAGGTTCCAGCCGGTGGACGTCGAGGCGTTCCGCGAAACGGAGGACGGGTCCGGCGGGGACGAAGGGGGCGAGGCGTTCGAAGTCGAGGAGACGCCCGCGACGCCAAAGTAATACGGCGACGCGCGATAATTTGTACCGCGTTCGGTACGAGTCGCGCGGTCCAAACGCGCGCGGGTTATTAATATGTAACACCACGTAGCTAGCTCGCTCGCTAGTTCTCCGGGTGGTTCGCGCCCTCCTGCTCGTCCATCTCGTTGAGGCGCTTCTCCGCGAGGACTATGAGGGCGCGGTACACGGCTTGCGCCGCGCTCGGCATGGGCGTCCGCTCGTCCCAGAGCGGGTCCAGCCGCTCGCGGCCCTCCGGCGCGCCCGCCGCGCGCCGCACGCTCCTCTGTATGGCGCGCATGGGCGTCATCATCGACTGCGCGGGCGCCCGCACGGCGTCGCGCACTGCGCCGCGGACCCTGCGCGCGGGCGAGGCGAGCGCCGCGCGCATCGCCGACGCCGCGCGTTTCCGCGCGTCTCGCGTTTTCGCCGTCTCCTCCTCCTCGGCGGCGGCCGGCGGCGCCAACTCGCCTCCCCCCGCGAGGTACTTCTGCAGGTCCACCGTGGAGATGGCGAGCTCGTCCGTCCCACTTCGTCCGCTTTTGTCGTCGTTCGTGGCCTCCGCATCGAGCGCGTCGGACTCGTCGATCAAGACCGCGGGGGGTTCGAACGGCGCGCCGGCGGGCACGACGTCGACGCCGTACCCGCAGCGGTCCGCCAGGAACGCCACCACGCGCGGATCGAGGGTGTCCACGATGGGCATCTCGCCCAGCTGGTCGCTGACTCGGACGGACGCGCGCGTCGCGTCCCGCAGGCTCTCGAACGCCACGAAGTCGTTCGCCGCAAAGTCGCCGTCGCGGCGGGAGGTGGTGTACAGCGCCTCCTCGTCCGTCTCGGGGTTGAACACCAGCACGTGCACGGCGGGGAGCGAGGCCCACCACGGGGAGGTGGAGGCGTCCTCCGACGACGACGCGCGAGGCAGAGGCGTCGCCCGAGCACGACGCGCCGCGAGACGCGACGCGCCGCTCGCGAGGGCGGACGAGCCTCTGTTCGCCACGCACGCGCGCGTCGTCGACATCGCGGCGGGGTCTGACGTCCAGCGCGGGCGCGCGGGAGATTAACAACACGAAACGGCGCTGAAAGTGACACGTGTTTCTTCATTGTAAAGCACCGCAAAGCACCGGCACACCGACGCGCGCGCCGCCCCCGCGCGCACCGGTCGACCGAGGTCCGAGATGTCGGCGGTCGCCGTGTTCGCCGCATTCGTGGTCGGCCGCATCATCATCGACAACGTCGAGGAACTGATACTCCGGGAACGCGAGACCATCGCGCGGTGTGTTTCTCGACTGACCGCCGGGCCGCAGGGTCCTCAGCTCGACCTCGCCACCGCGTTACGTGACGTCGCGGACGTGAACCGCGCGTTCGCCAACCCCGCGCTGGGCGTGTCCCCCCGCCCGGGGTGGAGGTACCGCGCCACTCTGGTGTACAAACCCGGCCTCGGCCAGGAGGCGTTCTTCCGCGCGCTCCGGCTGGGGCCGAGGCTCGCCGCGATGATGGGCACCGTGTGCGTGGACGTCGAGGAGGCGCGCGCGGCGAGTCGCGCGTCGACGGTCGTCGAGGACGCTTCCCACGGGAACGAAGAGGCGAGCGACGTGACCGCGTTCGGCGTGGGAAGCGCCGTGGAAGGCTCCTCCGACCGAACCGTGGCGAACGACCGAACCGGAGAGGTCGCGGAGCCCGAGAGGGATGACGGCCTCGACGACGAGGGGTACGATTTCGTCGGCGGGCCGTGCCGTCGCGCCACGCTGGCTGAGTTCTACACCCTGATTCGGCCGGCCATGCATCGCATAGGCGTGGACGCGACTCCAGCCGCGGCGCGAGCGGCGCGAGCGGCGCGAGCCCCCAGACCGCCCGCCATCGCATCCGACGCGGATACCCGAATGGACGACGCCGCCGACGACGACTCCGTGTGCGCCATCTGCATGGACGTCCGGCTGGAGGTTGTGACGAGGTGCGGGCACGCGTACTGCGAGGAGTGTTACCTGCGGTGGCTCGCCGTTTCCAGGGAGTGCCCGCTGTGCCGGCAGAGGCTGGGCAGGTACGACGCCTACGCGCTCGTGGGGGAGGAAGAGCTCGAGGAGCGGGGGGACGGGGACGTCCCCGGGGACGCCGGCGGGGACGCCGTGTCCACCGGCCACGGCGCCGAGTGGCTCGTCGGGCGCCTCGCCGCGCTTCCGCCGGTGGCGGAGGAGGCGGACGGGAGACGAGCGCGCGTCGCGAATTTGCTGCGGCG
>Ga0181561_10001644_pt1 | contig 19847 bp, 10 predicted proteins | sample 011ome_19_FD_133760 | JGI IMG/M metagenome (GOLD analysis project Ga0181561, IMG submission 133760) | Coastal salt marsh microbial communities from the Groves Creek Marsh, Skidaway Island, Georgia - 011510BT metaG (megahit assembly) | ecosystem: Environmental > Aquatic > Marine > Intertidal... | reverse complement strand
ATATTATAGTTCTTTTGCATTCCGCGTATTTCATCTTGCCGGTGTATGCGATATCCTCGGTAGTCGGCACGCACTGCTCAATGTCTTTGGTTCAATATGCTAAAAAAATGGGTATCTCGAATGAACGAGCGGTAGAAGCGTACCGTCGTCGATCTGACTATAAAAGAGACGACACCGATAGCTACATGTACGACTCCTCCGGAACGCAGACACCAGATTTTGATGATGTTTTAAAAGCAGCTTCCTCTATGTCACCATCGCAAACGCACGTCAAAACGAAATCACAGAAAGCTCCAGAAATTTTATCGCATTTCGTCGGCGTTCCAACGGATAAATCTATGGCCAGACGTAATGAAGTTCCAGTTGCACCATTTGATCATTCCCTGGATAACGAACGGTCAATGACGGCTTTGCTCGGTGCGATTTTAACGAAACAAATGCGTGAAATCCGAGCGAAAGAAGCTGCGCGCGCGGCGCAGAAAGCTAAACTGAGACCACACTCCAATTCACCTTTAGCTGCACTTAAACGTACAATGTCCGGCAGAACACTAAATTTAGGACTAGAAGAGATGACGGATTCACAGCAGTTGCCAAGTAGCAGTCGATTTCGAGGTGAACCACTCGCTTCTCCAACGTGGTCGGTATCCGAGCGAGCAAAGCAAAAAGAAAAGGAGCAACAAGAGGAAGTCCCGTCTTCAGAATCAAAGGAGACGCCATCGCAAGGGCGCATGGTATCCTCAATGCGAGCGGTACCATCTTTGAAAGACGTGTTCCGGTTCACTGAGCAGCAGCCATCGCGCGCGCGTACGAGCTTTAGCGAAGAGACAAGGGATGAACAACATCCACAAGAAGAAGTCGCGACAGAGCTTGAGGAAGTCGTCGTCGAACAGAAGCAAAATCGCAAAACGAGTTTGGACATTATGCGAAAGACAAGTATCGACGAAGAAAGGGAGACAACGGAGGACTTGGACGACGACAAAAGCGAAGAGGAAGTCAGTAAACGTTCCATCAAGGATATATTTCCAATGTAGTTTTAAATTTGTATAAAGTTGTGTATTTAATGAAATTAAAAAGGTCAGTGTTTCTCTTTGTCGTGCGTGTATGATGTACAAAAATTGGTGCGCGTCTCTCCTCTACCCCTTCTCGCGGAGCCGGCGAGAACGTGACTCAAATCCCTCAGTTCTCGTCCTCCGCAGCGTACGCACGCTTGGCTTTCAAAGCAAGCTCCCCACCGCACAGTTCTAACACTTCGCGCCACAATGGTTTCGGGAGAGCTATGACAGGTTTGAGAGCGATTTGTCTAGAGCACGCAACTGGGTACCAAACGCCGCGGTCACACTCGTCTTCGAGTTGGCCGGGAGCCCATCCACAGTAACGAGCAAAGAATTTGAACTCGCGCGGATCTTTCTTCCCTTCCTTTACGAGTCTTCCAGCATCGTTGAATCCACCAATGTAGACGCCCGGAGAGACCTCTTCAGCGTCCGCAACATCGGGGGAACCGTGCAAGAACGATACCGTTCCATCCCCTACGTCGCCTCCAAAGTACAACGCGTTTTCGCTGAATGGTCCGTTTTCGTCGTTGACAACGTCCGCCATTTTGTACATCGTCGGTCTGTTGAGTATGACACCCATCGAGCCGTCTTTTGAGTGTTCGAGCAATAAAATTACGCACTGGTTAAAATATTGCTGGGAAGTTACGAAATCGTCCGTGGCGGCGACTATTAACGAACCTTTCTCCGGCTTGGCGATGACGTGCGCCCACGCTTTGTCTTTGGCCAGTTCCGGGTTTTGTGTTTTGAGTAACTCCAAATTCGCCTCCGTTGCCTCTCTTTCGCGTCTTTCGCGTTCTTCCGGGCTTTCAATTTTCACGTTATCAATCGCATCATCGATGATACCGTATCCCGATTTCGTCGTTTTGCGTTTTTCTTTTTCTTGGTTGTTTGTCTTTGCTCCTTGCATCTGTTGTTGCAACTGTTCCACGTCGATTTGCTCGTCTGGAAGTTCCGCCGTAGCCTGCGAAGCGACGAGCTTTGCCCGGAACTCTCTCCAGTCACCATCTAATGCAGGAGCAACGTCGTCCTTCAAGAATAGAGGATTCAATGATGAGAGATTCAAGAAGTGCAAAAAGTATGAAAGGTCAGTCACAATAAGTCTTCGTAAACAGTCGCGCGCGCGAAAGGAAAGATACGCGACGACGTTCGAAAAAAAAAATATCAACGACCAAAAAAGAAGAAAAGATTGGTGACGATGAAGTTCCAAGAGGAAGAAGAAGAACAAGAAGAAGAAGAAACATTCAGGCAAATCGTTGGGAGAGAACGTGATCTCTGTTGACGACGAAAGACGGCGGGAAGATGCGCACCTCAAATTCAGGAAGTTTATTATTCTCGTCGTTCTTCTCTTCGTCGTCTCGTTTTGCACGTAATCTTGTTGTTGTTCGTTGGGCTCTTTGGTGACGTCCAACCAAACGATGTATGTTTTTGTTTTTAACCGAAGAAGAGGTGGTGGTGGTAGAGGAGGAGGAGGAAGAAGAAGAGTAAGACGAAGAGGAGACTATGCAACAGCGCAGTGGCGTTAAAGTCGACATTCTTAACGTTTGTTGTGTGTGCGCAACGCAACGAAGAGCGCGGTTGTTTCTGTAGTTTGTTCTCTTTTTTTTTCTGTTTCATATAGTTTCACAGGCTTGCTTTTGTTTTCACAAAACGACGATGACTCATACTTCATTCACACTTGCATCAACGCGCTGTGTAGAAAAAAACATGTTTGTCACTGCTACTACTACTGCTACAACCACCACCACCACCACCACCACCTGCAGCAGCAACAACACCACCATTAACAGTATAAATAAAATGTTCAAATCGACGCGACATTCGGCGCGCGTGATCACAAAGTCTCTCCAGACTCAGAGTGCTGCCCAACGTCGTCAACACCTTCAACTAAATCATTATCCCAAAGAACGAGAACGTCTTCACGAAAAAAATGAACCTTCCACATCCGCATCAGCCACGTCCTCGTCCAAGGCCGCGGTCGCTGCCGCCGCATTGGCTGTGTTTTTATCGACAACCGCACCGTGGGATGGTGCAATCGCTGGCGAGGACGACGATAAGAAATTCGTGAGAAATATGCTGGGTGGATGTACCCCAGACAAGTTAGATTTGTTTAAAGACGTGAGAGCAAAGTTTTCCATGGAAGCTTCGACCGGCGCGTTGCCTGAAGCCATTTTAGATTTAGATCAGTGCGACTATTCAAACTTAGATTTGGATGCGAAAGTGCTGTCCGGATTGATCGCTCGGAATGCGAATTTCGAGAACTCACAGTTAACGCACACGGAAATGTCGAGAACAGATGCGAGGGGGAGTAATTTTAAAGGAGTTAACTTTAAAGATACCAACGCTTACTCAACTCGTTTTGATGGGAGTAACATGGAAAATGCAAATTTTGAAAACGTCATTTTATCCGGCGCGTCTTTTGGAAAGTACAACGGAGAGTGGGCAAACATGAAAGGTGCAAACTTCGAAGGCGCTTTGTTGTCTTCGTCAGACGCGAGAGAATTGTGTAAGAATCCAACGTTAGATATTGAAGGACAAATGAACGTCGGTGGATGCTAGAAAAAACTTTTATTGCTCTATTGTTCCTTTATTACTGCATCTATTTTTATCTACTCTATCTTGTACCTATTCTTCTTCTTTCTCTTCGTATTATTATTGTTGTTGTTGTTGTTGTTGTTGTTGTCCAGTGGCAGGAGTCGCAGTCCCAGTGGCAATTGGAGCAGCAGCAGCACTAGCAGTAGCAGCAGCAGTAGCCGACGCCGACGCCGAAGCCAAAGCAGTAGCTTCTTGTAACTTTGCGATTTGAGCTGTGATTTTATTTTCCATCTCTGTGTATCGCTCGATTGTTTCTTTGTGTTTCGAAGCCGCGAGTGCAAAAATTTCAATTTCTGATTTGGCTTCTTTTCTGGCGGTAGCCATGATCTCTTTTTCCCTATGAAAAACATCTTCGAGTAGTCGATACTGATGCAGTTTTATGTGGCACTTCTTGATTCTGTTCTCGGCAATCGAAGAGCTCAATCTTTCTATTTCGATCTCTTCGCCTATCGCTGCGTTTTTGACAGCAAGAATTGCGGCTGTGAACAAGGCATTTGCCGAATCAACAAATTCACCGTCGGTGATTTCATCCTCTTCATTCACTTTGTTTTCGAGCAGTTTCAACATGGCTTCTCGAGCAGCAACAGCGGCGATTCTGGGAGAAAGCATTGTGCTTAAAAATGAAATGCGAGCCAGAACTGGATTGCACAACTTCTCGTCGAAGCTTTTCGCGCAAAAATCGTATTCTTTTGCATCTCTGGCATCATCAATCGCAACGCCGCGCGGAATGATTGTTCGTTTTTGTAAATCATTCAAAACTGCATCTTGAATGGGTAAAGCCACAAAGGCTCGAATGCAATCCTCTGCAGTTCGTGTTTGAACATAATCAGCAACTTCCTTCCAATTGCTGATGCCGTAGTTCTCCAAAGCTTCCAACAAAGCGAGAAGCTCAGTTTCATTCCAATCCTCAAAACCAATCTGAATCAGATTTTCATCGTCATCGGTAATGTAGTTGATACTACCACCTTCAGATGATAGTCTACTGTCCTGCTTTGATTCACCAGTAGCTTTATCGATTATTTTGGACTTTAATTGGACACGATCAAATTTGTCCGCTTGCAAACCTTCAGGAAAACGCGCACTCGAGAAGCAGCCTTCGCATAAATCGCAATCGAAACCATCCACGAGATGATAATAGTATTTCTTCTTCGCATCTTCGCTGCTCCTATCTTCTTTTAAAGGAGCATCGCACGAGCTGCACTTCATTTCACTTATTATCTTCAACTTTAGCATTTGCCTTTGAGAACACGTGGACGAATTGCGTTTTGCATCCAAACACTTGGAATCCACCAAAATATACGGATCATGCTCAAACCCAGGACGCGATTCTAGATGTTTGATCTTTTCAAGAAGGTCAGAAGAGACGAGAGTAACAGCGCTGGCGGACAACGAGTTTACTCGAGGAATGTTTCGTGTGGCCCCTTTTGACCAAGGCCAGTTGATTACGTTCCATCTTTCGAGAAACGAAAACACCCGTCGAACTTTCATTTCGTTCTTTTCTAATCCCTTGCAAGTTTTAAACGCTTCATCAAGCATAAGCGCAACGCCAGGTTTCAAAGCTTTATACGCGTTTATAATCGCGTTACGCAACGTGATGTAATTTTGCTCGTCATAACCATCGCTTTTTGTTCTTTTCTTATTCCCATTGATTTTGTTCGATATGAAGAATTCTGGAAGAGATCGCTTCTCGACTTCACTCGCTTCTGACCAATCAAACCAAATCGAGCAGTGTACTGGGATTCTATATGCTCCCACATTCTCTTCACTGCTATCATCAACTTGTGCATTTGCGGCGATATTTTTATTATTCGCATTGACGTTTACTACGCTAGGAAATGCAGCGCTCGGAAGCTGACCATGCGTCAAGTTTTCCAAACATATTTTCTTCTTCAATTGGATCAGGCGCTTATTTGCCTCAATCGTAGAGTCGTCGGTAGGGTCAGCACTCGCCACGCCGCTCGATTTGTCCACGTCGAAATCAGCGGAAGCTTTTATAAACGGATGCTGGTCAACGACATATTGACGCGTGATCCTGAAATCAAGCCGTTCTGTCGCGCGAGAACTCAAATTCTCCTTACCAAGCGCGTCGTTTAACTCTCTTTCTTTTCGTTTCTTCTCTTCTCCCCCACCGGCATTTTGTTGTTGTGGTTGTTGTTGCTGTTGTTGCTGATTATTCAGATCGTCCTCCACATTTGCGCGATAGTCTAACTCATTCATCCATTCGTTGAAAGAAGCTGAATCTAGTAGCCACAGCGGATTTACCACCCACGCTTTCCCGTTTTTTGGTACGGCTTCTGACATGTCCATGTACGGTGGAGCATTTCCACTCGAGTTTGGAACCCAACAATCGTACGAATCCGGGTGAAACGAATAATGCAAGAGCGACTCAGAACGATCAACCCGAACAGTGCGAGTGAATTCGCTTCCTCGCGTACTCAACGAAGAGAGAATGTCTTGTCCCCTCGGAATTTCAATACAGTGCGTGACTCCAGCATCCGTCGGCTTATCGGCGACGGCAACCCGCGTTGCCTTCACCGCATCTTTCAAATACTTTCTCAGCGGCGGAGGAATGTATACTTTCTTGTGTTTCAAAAATCCGTGCGTTTTCAGTTCTCGCTCGGCTCTTTTATACACGTCCTCGATGAGTTCGCTTTTTCGTTGCTCGGAAACCCACGAAAAGTTCCTCCAGTTGTGCGAAGCTTTCGCTTCGAGCGCGCACAACAAAATTCTGAACAAAGAGCCAGAAGGTTTCAAATCGCCAAACACATGCGCTGGTATCTTCATCAGTCGTCTGGCCTTTGGATCCATCGGTGCTTTGATACCGAGACACTCTTCGTTTCCTTGCAAAAGTTCGAGAATACATTCGACCACTGCTTTCGCGTCCATTCTGTCCGCATACGCCGTCGATGCGAACGATTCTTCCACGTATATGCGAGCGAGAATACTTTCTAAACGCGCTAAACCCGCGGGCATTTCAAAGTCTCTCGCGCGCACATCTGGTTTCCGTTTGGTTTCTGGAGCAACGTATGGATTTTCACACGTTCTCGTTGTCGCTGCCTCTTCTTCTCCTCCCTCGGGAGCAGTTGTCGTTGTTGTTGTTGTTGGAAGAGGCGCAGTGGACATCTTTTCAATGCTGTGTTATGACTTCTTTTTTGTTTTCCCAAGCACGTCCCAAAAAAGTGAAGAAAGAGACGCGAAGAAGAGAAAGAAAAAAAAACGAAAACAGCCTGCGGCCGGGTGCCGCCGCCGGCAGAAATTTCTCCGCTTCAAAACGCACCCCCGCGTATTCTTTCCATCCAAATACCCGAACTCGCGCGGAAAGAACATCAACGAACACAAATAATGACGGCTGAAGTCCTATCTGCGGACGAGATAGACCCCACTTCGTTTCTGTGCGTCGTCTATCTTTTGTGTACCCTCTCGTTTATTGTTTGTTCCAAAAGCTTTTTTTACTTTGCTGCGTCTGTTAGTGAAACAGAATTTTCCCTCGTTCTTCTTCTTCTTCCTCTCCGCGTGCGTTCGTGTATCGTTATTGGCTCACTGACCATTTCGCGTCGCTGCGCTTCTTATACCATTGATCATTTAACAGTGATATTGTGGACGAACGAGTTCGAGAGATTTACGAAAAAAAGTACGAACACATCGCGGAACCATCCACGAGTGTCGGAAAAGAGGACGAAGGGAAAGGCGAGTTATGGCTCGTAAAGTTACCGCCGGGTTCTTTGCTGGAAGATTTCGACGGCGTGACCGTAAAAATACACAGCGATGCGGATAGAAAGAAATCAGATGAAGAAAACGAAAACGAGATAAACGCCAGCGGCGAGTTTGCAATCGCTCCGAACGAAATCGGTCGCTTTGAAGCGAACAAAGCAAACGGCGGAAAAGACGATAACGACGACGAGAATGACGACGACGAGGACGACGACGACGGTATCAATAGACGATATAGAATCGTACAGAGCGGTAAACATGATGGCGTCGATGTGCTTCGAGCGGTGTACGTCCGAGGAGGTGATACAAAGAAGGCTTTCAAAAACGCGGAGATGATTACAAATCGAGTTCACATATTGCGAGCGGGCTTTAAACGTCCCCCACAGAAAATAGGCGTTGTAGAAGAAGGAGGAGAAAAAGAAGAGGACAAAATCGAAAGGAAAAAGGCGAAGACAGCAAAGAAAACTCCGACGTCGACGACCAAGGCGAAGAAAACTAAGAAGAAATGAGAGCGCGTAGCGCGAACATACAAGTAATAGATAGCTTCAAAAAATGTACCATCAAACCAATAAAAAGAATCCCCTAAATTTCCCCCACTTTTATACAAGCCTCTGAAGAAGAAATAGAATACGAATCATGAAACCAACATCACCGCGTTCCTCTTCTGCCTCTTCTGCCTCCTCTTCTGATAGCGACGACGACGACGACGAAATAAACAAGTTCTGCTTAAACTGTCGAACGAGAGGTGACTTCTTAAAAGTCTGCGCGAGGTGCAAATCGGTTTATTTTTGCAACAGCGAGTGTCAACGCGAAGTGCACAGAGAACACTCGAAAGTGTGCGTGAGTAAAGCTCCGGCGCCACTCAAGTTACCCAAAGGCATGCCTGCGCCGAAAACCGAGGAGGAGAAAAAGACTGAAATTGAAAACGAAACGAAACGGATAGAAATAAAGTTACTTCCAAACGTTTTGAACAACAATTTTGGGGTAGGAAACCCACCGGAAGAAGCTCTCGTGGACGAGTTGGAAGACGCGCTCGTGTTTGCTATTACAAATGAAAACGAATGTTTAGAACGGAAATGTAGAATATGTTTAGCGCACGTTTATTTGCATTCCAGTCGAGCGAAAGAAGGTTTGCACTATCTCGAGCCAGTCATAAAATACTACAAAAGAGAAGGAACGGTTGAAGCGGTGGAACCTCACGTGCTAGCGGCCGAGTGTTGCGTAAAGTTATCGTCATCGTTAGGGGACGAGGATGAAGAGAAAGAAAAATTGAAAGAGAGGTGTAAAGTAGAGCTCGCTGCTGCGCTCGACGCAGCTACGGAATACACACAAAGAGATGAAACAAAGCAGGCAGAAATTCTGTTACGCTGTGGTATTTGTCTTTTGGATGCAAAGTTATTTGACAAAGCGATTGGCGTCTTCATCCAAGCTTCGGCGTGCGCGGAAAAAATAAATGCTCATGGCATCGCCGCGCGCGCAAAAAATAGAGTTGGACACGCTCTGATACAAATGAAGAGACCTAGTGATGCAATAATCGCTTGGAAGGACGAGCTCGAATCTCTCGAGAAATTCAACGACAACGATGCCAACGCTGGTAATATTACAAATGAAACCGACAAAGCGCTGGGTGTAAAGAAAGCTGCGTTTCTCAAATCAATGTGTCACGGGAACATTTTCGCTGCGTACGCATTCTTAGGTGCAGTTGATGATGCTCGAGTTCATTCAAATCTAGCAATCGTAAACGCAAAGAATAGCGGAGACGCGAACGAGTTGAAGCGAACACTGACACAACAAAAAGCGACTTGGGACGCGTTGAATAGAGACGATTTGAGTGCGGAACTAGAAAAGATCAGCATCGAGTAGGAGTAGCATTAAATAGTTTTTGTTCGTACTGATAGTGTAGTTAACTCCAATCAATGGTATCGTGACAAAAAAATAAGCGCTAATCGTATTATTATTATTGTTATATATTTCTGTTTCTTTTTTTTCTTTCTCTTGTGTTCGTTCAATACTCACCGATCGACTGGTTTGTTGCAGTTCACCTTGAAGTGCGCCAACATACGATCGACCGTAGGAAACTCCATTTTTCGATAGTAGTACCCAATCGGTCTGACTTCGACGTACTCGTGATGAACGTTCCCACTCGCAGACATGATGTAGGAAATGCAAAGATAACCGTGGTGTTTACCCGAGACTGACAAGGCGTACGGGCGCTGCGTTCGGTTCTTTCGAAAGCACTCTTGCAAGTGTTCGTCGACTTCGTGGTCTCTCCCACCCAAAAATTTCCGATGCATCACCGCGTCACGCAAAAATCCAGCGACAGGCTCAATGTGGCGAGCAACTGCTTCGTCTAAATCTTCGTATTTTTCTTTCGAAGTATCGATCATGAGCGGAGTACCTAATCTCAAGTTCGCCGTGCCACCAGTTCCTGGCTTTTTGCCTTCTCTGATGTCCATGTGCCAGTATACATCGTCAAACATTTTTATGGTGCATGACAAATTCTTAACGCCTTTGGAGGAAGGACGAATAATGAAATCACCAACGTCACCGTCGGCAAGCTCGGCGGTTGCTTCGACGTGCGAACAGTTCTTGAACAAAGGATGATCGATTGTACGAGCGATGTATGATCTTTCGTGCTTGACTTGGTTCGGTTTCTTCTTCGGTTTCGAGGCTCGAGCAGCAGCTATGGTTTTCTCTCCCGGTAACGGATCCAAGGAGTAGTAGGGCGTCGTTGTAGCGAGAACATGCTCTTCCCATCTTCGCGATTCATCCTCAGAAAGATGAGACCCACGACATGTCAGCCATACTTTAAGATTTTCGAGATCAATTCCTTTCACTTGTTGTCCATACGCAGTCGTTTCGGGTGCTTTTACTCGAGCCGTAATGACTTGTCCCACGTGCACTTTGTCATCGAGACGATCAAAATGTGAATCCGAAACATCTTGTCTTTCAATAATACCGGTGACTCCAGAGTCAAGCTGCACAATCACACAATTCGCACGAGCATCAATTCTCTTCACCGTGCACGTGATGAGCTTACCAGCTTGCAACGTGTGCACGGTTTCGCCGGTGACTGCCGTAAAGATCTCGTCGCTCGTGAGACGCGTCCACTCTGCGCGAACGTCCTCAAATGGCTTACGCATTTCCATGCGGATGTCCCTGAGAATTTCCAAAGCGTTCACACCACCACCTTCAGGAGTGCTAAGATAGTTCGCATAATCTTCGAGCATCAAAACGCTGAGCTTTGGCCACTCGCGCGGATCGAAACATCTCTCGAGAGCGCGTTCACGGCCGACGCCGGATTCGTCAATTTGAATGTCGAGCGCGTTGGAGGCAATCGCAATAGCTTTGTCATAATGCTTCGGATGAATACGGGAACCGTCTAGAACGTTCCCATCGGTAATGTTGAGAGCATACGCGGCATTTGCGTACACGCGTTCCTCGACGGCATGCAATTCCGTCAAAATTTCTTCCCTGTTATCGAGCGCACCACCGTCCACTTTTCGAATCGCTGTCAAAAATGGCACCAACTTACGCGGACCTAAACCAGCGACGTGTTCTAAAGATCTTGCGATCCACTGATGCGCCATTGCCGCGTTAACATCCACACCAATTTGGTTAATGCAGCAGCGAAGCGCTCTTTCGATGCAGCTGACTCGTTCTTCTCGACTTAGCGCCGCATCTTGAAATGGACAGAGAGGAATGGTTGCCGCCTCGTGAGAGCCACCATTCGGTTGAAGTAAGTTTGCCACAACAGCCGCTGGGTCGCGAGCAAACCTACCTAAAGCAACGGCGTGTCGAATCGTGGCTTTCAACTCTCCCATCTCTTTCACCGGTGCAGATGCAGTTTCGTAGAGTGAAGCAACCGAGTCGTTAATAAACTCAACCTCGATCGCGCTCACTTCTTCTGGAATGGATTTGACGAAACCATCCTTCTCAAGGAAGCCACCAGTCACGCGATCGAGCTCTTCTTTCAACGTTTTGGCATTTTTCCCAGAAGCAGCGACTGCAACTAAGTGTGGTCGATGGTTTGATATAAACTCTGCAACTTTTCTATGTTCTTCTTGTTGTGCACCGTACGAACCGCCTCTTCCGCTCTTACCGAACGAGGTCAACTCTAAAAAGTCTACCAGTTGTCCCGAACCATCCAACGAGACGAGTGTGGTCGGCGTTTCTTGATCTGGAGCAGGAACAGCAGAAATAATGCGCACGTCCAAATGCTTTAACGTGGAATGGACGTCTTCTTCCTTGATGCCGATCAACTGCGGCGTCCATGACTTCTTGTTCAATAATCTCCACGCTCCGTTGAACGCTGCGATGGCCATTGATCTTCTCGATTCCAATACGAGTTGAGCAGTTGCCTCTCGCGCAATTTGTGGAACGAGCTTTTTCTTGATAGCATCTTCAGCTACTTTTCGACGAATCGTATTCCATTGCTCCGCTTTCTCAGAAACGCTTTCAGAGCAATATGCGTTTGAAAGGTTTTGCACGAGCCTGTCAATTTCTTGTTCAGGTAAAAATGCGTCGAATTCAAGTAGTCCTTTCCGAACTCCTTCAGTGACCATTGAGAATTCGATACCAGCAAAATGGCACAGCGGCTTGTTGACGGTTCTTTTCACCGCTGCTAAAGGATGAAAGGTATCAATTTGCTCATTGCCGAGTAACGTGGGTTTCGTCGTCGACAGAGCGTATTGACGATAATGAAATCGAACCCATTGACGAATACCAGGATCGCTCGCAAGTTCAGTTGCAGAAACTTCAATCAATGCTTTAACGACATCTTCTTCATCTTCGTAACCTTGATCGAGGTAATGTTTTGCGAGTTCTTCTGGAGACGCATCTGGTAAAATTTCCGTCGTGGCGTCGTCTTCCACGTCGTAAACGCCCTCAGCCTCGCCCCACGCATATGCGGTATCGAGTGCCATCGCAACTTTTTCCGGCGCAGGGGAAGAAATTTTGAACAACTCTAAAACATCTTTACTGACGTGCATATCGTATGCAGTTCGTCGACGTGGGCGCCGACTTCCTCCAGTGGCGTTTGCATCCAAGGCAGCTGTTCCATCTTTCAACAAAAGCTGCGTTTTTGATTCCACGTCTTGAACGTTTTCGTCGTACTTCGAACTCATGACAAGTTTTTGCAACCGCGTCAAAGTAGCCACGCTTTGTTGATCTTCGCTGTTCGCTTCTAGCTCTTTATTCAAAGTTTCGATGGCTTTTTGCTTTCTGTTTTGCAGCTTCACGTATGCAATATCCCAATCGTATACCGCTTGCAAGACATCGAATGAACGAGCCTTTCTTTGGATGATAACTTGATCACCAACGAGCGCTGGGCGAGCTTCTTCTGGCTTGCCGCGCAAAAGAGGATGCAAATCATCACGCATATTCGTCGCGAGATACTCCAATTCATAACCTTGCGTGCGAACCATTTTCAAAAACCATTCGATGCATATCAAAACGTTCTGCCTTTCAGTGTCCGGAAGCTGACCTCCCCATTCGTTTTGCAGTTGATATAACCGCATTTCCATGGCATCGTCGGACTCGTAATCCATCTTTCCACGCAATAAGAGCTCGCCGGCTTCGGTTGGGGTGCCTCGAATCGAGCCAATTCCCATGACGCGATCGTAAATCCATGTAGCTTCTTCTGCAAAATCGCGAGGCGCGTTCAAGTTCGGTACTTGGACGTTTTCAATTGAAAGTCTTTCGGGCCAATCGGCATTTCTGATTTCATCATCAGTTGCGGTGAGCATTTGCGCTTTTATCACGGATGGTTCAAAAGCAAATTCCGCCCAGGACTTGGTTGGTGTAACGCCCGCCGTTCGCTTCTTGAACTTGCGAACTTTGCGCATCTTCTTTTCACGAGGAGCTCTTTCACCTCCTTCTTCATCATCAACGATGAAATCATCCACATCGTCATCATCAGTTTCGTATTCGCTTTGACTCTCTTCTTCCAATATGTCCTCTGGTAAACTCTCTCCACCCAAGTAGCCTTCATCTCCCGGTCGCTTCCGGTTTGCGAACATCTTTTGCAGGTCTGAAATGTCTCCGAAAATGTCGGCAGCCTCACGAACTTGGTCGTACCTGGCTCCACCTCTCTCGCGTTGTGCGCGATTATACGCTTTTCTTCGAGCGCGCTCTTCTTCCGTTTCGCGTTCTTCGCCTTCGTCGCGCACGATGAAATCTGCCATCTCTTCCTCGGAGTCCTCGTCATCTGAATCCATGAATCGTCGTTCGGCGGCAGCTGCTTTTTTCTTTTCTTCTTCGGCTGATGCTTTTCCTCGTTCTTCTTCTTCTTCTTCTTGTTTTTGCTCTTTCTCGCCTCCATCCTCTTCGTCTGCACCGGCAACGTCGTCTTTTTGTGTGTCTTTTTCTTTTTCTCCTTCGTGTCGTTGTTCTTCCTTCTCGTCGTCGTCGTTGTCTTCTCCTGCGGCAGCGGATTTCTTCTGCAAGCGCTTCTTCTTCTCCTTGCGTTTAAATCCTGTGACTTGATTGTCTTCTAACAAGTCGTAGTCGTCCTCGTCGAGCTCTAACGCGCGACGTTTCCTTCTTCTCCGAGCAATCTGAGCCTCGCCCTCGGAATCGGAATCCTCATCTTTGTCTCCGTCGTCGTCCTTGTCGCTGGTTTCCTCCTCCTCATTTTTTTCTTCTTCGATCGGGGGCCGCACTTCTTCCAATTCGTCGATCTTCGTCTCTTCTTCTACTTTTTGGGGCGAGACGTCGTCCGCTGCGGCTGGAGCCGCCGCCACCGCGGTTCCATTCTCAACCTCATCATTCGCCGAAGATGGATTTGGTTCAGACATCCTGACCTCTTTTCTAAACTTCTGTGTGTATGTACACAGAGAGAAGAAAAGAGAGACGCGAAGTGTGAGGAGGTGGCGGGAGAAAGATTACGAACGTCACAGAGACCAGCAGCAGGCAGGTCCAAAAAAAAAGAGGAGAAGAGCGCAGCCGCACGTACCGAAACGCCCACTAAAAAGAAGAGAAAGAATCACAAAAAATATCATCATCATCATCATCATCATCGTCCGTCAATCGTAAAACTATTACTATTTATACTAGGTATTTTATTACAGCTATAATCACATACCATCTACGGATACTACCTATCGCTACTGCTGGCTAAATCGTCGTCGACGACGTGTCTGTCTGTGGCATGTTAGCGCCCTCCGCGAGAATTTCAAACTTGCGCTCATTGAGATACGTTCGCAAACGAGAAATAACAGGAACCGCGTCTGGATCGCGCGCATTTTCTAATTTCGGGATCCATTGCTGCGCGATGACTAACAAGAGTTTTACTCCTTGGCTTCTGTACGTCTTCACGAACTCATAACCGGCGTGTTTAAGGAAACTTTCCAAAGCAACCGCCGTTTGTCGATTGGGAGGGCATTTGTTCAACAAGCGGGCAAACCACGCCCACGCTTGGTCGATGCCGTGAGGGTGATTCTGGACAATAACCCGAGAGACTTGCACATACGCTCCATACAACAACATATATCCAGAAATACGGTTAGCGTATGAATCGGAACTTTCAAACGCGTTCGGGTCGTCCTCGCTCGGTGCGTATCCACATATTTTGAAATATTCCTTCTCCTCGGCATACTTACTCTTCAGAAATGGATAATATTTCGGCACCGCGAGGGGACACGCGTCGCAAAGCAACGCAACAAAAATCTCCGAGAGTTCAGGAATGTGCGCCGCGCATCTCGCGAGCACTTCTGCCAAGGCAAACGCGTAACGATTGAGTTTCGCGACTTGAACATCGCACTGGGCCAAAATTTTCTTCGAGAGTGTAATCATTGCGTACGTCCGGATGTGCTCCGGTGTTGCTGGAGTTAAGAACTCGCGAATGATATCATTCGCTTTCTTCACGACCTGATCTTTCGTACACGCCACTTGTTGAACGTGTATAGTTAATCGTTGGATAATTGTACGTCGTTCTCTTTTCGCCTCCGGAGAGGCTGAATACGCCGCGACGCGTTCGCGAGCAGCGTGAAGTACTTGAAGCGATCTCTTCTCTGCTTCTAAAGCTTCCGCCGTGACGTACACCGTGGGGACCTTTTCAGCTTCTCGTTTTTTTGCTTCCGCCAACGCTCGCGCCTCTTCCTCCTCTTTCATTTTCTCTCTCTGTTTTTGAATCTCCTTGTCACGTTTTTCTTGCTCGAGTTTCTTCTCCGCTTCCTTTTTTTTCTGCTTCTCTTTTTCTTCGCGCTGTTTCTGCGCCTCGGTCTTCGCGTCCTGAACCAATTGCGAAATGTTCTCGAGATTTTGTTTGCGTTCTTTCTCGACGCGATTTAATCGAACTTCGGTAGCTTTGTTTGAGACGCTCGCATCCGAAGCGTCTCGTTGCGAGAGTGCGTTTTGAAACGACGTTATTATCTTCATTGCCCCGTCGCGAGAGGCTGTTTCTTCGAGCAGAGTCAACCGCAACTCTTCTTCCAAGCGTTGCATGCGACGTTGCGCAGCGAGTTGCACCCGATTTCTACGCAAGCGCGCTCTTTCCTCGGTTTCCATTTTTGCATTTTCAACAGCTTGCAAGGATGTATTTTTTTCGAATTCTTCTCGCAACGCATCGATTCCTGGCGTCGGAGATATCGTCTCGACGAGTCGTTTAAACTTGGAAACCTCTAGATCGAAATCATCGTCGATGCTCGGTGCCGATAAGACGACCGAACCTCCTCTTCTTCTGATTGGAGTCGACGAGAGCTCATCTGTTTCTTGTTCAAAAATCAACGACGAAGATTTCCCTTTTCCTCTCGTTGGTCGGTATCCGACCAGAACGAAATCTTCTTCTTCTTCTTCTTCTTCTCCTTCCGACCCGTCGTCATCGCGCGAGGTCGATTGGTGCAGCACCATTCTTTGTTCCTCCTTCTTACTTCCGCGAAGGAGTAAAAGAAGAAGACTTTAGACTTTTGTATGCGCGTTAAAAAAAGTAAGGAGTTTTTAGTATTGTTTGAGAGAAGAGCGAGTACACTCGTGTGAAGAGGTGAAGTGCAGACAGAAGTGGCTATTTGGAGGCTGGCAGGCGTTCGGAGCAAACTGGCGAAAGAGAATAAATTTTTGAAGCGCGTGCGTGAGTAGGCACGCTCATCTCTTCAAAATATTATCCTGGAGTAAAATCCGACACCGCTCGCGCGGGACACAGAGAGAGAGAGAGAGAGAGTTAGTGCGAAGCGCAGATGATGATGACAACGATGCTCGCTGGTCAAACAAACGTTGTGGCGGGGCACCATCGTTCCCACGCATCGCATCATCGATGGCGAGTACAAACTAAAACGAACGCGGTAAAAACTTGGCGTCGTTCTGCCGAACAACAACAACAACAAAGGAATAAAAATGAGAACAATAAAAGTAACCGACGGCAACAACTGCGAGAAGAACCTGGAATGCGGTACACTTCCACGAATAAATGCAACTATCGACGCCAGTTAATCGCAAAGAACAGACGTCACGCGCAGAGACTGTATGCGGTCGCGCCTCAACATGAGTTCAGAGCATCGACGGAAACGACGTCCACCGATTTCGAAGTCCAGAGCAAAGAGCTTCAGTACCTCGTCCCCTATCGAGAGAGACTCTTACGAGAGACCACTTTGGAAGGGAAAACAGACATTGTAGAAGCGTCTGAGACGGTTCAAGCGTTCATGAAGTCGAAAACAGATCTCGTGGACAAGACGATGCCTACTCTATCGAAAATGGAGCAGTATTTGATAAAAGCCACGGTCGTTTGCGGGCAACAACACGTGTTTTCAAAGTTTATATCTAAAAATCCAGAAAGCGAAGCGTCCCTGCGTAAACTTTTAACCACTTTAGAGAAGGTTGAAGTGTTTTACGATATGATTGGCGGCATCGTCGGATATCAAACGGTCGCTTTAGAACTCATGCACGAAGCATTTGGTGGTCCTCCCGCGGCAATTCATGCCGATGAAGACTGCCACGGATTAGATTGCGTTCCAAGCTACGACTTCGACGAGGAAGAGAATGCTTCAAAAAACTGCGAAGATTCTGAATGCGACATGTCCTTGCACGTACCTTCAGGTCCTGATTTAAGAGAAGGTGAAGGCGAGTTTGCCCGAAAAGCCGCGAGAAAAGGAATAGAGGCGCTCCCGGAGATGTGTGAAATATATCCTCTGGGCGGCGCGGGAGACAGGTTGGGACTCCTCGACCCTGAAAATGGTGAAGCGTTACCCGCGGCGTTTCTTCCGTATAACGGGAGACCGCTGCTCGAGGGCCTCATTCGCGACGTGAGAGCGAGGGAATGGTTACACTACAAAATAAAAGCCAGTTCTCCGAATGCATTCAGTGACGAGGAGATAGAGAAGGCCAGTAAGTTAGTAACGCCAATCGCCATAATGACGTCGATGGCGAAAGGTAACCATCGTCGAATATCAAAGTTTATGAACGATTCGAATTGGTTCGGTCGCGGAAGCGATAACTTTCGTTTATTTGAGCAACCTTTAGTTCCGGTGTTGACGACTCGAGGCGGCCAATGGATTAGCGAGGATGATAGCAAAAACCACTCTTGCGACATTGCGCTGAAACCGGGCGGACACGGGGCGCTTTGGAAACTAATGTACGATGAGGGTGTTTTTGATTGGTTAGAGCAGCGAAAGAGAACTGGAGGCATCGTTCGACAAATCACAAATCCGATGGCTGGGACAGATACGACACTTTTAGCGCTCGCTGGTTTGGGAAGACAAGACGACAAGGCGCTTGGATTTGTCTCGTGCGAGCGCGCTGTCGGCGCTTCGGAAGGGATTAATGTTTTGGTTGAGAAGACGAATCAAGTGACAAAAGAGCGATGGTATGGTATTTCGAACGTCGAGTATACAGAATTAGATAAACTTGGTATTTCAGACGAGCCTGCTGAAAACGCCGGAGCGGAAGAATCTGCGTATCCGGCGAACACGAACGTTTTATACGTCGGTTTAAAACATATTCGAGATACGTTGAAATCTTCTCCGCGTGCTGCTTTTCCAGGAATGTTGATCAATTTATCAAAAGCTGTGAAAAAGGACGGAACGAAAGGTGGTCGATTAGAGTGCTCGATGCAAAACATCGCGGACGCGCTCATGCGCAAATCTCCCGGGAAATTGACGAAGGAAGATTGGATGAATCTCCCAACTTTTGTACTTTTCACATTACGACGAAGAGTCACGAGTTCTGCAAAACGCCAAAGAAAACCTGACGACAAGTCTCTCGCGCAAACACCGGATGGTTCGTTCCTCGATTTACTTTTAAACGCCTCAGACCTGTTATCAAAGTGTTCCATCGAGCATCCTCTGCCGGACGATGGTTCTGCGGAGCGATACCTGAACACTGGTCCTGGTTTTATTTTCACCATCCATCCGGCATTGGGCCCGTTGTGGGAAATCATCGCGCAAAAACTTCGCGGCGGATCTATAGCTCGAAAATCGGAAGTCAAGTTAGAAATAGCGGAATTAAATTGGGAAAATGTGCGCGTGGACGGATCTTTACTGATTACTTGTACTAACGTTACTGGAGAAGGTGCTATGAGTGATATCAATTGCGGAAGAGCGCGAATAGTAAATGTGGACGTCCTGAACGCGGGAATAGATTGGGAAAATGAAGAAAACGTGTACTGGAGTGGGATGTACTCCAGAGACGAAAGCACAGAAATTATTCTTCACGGCAACGCTGAAATAGATATCGAAGGCTGCGCGTTGCGCGGTAAGTGTGTGTACGAAGTACCGAACGGAAAGCGATTAGTTATTAGAAGCGCGAGTGGTGATGAAGATTGTTTGAGTGAAACGTACGAGGATATCGTTCAGGGAGCACCGTCCTGGCGATGGAAGTACACATTTGGAGGCGAAGATGACACCCAACCCGATTTAGTGAAACTAACGTTGTAATACTGCATCTAAAACATCATGCGCAAAAGCGCATAGCTAACTACTAATACAAAATAGAAGCATCCAATCGCGCGCCATTTGCCGTTACTGCTCGCCGTTCGAGCAAAGAATAACATCGCGCGATCGAGCTCGCTGAACATGTATACGACTTTTCCTGCTCTCCTGTGTCCAATAAACCTTGCGATATGCGTCCGAAAATGTTCGAACACGTTTCTTTGTTCTTCGAAATGGAGCAAATCGCGAGTGCTCGTGGCTGGATCCATCGAAGAGTCGTATCGTTCGGAAGAGGTTTTGGAGAAGCTCGACGCCATCGCATTACGCCGCATCGCTAACGTTGCTATCTCGGAAGTGTGACGTTCTATTGCAATCTGCGCTTGGATGAGTTCATCTGCTTTTGCATTTAAGGACGCCTCCAATTCTACTTCTTGTATGGACGAACCAGCGGTGTTCGTGTTTGTGCGCGTCTGTTCATTCAGTGTTTGTCTGCGTTCTTCAACTCTCGTTCGCAAGTCTTCTAATTCTAGCGCGGCATTTGGCATGACGTTATTACTATTCTCCGTACCAGCTAGTGTCTCCCTCTCATAAATTAATTGCTCTTCGAGTCTCTCTAACTTTACTTTCGCATCGT
>Ga0181561_10001643_pt1 | contig 19849 bp, 11 predicted proteins | sample 011ome_19_FD_133760 | JGI IMG/M metagenome (GOLD analysis project Ga0181561, IMG submission 133760) | Coastal salt marsh microbial communities from the Groves Creek Marsh, Skidaway Island, Georgia - 011510BT metaG (megahit assembly) | ecosystem: Environmental > Aquatic > Marine > Intertidal... | reverse complement strand
CGGCGGCGCCGCCGCCGCCGCCGCCGCCGCCGCCGCCGCCGCCGCCGCCGCCGCCGCTGTCGCCGCCGCCGCCTCATACACCGCCGCCGCCGCCGTCGCCGCCGCCGCCGCCACCGCCGCCGCCGCCGCCGGCGCCGCCGCCGTCGCCGCCGTCGCCGCCGCCGCTGCCGCCGAACGCGCCGTCGCCGCCGCCGTACCCGCCGCCGGAACCGCCCTCGGCTCCGGACTTCCCTCCGCAGCCGTTTTACGCGGATATCGCCGACGACGCGAGCAAAGGCAACCTCGAGCTCTTGTGGGGCATCAAGGCGGACACGTCTTCGACTCTGCTGGCGTATATCAACCCTTACTTCAAGTACAACGCGTTCATCGTCAACCGCGACTTCGACATCTCCGACCCGGCTGCTCAGAAGTTTTTGGCGGACGTGTGCTATGAGCTGTCTTCGTCGCCGCTCGTGCACAAGATCAAGGACGGGAAGTGCGTGATGGAGGAGTTCAGCAAGTATCTGCGCACGAGGCTGATCAGCTTCCCGGTGGAAAGGAACGACCCGAACCAACCGATCCCCTTCTACGACCTGTTCGCGGACTACCTGGCGGCGACGGATGCGACGGTGATGCGCGAGGGTCTCGTCGGGTTCGCGAAGAACAACAAGTGCATCATGCGGTACACCGGCATCGCGATCCGCGCGGAATTCAAAAAGTCCACGGGCGCGTGGGAGATGCTGGATACGTACGACAAGTGGATCCGCATTCAGAAGCGCCTGGAGTACTTCGCGCCCGCGTCCGTGGGGGGCGCCATCCTGGTGAGCGACAATTTTGTGAGCATGGCGACGCAAGTCGAGGCGATTCTGTCCACCGCGCTTTCCATCTGGATCGCGTGCGTGCTGGTGGTGCTCGTGGTGGTGCTCTGCACGGGCTCGCTGCAGATGGCGTGTCTGATCCTTCTCAACCTGCTGTGCATCGTGGCGTTCGTGGTGGCGCTCATCTCGTACAACGAGATGGAGTTTGGCGGCGTCGAGGCCATCGCGCTGACGGTGCTCATCGGCATGTCGTGCGACTACTGCCTGCACCTGTCGGACACCATCCTGACCGGCCGCTCCAAGAGCCGCTCGCGGCGCGTGGTGGCGGCCATCTCGCATCTCGGGCCGACCATCGTCAGCGCCGCAGGCACCTCGCTTCTCGCCTCCGTGCCCACCGCGGCGTTCTGCACCATCCTCATCCTGTCCAATTTCGGGCTCATCATGTGCTTCTCCATCTGCTCGGGCGTGCTCTTCGGCATCTTCTTCTTTTGCCCGATGTGCATCCTGTTCGGCCCGCGCTACGCGGGGCGCACCTGGGCGGAGACCATCACGCTGTCCATCGCGGGCTCGCCGCTGCACTTCCTGTCCACCGCCGCGTTCTTGGGGTTCCTCGGCGCGTCTCTGTTCGGGGACTTCAGGACCATCATGCAGAGCAACGTCATCGTCACCGGCGTCGTAGGGTTCTTCTCGGTGTTCTCGCCGATTTTCGTCGGCGTCTTCGTTCCGCCCGTCGGCGCGTTCAGGGAAAAGTGCGTCAGGCTCAGGTACTGAACACAGCGCGTGAAGGAGCACGTCTCGTATGGAGGGGGTACGTGGTCCAGCGCTGAACGCGCTCCTCAGACCATCTCGAGCCAGGTGATAACCGGCTTTTGTATCTATCTTATAAGTCTAGCTATGGTAGTCTACGTACACACTATTTTCGCGTCGCGCTTGTGGGACAAAAGCAGTCGTTCGGACCTCAAGTCAGTGTTCACACACGGTTCACGAAACGAAATCGTATCGGAAGCGGATCCGATCCCGTTCACGGGACGGCCCCCGTGCACTTCTCGCCTCGCGGGTTCCGATGTTCGCCACGCACACGGCGTGGGGTCTGACTCCACGCGTCGCCCCGGTCGCGCCGCGCGCGCGCGGCGGGCGTCGAAGCGCCGGGCACGGGGCCTCGAAGTCTCGGCTGGAGCGAGACGGATGCGCGTCTCTGGAATCCCGGCGCGCGGCGATGACGGCGAGCGCGAGTCGCCCCTCCGGATCCACTCCCGTGCCTTCCGGCGACGGTGCCGTCGTGCCCGACGCGTTCAGGTACACGTCTCATCGCGCGTCGAAGAAGCACGGCACGTCCCTGGGCGCGGCGCAGGCGGCGGCGGGCGCGGTGGATCCCTCCGCCGATCCGTCGCAATCGGTCGATCCGAAGAAAGGCATCCGCGTGGCGTACCAGGGCATGCCCGGCGCGTACAGCGAGGCGGCGGCGCTGACGGCGTACCCGAACTGCGAGCCGTGCCCTTGCGAGCAGTTCGAGAACGCGTTCGAGGCGACGGAGCAGTGGAACGCCGACCGCGCGGTGCTTCCGTTCGAGAACTCGCTCGGGGGCAGCATCCACAGGAACTACGACCTGATCCTGAACCACCGGCTGCACATCGTCGGCGAGGTGTACTTCAAGGTGCGGCACTGCCTGCTGGCGCTTCCCGGGCAGGATAAGGCGGACATCACGCGCGCGATGTCTCACCCGCAGGCGCTCGCGCAGTGCGATGGGTACCTCACCGCGCTCAACGGGGGGGTGGTCAAGGAAGCCGTGGACGACACCGCCGGCGCGGCGGCGCACATCAAACAAAACGCCCTCGCCGGCGTCGCCGCCGTCGCGTCGTCGCGCGCCGCCGACTTGTACGGCATGGAGGTGTACGACTCGGACATCCAGGACGACAAGAGCAACGTGACGCGTTTCCTGGCGTTGGCTCGGGAGCCCCTGCCGCCGCGTCCGAACGTGCCGTACAAAACCTCCATCGCGTTCTCCATGAAGGAGACGAGCGGGTCGCTGTTCAAAGCCCTGGCGTGCTTCGCGCTGCGCGACATCAACCTGACCAAAGTGGAATCGCGGCCGATGCGCTGGAACCCCGTGACGCAGAGCGCGGAGGATGGCACGTCCATGCAGTTCTCCTACCTGTTCTACGTGGACTTCTCCGCGTCCATGGCGGACGAAAACGCGCAGAACGCGCTCAGACAGCTCCAGGAAAACGCAACCTTCCTGCGCGTCCTGGGGTCGTACCCGGCGGACGACTCGAGGTTGTGAACGGTCGTGACGCCGTCATCGTCGCGAGAGAAGACGTATCTATAGTGACTCGTTTGTGTTCGAAATATTCGTAAATACGTCACGAATGACGCTACCGTCGCGCCGTCGACGAGCTATATACCGAGCCGAACGCGCGACGCGACGCGTCGACGCGAAACCTCACCCTCCGACGCGAATCGCTCCGATACGTATCGCCTCTCAGTAGTAGCCGCCGCCGCCGCCGGGGGGAAGGGAGGTGGGCGTCTGCAGGATCTCCCTGGCACCGCCGAGCTTCCAGAGCTGGCGGGGCGTGGGCGCGGGGGTCTCTTCCACGAGGTTCACGTCCGTCCTCTGGCCGTTGACCACGATGGTCATGCGCGTGGGCTGCACGTACTCCATGTTGGGGTGCCACTCGTCGAGCGTGTGGCCGTAGGAGTGGATCTGCACGCCGGTGACGATGGCGAAGTCGCACTTGCTCGGGTCCACGGACGCGCGCACGAGCTCCTCCATGTGCTTCTGGATCACGGTGTCCGCGAGCTTGGTGACCTGCACCAGGTCGAGGCCGCCCGCCGGCACGTCCGCAGGCTGCACCGCCGAGAGCATGCGCGCCTCCAGGAGCGAGTACTCGGGGTCCATGTGGTCGCAGGTGCCGGGCGCGCGGATCTGCATGCCGCCGGCCTTGAGCTCCTCGAACTTGGGCTGGAGCTTGATGAGCGCGCCGCATGCGTGCGAGCAGCCCGCGCGGCCGGCGCGGATGCAGTCGCCGGGGCTGCCCGCCGAGTCCACGGCGATGTGCGGCATGGCGAAGAACACGTAGCGCTCGCGGCCGTTGGGGTCGGTGGGCGAGTGGCTCATGCCGGCGCCGAGGCCGGTGAGGCCCGCGGCGGTGAAGCCGGCGAGGCCGTCGATGTCCATGGCGTAGCCGAAGATGTCGTGGATGCCGTTCTTCAAAGGCGCGGTGATTTCGTCGCGGCAGAAGTTGGTCTGCGCGATGGTGTTGTCGCCGGTGAAACCAAACTCACCGAGCTTGTTCTCGATCCTGAAGAGCCAGTCGTCCATGCCGATGGAGCCGGGGAAGTGCTGGTTGATGGTCGCCGTGCGCTTGTCGTAGTAGGTGTGGCGGCGCGCACGCTCGTCGGGGGTGGTGTCCACGCCGGCGTACTTGAAGTACTCGGGGCCGTGGTGCTCGTTGTACGAGTCGTGCTTCACGGACGCGTTCTGCTTCAGCGCCTTGACCGTGACCGATCCCCGACGCGGCGCGGGGGAGGTTTTGCGGGTCGCGAGGTTCGACTTGCCGAACGCGGGCGCGACCTTGATGCAGGCCATAGAGAGAGCCATGGTGGGGGCGATTGCGAAACGCGGAGAGAAGTGCGAGACGACCTCGGCGCGCGTGGGTGTGTGTGCGGTCCCGCGCGGGATCGCCCCGATACCTTCAAAATCCGAGTCATGAACTCCGAGAGCTGACGTGCCGGGTGCAGGGTTTTCACCTTATCCGACCTCGACGGGGGCGTTTCATGGTTCGTGACTCCAGCGCGGAATTGGATCGCGAGAACGCGGGTGCCGTTTCAACGCTCAAAATTCGCAACGCATCGTAAAAAATCGTCGCAGATGCAAAATCGGGAAAATGTTTACTAACAACGCCCTTTCCCGGATCGGTCACCAGATCTCGTCGCGCTCGTCCGGACGAGTCCTCGAGCGGGTACCATAGCTCGCGTCGCCCCCCTCCGCGCGCTCCGGCTGATCTTCGCGACGCATCGCGCGATCCCCGGCGTCCGGCATCGACGTGCCTTCTCGCCGATCACCGCGTCCGCCATGTCGACGAGCGACGCGAAAACGCCCGATACCCCCCAGGACGTGTTCCTGGAGGACTTGAGGGGCGAGCGGAGCATGGAGTGGGTCAGGTCGGAGAACGAGCGCGCGCTCGCCGCGATCGCCGGGCCCACCGGCAAACCCGAGGACGATCCGATGTTCGCCAAGCTGCGCGCCATCTACGACGACAAGAAGAAGATCCCCAACGTGCGCCTGCGCGGCGACTTCGTGTACAACTTCTGGCAGGACGAGCACCACGTGAAGGGCATCTGGCGCCGCACCACCATGGACGACTTCAAGACCCCCGAGCCCACCTGGGAGACCGTGCTGGACGTGGACGCGCTGGCCGAACGCGAGGGGAAGAGCTGGGTGTGGAAGGGGCCGAGTTTTCTGGACTACGGTCCCGGCGACGACGCCTTCCGCGTCGACCGGTGCGTGGTGAAGCTCTCCGACGGAGGCACGGACGCGTGCGCCGTGCGCGAGTTCGACGTCGTGGAGAAGGCGTTCGTGAACGTGGACGCGTTCGTGCTCCCGCCGGGGAAAAACAGCTTCTGCTGGGTCGACCGCGACACCGCGTGGGTCGGGCACGACTTCGGCGAAGGCACGATGAGCCCCTCGGGGTACCCGTTGACGGTGCGCGAGTGGACGCGCGGGCAAAAGCTGGAGGACGCGGTGGAGATTTGGCGGGGCGAGCCCGGGGACGTCGTCGCCGCGGGCAGCGCGTACTGGGACAAGGGGCACCGGTACAAAGTGTGGTACCGCGCGCAGACGTTTTACGACACCGAGCACTTCGCGTCGCACCCGGACGCGCCGGGGGAGATGGTCAAGATCGACATCCCCTCTGACTTTTCGTTCAACACGTTCGCGGACCACGTGGTGATCCACTGCAAGTCCGAGTGGGTCGTGAACGCGAAGCACACGTTCGTCGCGGGGTCCGTGGTGGCGCACCCCGCGGACGCCTTCCTGCGCGGCGAGCGCGCCGAGTTCACCGTCCTGTACTCTCCGGCGGACGAGCGGTGCGCGTACGCGGGCAGCGCCGAGACCAAGGACTACCTGATGGTGCACACGCTGGAGCACATGGTGGCTCGCGTGTACGTGTGGCGGTTCGACCACGCGGCGCGTTCGTTCTCGTTCGTCAAGACGCACGTCGCCGAGAACTGCCAGAGCTTCGACGCGAGCGGTGTGGACTCGGAGCGCTCGAACGACGTCTTCGTGACCACGGACGGGTTCCTCGACCCGGTGGCGCTCTCGACGGCGACGGCGCCCGACCTCGAGGACGCGACGCCGCTCAAGACGAACACCGCGTGGTTCGACGCCGCCGGGATGTCCGTGGAGCTCAAGGAGTGCGCGAGCGACGACGGCACGAAGGTGCCGTACTTCCTGGTGCGCGGCGGCGGCATCGCGGAGGGCGCGCCCGCGCCCACGGTGCTGTACGGCTACGGCGGGTTCGAGATCGCGATGACACCGGGGTACAGCGCCACGGTGGGCGAGTCCTTCCTGACGAAGGGCATGTGCTACGCCGTGGCGTGCATCCGCGGCGGCGGCGAGTTCGGCGCGCGGTGGCACCGCGCCGCCAAGAAGGAGAAGCGCTGGCGCGCGTACGAGGACTTCGCCGCCGTCGCGAAGGACTTGGTGAAAACCGGTGTGACCACGCACGCCACGCTCGGGTGCATGGGCGGCAGCAACGGCGGCTTATTGACCGGCGCGATGATGACGCACTACCCGCACTTGTTCGGCGCGGTGGTGTCGCAGTGCCCGCTGCTGGACATGGAGCGGTACGTGCTGCTCACCTCGGGCCCGAGCTGGATCGACGAGTACGGCGACCCGTCCAAGCCGGACGAGCGCGCGGCGCTGCTGGGCTTCTCGCCGTACCACAACCTGGAGAAGTCCGTCGAGAACGCCGTCAAAGAGCGGGGGTTCGACGAAGCCGCGGCGCGCCGCGGCGAGCACGTGCCCGCCACGCTCTTCACGACGTCCACCGCGGACGACCGCGTGCACCCCTCGCACGCGCGGCGCGTCGTGCACAAGATGCGCGCGCTCGGCATCGGGGGCAAGGTGCTGTACCACGAGATGACGGAGGGAGGCCACGCCGGCGCCGCGGACAACGTCGCGCGCGCGAAGGTGAAAACCGTCGAGAACCGCTTCCTCGTCGACGCGCTCGCGCGCGGGAAGATGCCCGGGAAGACGCCCGGGAAGACGTCTGGTGATTAAACGCGAACGAGGAGACGCGAACGGTGACGCGAACGGTGACGCGAACGGTGACTATAGCTACGATACGCGTATGGTGAGATGTTTTAAATTTCACCTCTTCGTTGCAAATGGAGAGTACCGTACCTGGTAGCTATATACGCTTTTACGCGACGCTTTTCGCGTTCTCGTCACGCGCCGGCGAGCGCCGCCTCCATGGCGCGCGGGTCCACGCCGGCGCCGGCGGCGGAGGCCCTGAGCGCCTCGGCGTGCGCGGCGGACATCTTCCCCTCCCCGGCGAGCCTCCGCGCGTGCTCGAGCGCCGCCGCGCGGTGCGGCTCGCTCATGGTCACGCCGTCCATCTGGCTCACGCCCCACACCGCGTGCACCAGCGCCTGGCTCTCCAGCGGCTTGAGCGGGCGCGTTCCGCCGGGCCCCGGGCCTGCGCCGCCGCGCTCGCGCGCGCCCTCCCCCAGCAGGCGCCCGAGCAGTGCGTCCGCCTCCCCCGGCCTGGGCGTGACGCGCAGACGCCCGCACGCCCAGACGACGCCCGCGGCGCCGGTGCGGCCGATCTTTTTCGAGCCCGCGCGCCGCGCCGCCTCCGCGAGCAGCGTCTGGAAGCTCCCCGAGTTGCCGTCCATCTCCGTGCCCTTGACGCCCACCGCCCACAGCGTGTGCGTCAGCGCCGTCGGGTCCAGCTTCTGCGGCTCGCGCGCGGCGCGGTCCAGGATCGCGCCCAACGCGCGCGGCGAGGGCAGCTCCGCCTCGAGCATCGCCAGCGACCACGCCAAGTTCGCGCACTGGTACGGCGTGAACGTCTCCAGCTCGCGCAGCGCCACGCGGCACAGCGCGTCCACCGTGCCCTTGCTGCCGGGCGCGCCGCCCGCCGCCGTGCGGTGCCACCGCGCGTACGCCCAGAGCATGTTCACGACGTCGGGCGCCTTGAAGCCCTCCGCGCGCTCGAGTGCGCGGTCCCCCACCGCCGCCAGAAGCCGCGAGCGCGGCTCGTGGCCGAGCACTGCCAGCGCCCACATCACCGTGGACAGGTGCCGCGGCTCGGCGCCCGCGCACTCGCGCGCCGCGCGCCGCGCCAGCGCGTCCACCGTGCCCTCGGGCCCGGCGTGCTGCAGCCGCGCCATCGCCCACAGCGCGTTGGAGACGGAGACGATGGCCATCTCGGGGGCTTTTTCCGAGACCAAGCGCATGAGCGTCTGGAACCGCGCGTCGTGGACCACCGTTCGCGCGTCGTTCGTCGAACCGCCGGACGCGCCGGGCGGCGTTTTCGTCGTCGCGAGCCGCGCCACGCGGTGCACCGCCGTGGAGACGTTCACCTTGTTGAAGATCTCCGAAGCATCCTCGACGGCGACTAGGATGGTCTCAACGTCCGTCGCGTCCAGCAGGTCGCCCTGCAGGTCCTTGGCCCTGTCCAGCTGGCGCACGGCGTGCGCGGCGCGCGCGCGGTACTCCGTGGGGAGCATCAGCTTGTGGTACGCCCACTTGCGGTTCTCGAGCCCGACGCGATCCAGCGCGCGCGCGTGGCTCTCCACAAACGCCACCAAATCTTTGAACCGGCGATCCGCCACGACGAACGACGCTTCCTTCCGCCGCAGCCGCCCGGCGCGGCTCGTCAGGCAGCGCGAGATGCGGTACAGCGCGGTCACGCCGTTGATGGCGGAGAAGCCGTCCAGGGAAGCGCCCACAATCTCCAAAATGGGGTTCGCGTCCTCGCAGCTCAGGATGGCATCTTGCAGCTCCAGCTGCTTCGCCTTATCGCCGCGGCTCGCGCCCGCGAACACCGCAGCCTGAGCGAGGCGGGGGGAAGTGGGGGGGTTCGCGTCAGTGTGTGAGGGGACGGAGGCGGAAGCGCGCGCGGATTCGGAGAAGCGACGGCGGCGCGCAGAGGACGCCGACGCGAGGCATCGCGTCCCTCTCTCCGCTCCTCGGGGGTGACGTGGAAAGCGAAAGCGACGAAAAGCGCCTGACCTAAGCGGCGCGGTCGCGCGCGAATCGTCGTCGGCGGCCTGTCGGGGCGCGCGGAACCGCGCGGGTTCGGTTCGGGAACGCGGCCGTGGACGGCGCGCGAGACGTACCTCATCGAGCTGCTTTCCCTCCTCCTCGGGCGCGAGCGCGCCGACGGGCGTGGCGCGCGCGCGCGCTCCCCTCGTCGTCACGCCGCCCCGCCGCAAAGTGGGTCTTCGGCTTTCCGACGCGGCGGCGGCGGATTGGCGCTGTCGCGCGCTCACGCCCGCGGTGGCCCACGCCTTGGAGGCGTGGGCACCAGACGCCAGGGCGACCGCGCCCGACATTCCACCTCGGTGACGCGGGTGGAACTCGCGGCGCTGTGTGCCTCTCTTCCGTCGACTCGCGCGTCGGTGGTGTGGCGCGCGGGACACGGACGGGCGAAAACGACTCGACGACGAAACCGGAGACGACAGCGTCGAAAGGAGGCTTTGGACTTCCGCCGACCGAGTTCCGTTCGAAGACAGGGAGGAGTTTTCGACCAAATAATCAGCTCGCGGCGAGCGTCTTTTTTATACTCTCGCAAGAGGATTCTCCAAAGGCATTGATTGGATTGGCTCCGCGCGCTGGCCGCCAGTCCTGCACCGCGGCATGGCGTCGACCGGCGCTCCCGGGTCCGACGCGGCCGGTCGCCCCGGCGGGTCGGTCGCCTTGCCCCCGAGCATGACCCCCTCCATCCCCGGCGTGGACGGCATGACCGAGGAGGAGATCGCCGCGTTCCTCGAGTCGCTCGACGAGTGCACGCCCACCATCCCGGACGGGCTGACGAACCACTACCTGAAGCAGAGCGGGATCAAGGAGCCGGACGTGCGCATCACGCGGCTCATCTCGCTGGCGGCGCAGAAGTTCGTGACGCAGATCGCGCAGGACGCGCGGCAGTGCGCGCAGCAGCGCAGCGAGATGATGGCGCGGGAGAAGCGCGAGCGAGGGTACGACGCCAGGGACAAACGCGCGGTGCTGACGATGGAGGATGTGTCGGCGGCGCTGGGGGAGTACGGCGTGGACGTACGGAAGCCGCCGTACTTCCAGGGGGGCGCGCCGGACCCCGCGACGGAGCCGCCCGCGAAGGCCAAGAAGCGAGCGACCCGGGGGAAGAAGTGATCGCCCGTTTCCCGCGTCGCCGGCGACGTGTAAAAAAAAAAAAGCGAGCCGCCGCTTTCGACGCGACGGAGGAGTCCCCGATCATCACGCGTCGTCCGATGCCATCACGCGGAAACCCTAAACACGAAGCGCGATACGACGAAATACCCACACGAGACAAAGGCGGCGACGCTCGAACGAGCGGAAGCGAGAGACGTTTTTTCGCGCGCGTTCGCCGTTACAACACGTTTCACCGCCTCCGCGCGCGCGGAGCGGCGAGTCATCGTCGCCTCTCCGGGCGATCACCCGGAAGCCTTGCGCTGCTGGAACTGGATGGCGTACACGGGGATGTAGCCCCCGATCAGCACGACGGCGGCGCACGCGGCGCCGAACACCACGGTGCGGCCCTTGGTCTGCGGGGTCGCGGGAGAGGAGGGAAGGTCGCGGGTGAGTTTTCGGGTGTCGAGCGGTGTCAAAAACCAGCGCGCGTCGGGCGAGCCGATTTCGGAAGCGGCCTCGCGTTCGGGTGGAGAAGCGCGGAGGTGGGGGGTTCGGGAGGTACGCACCGCGCCGATGTCGTACATCTTCTCGGCGTGGATGTACGCCTGCGGCGGGGAAGGAAGCGCGGGTGGGAAAGGTCAGCTACGGACGCGCGACGCGAGACGAGGGGAACCCTAGCAAAATATCGCCAGCCAACGGAAGGGCAGAGCCGCGGGAGGGATCCGGTGAGGCGCGGGCACGCACCGGCTCGCCGTCGCCCCCGCGCTTGGGGGCGGAGGTGTTGAAGCTGCGCACGGGCGCGGTGCGCGCGCGCTGCGTGAGCGCGCGGCGCGCGGCGTTGACGACGGCACTCGACATGCTTCCTCGCGCGGGCAAAGAGTGCACGGTTAAAGGCTTGTCACTCTGCTGCATCTTCGTGCGTCGTGTGAAAAAAACTTCCAACTATTCAAATATCGTGACTAACTGCTCATACGTACATATATGAAGAAAAATAGCACTAGTACAAAGGTTACATTTCGAGTCGGTTCGCGCCGACCAGTCGTCACCGCGACGTCGGGACGGTTTCCTTTTCCATCTCGGCGTTCATGCGCTCCACCTCCGCCAGCGGCACGAGCGCGCGCTCGAGGGGGATGGTCGCGCCGGAATCCGACCAGCGGCGCCGCTTCATGGTCTCCATCTTCACGCCCGTGCCCGCCGCCCAGGTCTCCATGATGCGGCCCACGGCTTTGCCGTAGTCGCGCCGCCGCGCGAAGGCTTCCGGGTCGTTCGCGCTTCCGGCGCCGCCGGCGCTCGAGCCGCCCGGCACCGAGCCCTCCTTCTCCCGCGCGTTCGCCTCCGCCCACTCGCGGTTTCGGCGCTCTTCCTCCAGCTTGAGCCGCCTCTGCTCTATCTTGCGCTCGCGGAACTTCTGGTACGCGTAGGCGGCGTCGAACGGGTCCGTGACCGACTGGCGGCCCTGCCCGGACTGCATGATGCCCACGGACACTTTGTCCACGAACCGCGTGACGTGTTCCAGGTACGGGAGCTGCTCCTTCTGCACCCAGTGGATGCAATCCACCGGGCAGCTCGCGATCGCGCAGTCGATGTCCTCTTCCGAGTTGAGCCACTGCGCGTAGACGCGCGACCGGCCGTGCTCGTCTTCCATGCGGAACGTCGCCGGCGCCGCCCAGACGCACTGCTTGCACCCGATGCACGTGAACTCGTCCACGAACACGGCGCGCGTCTCGCCCGGCTCAGCCTTACGCGTAGTCCACTTGGAGTAGGGCTTGCCGGTGAACTCGTCGAGGTCGTCCTCGCGCTGCACGGCGAGCTCGGCGTCGTAGGCTTCGCGTTGGACGGGATCCTTCAGGATGGCGTACGCGTCGTTGAGCACGACGCACAGGTCGTGGCCGTCGTCCCCGCTGCGGTCGGGGTGGCAGTACATCGCCAGGTCGTAGTACGCGCGCTTGATGGTCTTGATGTCCGCGTCATCGGGGACGCCCATCAGCTCGTAGAAGTCCACCACGCGCGTGTCCGCCTGCTGCACCTCCATGCCCGCGCGAACCGTCGGGGACGATCGAAGACGCGCGCGCCCCGGCACGGCGCGCGGTAACGTGCGAAGCGCGCGCGCGTCGCGGCGCCGCGTGGACCCGCCGAGCACGGCGGCGCTCGCGACCGAGGCCGTCGAGGCCATCATCCCTGTCTCGTCGTCCGCGCGCCGCGGGTCGACGACTGGCTCCCTGCACCGTTTCAGAAGCGCTTTTCTCGGATTCGCAGATTCGCTGAGCGCCAGATCGGACGGCGAATCACGATTTTTGGCGGGGGAATCGGACGCGACACCGGGGAAAGGCTCGCGATCATCCTGCGACTTCCCGCCTTCCGAGAAATGGAAATGCTGCAACTTCGAAATTTCGACGAGGGAAGGAACTTCTGAGGCAGTCCGCGCCGTCGCGTCTCACAACACCGAGCGCGCGTGGATCTTCGATCTCATCAGACTGACACCGCGCACGCCCTCGGCTGTCGTCCAGAGCCCGCCCCGCTCGTCTGACTGAACGCTTGTCTCGCTCGCGACAGAAAATCGTCGTGCCGACCTTGCAATTGGTGAATTCTCCCCCCGAACGACGCCGAACACCCGCACGTCGAGATGGCTGACATGGCCGCGTACAAGAAGATGAAAGTCCAGGTGAGTGCTCGAACGACCCAACAGAAGATCCGCGCGCGTTCACGTCGCGGCGTGATCCCCGATCGGCCCGCGTCCGAGGCGCCGGGATGTCCCGTCCCGAGGCCGCGGAATCGTCAGCCGACTCGGATCTCGAGCCCGACGCCGTCTCGCGGGACCGCGACGCCACCTTCACGACCCTCGTGACACGACGCCTGACCGACCGTTCCCCGCCACCTCCGCGACCCCCGCGCCCGTGACTCGTTTCCAGGAACTCCGCGACGCGTGCGAGGAGAAGGGCCTGGACTCCACGGGCATCAAGGCTGTGCTCCTCGAGCGTCTCGAGCAGGCGCTCGCCGGCGGCGAGGACGCGCCCGCCGCGGCGGAGGAGGAAGAAGAGCTCGAGGATATCCCCGACGACGACGCGCCCGCCGCGGAGGGCGAACTCGTGGATCCGGACGCGCCCGCGGCGGAGGCGCCCGCCGCGGAGGCGCCCGCAGCGGAGGCGCCCGCGCCCGCCGCGGCGGCGCCGGCGCCCGCGAAAAAGGAGAAGACCGCCGAGGAGCTCGCCGCGGAAGCCGCCGCGCGCGACGCGCTGGTGGCCACCATCGAGGCGGACATCCAGAAGCGCAAGGAGCGCGCCGAGCGCTTCGGCATGCCCTTCGAGATGAGCGACCTGGACAAGCGCCGCCTGGAGTGCGCGAAAACGGGCAAGCCCATGCCCGGCTCCAAGGAAGAGGCGGAGGCGCGCCGCGCGAAGAAGATGCCCAAGCCGAAGACGCAGCGCGACGGCGACAAGTCCGCCGGGCGCGACGCGCGGTTCCAGAACCAGCCCAAGAGCAAGGCGAAGAAGGAGGACAAGTGCAAGAACTGCGGCAAGCTCGGGCACTGGGCGCGCGAGTGCCGCCAGCCCGGCGGCGGCGCGCACGGCCAGAAGCAGCAGCAGCCGCAGAAGAGCAAGGCGAAGAAGGAGGACAAGTGCAAGAACTGCGGCAAGCTCGGGCACTGGGCGCGCGAGTGCCGCGCGGCCGGCGGTGGCACGCACGCTGGGGGGGCGCAGAAGACGCCCGGCGACGGCAAGCGCAAGGCGGACGACTCCGAGGCGCGCGAGGCGAAGAAGAAGAAGCGCGCCGAGGCGTTTGGCACAGGGGAGATGCTCAAAAAGCTCGACCCCGAGTTTGAAGCCAAGCTCGCGGCGCGCGCGGCGAGATTCGCCAGCCAGTGATGAGAGCGCGTCATGTTCGACTGAAACCCCGCGCACGGGAACGTGTGTGCGCGCGCGCGGAGAAGACGTGCAGTCAACGCCGGACCGCGAGAAGGCGGCGTTTGTCCATACGTAGTCCATATGAAATAACAAACAACTTTTGACACCTTTAAGGCTATCTGGTTCGTGCCCGAAAAAGCGCCCTGCTCGTCAGTGCCCCATGCGCGCCGCGACCGCGAGCGTCGCTGGCCCGCGGGTCGAAGGGTTCGCCATGCGGCGCACGGCGAGCTGCTTGGCGCGCGCGATGCACGGCGCGGCGCAGCGCGCGGGCGGCGTCTCCCCTCCGTTCCGACCCGTCGCGCCCCGTCGCGCGTTCGCCGCCGCATCCGCCGACGACACGTCGTCCGCTTCGGCGTGGCGCCCCGCGCCGCTCGAGCCGGTGACCTCCGCGTACGTGCACCTCCCGTTTTGCCGGCGGCGGTGCTACTACTGCGACTTCGCCATCTCCGTGGTGGGCGACGGCGTGGAGAGCGACGCGGTGCGGCGGGGCATGGAGGCGTACGTGGACCGCGTGTGCCGCGAGATTCGCGACACGCCGCTCGCGCCGTCCACCGCGGCGGCGGCGGGAAAAGATTGGCCGCTGCGCACGGTGTTCTTCGGCGGGGGGACGCCCTCGCTGGTCCCCCCCGACTTGCTGCGACGCGTCGTGGACGCGCTGCGCGCCAGGTTCGGGCTCGCGCCGGACGCGGAGGTGTCCATGGAGATGGACCCCGGCACGTTCGACCGAGCCAAGCTGGACGGCTACCTGCGGAGCGGCGTCACGCGCGTCTCGCTCGGCGCGCAGTCCTTCGACGCGGACGTGCTCAAGCTCGCGGGCAGGGCGCACACCGTGCAGGAGTCGCGCGCGGCGTGCGCGGCGGTCGCCGAGGCGCTGCGCGACGCGCAGGCGCGCGAAGACGAGCGCGTCGATGCGGCGTCGAAACCGGCGGCGTCGAAAAGGCGTCGAAAGTTCTCGTGGAGCCTGGACTTGATCTCCGGTTTGCCGGGTCTGACGCGCGACGCGTGGCGCGCGTCGCTGGCGGAAGCCGTCGCGTTTTCGCCGGACCACGTCTCCGTGTACGACCTGCAGATCGAGGAGGGCACGCCCTTCGGGAAGTGGTACGAGCCGGGCGTCGGGCCGATGCCGCGCGAGGAGGACAGCGCGGCGATGTTCCGCGACGCGAGCCGCGCGCTCGGCGCCGCCGGATTCGAGCACTACGAGGTTTCGTCGTACGCGCGCGCCGGGGCGCGGTGCCGGCACAACCAGGTATACTGGAACTCGGGCAGGCAGGGCTGGTACGCGTTCGGCATGGCCGCCACCTCGCACGTGGACGCCGCGGCCGAGCGCGTCGCGCGCCCGAGGAAAATGCGCGACTGGGAAAGCTGGGTGGACGCCATACCGCCCCTCGGCGCGACTTGGAAAACGGACTTGGAAAACGCGTCTTTGAAAACCGGCGACGTCGCGGCGGCGCGAGCCTCCGCGCTCATGGAGCGCCTTATGCTGGGTTTGCGCACGCGCGACGGACTCGACCTGGACGCGCTCGCGGCGGAGTTCGGACGCAGTGTCCCGGACGAAATACTCGCCGTGCTCGCGGAGCAGCCTGAGGGCCTCGCCGTGGTGGCGACGCGCGACGTCGAGCGCGACGCCGCCGACGAAACGTTTTCGTTTTCATCACTCAAAAACCAAGACGACGAGCGCGACGAGCGTACGTCGCGTCTCGCCGGCGCCGTCGTGCGCCTGACCGACCCGGAGGGTCTGATGGTGAGCACGGAGGTGATCTCGACGCTCATCGCGCGGATGCCTTCGCTGGAGGCGCTGTGAGTGGTCGTGAGTGGTCGTGAGTGGGTCCACGGCGATCGACGCGACGCGCGGACGCGGCGGCGCGCGTAGCACCGATGAGACTCTTTTTTTTTTAGTGAAACAAACGTCGTTTCGATCGCGCGCGTGAAGCGTTCGAGAACGGAACGCCGTTTCGGCTGTCTCGGGACTTTTGAAACCGTAGACTACACGAGTGGGTTTGTCCTTCGACGGCCGCGCGTGGACGGATCTCGCGCGCGCAGAGCAGGTGGGCGCGCAGACCACCGCCGTTGGGCGGCCCGGGCGACGCGATGGAGGAGGACGACATCGACGACGATGACCAGCCGCGCGTGGTGTACGCGGACGCCGAGCGCGAGGGGCGAATGGCGCGGTACGCCGCGGGCGTCGGCGAAGGCGCGGACGTTTCCGCCTCGAGAGGGAGCCACGGCGCGAACGAGGGCGCGTTCGCGGCCCGCGGTCCCGCGCCGGGCGCCGCGCCCTGGGCGTCCGACGACGACGTGGACGGCGCACCGCCGCCCACGCTGCTCGAGGAGGAGGACGAACGCACGCGGTCCCCCGCGCGCGGCGACGGGCGGGCGTCCGCCGCGGGCGCGCCATCGGACGCGACGACGGCGAACGCGCGACGCGGAGGCGACCGAGGGGACCGCCGAGCGCCGTTTTCCCCGGCGAGCGGCTCCGACGACGAGGATGTCGTGGACGCCTCCCCTGTCGACGCGAAACACTCGAACCGCGCCCGAGGTGCTTCGTCCGCTCGGCGGCGGTCTTCGGGAAACCGCCGCGCGGATGCCGCCGACCGCGAGTTCCTGGAGGAGACTCTCGGGAACGCGGCGGCGGCGGCGCGGGTGGCGTCCGCGGCGGAGGCGCGAGAACGTCCCCTCAGAAAAGCAAAGACCAAAAGACCGGCAGGCCGGGCTGTAAGGAACCCACCCGCCGAAACCGCGCCTTCGAACGGCGGCTTGGCGTCTCTCGCGTCGCTCGGCGCGCTCGCGCGCGGCGAGACGGCGACGAACGAAAACGGCGAAACGAACGAAAACGTTTTCGTTCAACGAAAGACGCGCCACCGCGACGCGAGCGCGAGAAACGGAAGAGGCGCCGCGAGAAGGCTGGCCGGAGGCGCCGATCGAAAGGCGCCGGCGCGTCGGACGCTCGCGGCATCGCGCGCGGCGCGGCTGGAGCTGCAGGAGGAGGAGGAGGAGGAGGAGGAGGAAGACGACGACGACATCGACGACGACGACGACGGCGGCGGCGAGGACGACGACGGCGACGGCGCCGCCGCGAGCGCCGCCGTGCGCTTCGGCGTCGCGAAGGACGCCGAAGCCGCGGAGGACGCCGTGCCGTGTACCGAGGGCGAGGAGGTCGTTCCTGAGGCACCGACACAGCAGAAAAATAACGCGGTCGGCGGCTTGATGTCCGCCATGGCGCGTCTGCCCCCGAGGGCGCCGGGCTCAGCCGCCGACGAGGCCCCGGCGCGCCTGGGCGGCGCGGGCCCCTCGCAGCGCGGCGGCGCGCGCGGCGCGCACCGGCACGGCTCAAACGCGCCGTCGGCGCGCCTGCAGCGCATCATGCACCGGGTCAGGGCGCGGCAGGCGCAGTTTCTGGACACCGCCGGCGGCGGTCCGGCGCGCGACGCGGGCTCGGCGAGCGCGGACGCGGCCGCCGGGCGCGCGAAAGCCTGGGGCCGCCCCTTGCGCGTCACGCTGGTGGGCGAGTGCGGCGCTGAAGCCGGCCTGTGCCTCTGGGAGTGCGTCTGCGAGGACGACGACGACGCGTCGTTCGCGGACGCGGCGTTCGCTGACGCGGACGAGGACCTCCACCTCGAGCGAGGCGGGAGCGCGCGAGACGCGCGCTCGGAAAAGTCCGACCGAGAGTGGCTCCGGCGCGGCGCGGATGCGCCGGCGCCCGGCGCGGTTTTGGCGATGGACGGGCGCGCCGCGCGCGAGCTGAGTTTGCGCGGCGGCTCGCGCGTCTCCGTGTTCCCCCCCTGGAACGAGGTGGAGGTCCCGCCCTCGGTCGCGACGGGGTTCAAGCGGCGGAGGGTGGTCGTCGGGACGCTCGTCGCCGTCTGACGCGCGTCTCGACGGGCGGCGTCCGCGCGAACGGATCGCGGCGACGGAGACGACGGGGAGTATACGTAGCGGAACGACAGTGTTTGACGCGTGTTTTGACATCGGCAGTTTTGAGTTCCTGCGAGCGCCCGCGTCCGAGAGTTTCTGCGGCCCTTTTCGGGCTCATCATCAATGTTTCAATCGTCGTCGTCTCCAAATCGGGACGCGCGTGTGAATGGCGACGGCACGCGTGGCGCGCCCCCCCCCGGGGTTGGCGTTTCGCGAAGGCGCCGGTCCTGGCGATGCGCCGGTCGTGACGTTCGAGGCGAAGCGCGCGTTCGACGCGTTCGCGGACTCGCTCACCGCGGAGACCATGAATCGGGCCAAGCACCCGTACGACGTGACCGCGAGCGCGGGGTCGGGCACCGCGCGAGGCGCCTCCGGGAAGGGGCACGAGCGGCACGCCGAGCCGCTGAGCACGTCCGGCGCTGCGCGCGGGGCGGCGGTCGTGCGCGCGACGCGCGAGCTCGCCGCGCGGTCGCGCGCCTCGGTCGGGGGTCCCGACGACGACGGCGCCGCGACGCGATCGTCCTCCGAGACCCCGCTGCAGCGCCACGAGCGCGAGATGCGCGCCAAGGCGGAGGCGCGCGGGGCGCCTCCACCTTTCGACACCGTGCCCGCGCACATCGCTCTGGCGCAGGATATGCGCCGCGAGGCGGCGCAGGACTGCGGCGTGACGGGCTCGCGGTACCCCAACGGCCCGTACGAGCCGTTCTCGTGGGTGTTTAACCGCGAGCCCGAGAAGGGCGCGTTCGCCGAGAAGGGCGAGTTCAGAAGGCACTTCCCGTCGCTGAAGCCGGTGCACGTCGGTCAGAGCCTGGGAGACGCGGTGGACCTGAGGCCGCTCATAGAGGCTGAGCGGGCGTGCGCCGAGGACATGCGCGCGATGCGCGCGCGGCACGGCAAGTTCCACGCGTGCCAGCGCGTCGTCGGCGAGTTTGACAAACCCGCGCGCGCGATTTTTTTTCCCGAGCCTCCGGACGACGCGCGCCGGCGCCACCGCCCCGGGCACTTCGCGCGCGCCGCGCCGGTGCGGCACGACGGTACGATCGACGCGGACGGTCGGCTCGTCCCGACCGGTCGCGTCGATGGCAGCCAGAAGCGACACGCCTCGGTCGAGCGAGCGGCGCTTTCGTCCGACCGCGAAGACGCCGCCGCGGACGCCGCGGGGGTAACTCGTTACCCCCCCAAGCACGCGCGCGCGAACCCGCGGCTGGCGGGCGCGGGCGCGGCGGGCGGCGGGTTCTTCGCGCCCGGCGCGGACGCCGACGGCATGGCGACGCGGTCCGTGAAGGCGTGCTCGGCGTACGCCACGCGCTTGATCGCGAACGGGCGCGTGGGCGGCTTGAACGCGCCGAAGGACAGGCTCGGGCGACTGGTGGGGAACCCGCTCATCGGCGCCACCGCCGAGCAGCACGTGGGTCGCGGGACGCCGCTCGGCGTTTTCCGAGGCGTCGCGCTGGAACGCGCCGCGCGGGAAGAGACGCGCGTGGCGGAGGACACTTCGTTTCGAAAGAACGCGGCGCGCCGCGCGTTCCAGTTGCGCGAGCACGAACAAGGCGGGTTCAAGTTTGAGCAGCGGCGGGCGCGCGCCGCCGCCGCGGAGGCGAGCGCGGATTCGTTCCGCGGCGCGGCGGAGAAGGCGCTCGGGTTCGGGTCGCCGCGCGAATTCGCGAGCGGGATCCGGAAGAGCGCCTCGTTCACGCGGTTCCCGCCCACGTACGCCTTGCGCGAAAAGTCAAAAGCGACGGCGAGAGAAGAGGACGCAGAGGACGCAGAGGGCGAACCGAAAACGAATCGCGGTGCACGAACCGCAGTGCGCGAGTACTCGACGCTGACGCTGGGCGCGGCGCCGCGGACGGGCGGCGAGGTCTGGACGCCCGGCGCGAGCG
>Ga0181561_10001642_pt1 | contig 19853 bp, 26 predicted proteins | sample 011ome_19_FD_133760 | JGI IMG/M metagenome (GOLD analysis project Ga0181561, IMG submission 133760) | Coastal salt marsh microbial communities from the Groves Creek Marsh, Skidaway Island, Georgia - 011510BT metaG (megahit assembly) | ecosystem: Environmental > Aquatic > Marine > Intertidal... | reverse complement strand
GGGTACAAAAACTGTCTCGAAGTTTGGATACATACACATGTTCGTGGACGTCACTAAAAGAGATCCACCCCGGGTGATAGGGTCACCGTCAGACACTCGTTCTATTATAGGTTTGAATACGGGGTCATAGTCTTCGATGAATACATATTTGGATGAGGGTTTGATGAAGGGTAGGAACAAACATTTACTTTTCATGTGTTCCGATAGAAGTTCGACATGACTCACACCTTCGAGCACCCGTTTAAGAATGTATGACTTTCCAACACCCGAAGCTCCGCATATGAAAACGTTCTTTCGTTCACGGATATATTTACGAATGAGTTCAATCTGTTTCGTGTGAATGGTCTCCACGCTATTTTCGACCTCTTTTTTTTGCTCGACTATTTTAATGAAGGAATCCATCGATGACCTTACTGATCAGGCCATAGATTTAGTGCTTCAAAATAACGCACTACATAAACGTATCGTAGAACCTTTAAAAAGGAAAATTTTACCATACGTTGCATGTGGAGTTCTTATGAACGTCGTCATGTTCATTCTCTTGGTGTACCTTGCTCGACGTCTGTCTCTTCTTCCTCTTCCTCTTCCTCTTCATACTCTTCCTCCTCAGGCTCCTCTTCCTCTTCCTTAGGTGCTAACATTTTACCTATTTTCTCGAACGGTGTATCCTTGGTGATGGCCACGATGGGCTCGACCGTCTTGGGAAGTTTGAGGGGTGGTATGGGACGTACAGTGAGTATCTCCGGTTTCGTAAAGACACCCTCGATGGGATACTCTTTATCGAAATTCATGAGTATCTTTTTAGGGATAGGAGGGGACTGCTCCAAAAGACTATCATACATCGCCTTACACTCTTCGACGAATTTTAGACCCTCCTTTTTACGTTCTGCACGGGGGAGTGAAAGCTGTAATCGAATATTTCTGGACAAACTTCCATGTCCTAACGCAGCAGTTCTGTGATTCTCCATCAACTCGTTCACCTTAAGGAACTGCATGATCGTGGCTATGAGACCGGCAACCAGGTTCATTCCACCGATGATGGCCGGTGCAGAGCTACGCATACCCTCTGGGAAAGTACTCTGGGCGAAGTTCGCCGTACCAGTTATGGTCGACAGTACAATCACGGGTAAATTGAAATGTAAACTCATTCTTTTAAATTGCAAAAACGCTCGATGATGCATGTAACGATAACACGCACTGGCCTCACCCCATTGCCTGAGCACATTTTCGTGATAATCGTTCCACATTTCCTCCATATTTTTTTCCTCCGTCATCTTATAATAGATGAACATTATATTTCTTCTGCACACTCTATTCCTATTAGCTATTCTTATCGTTCCGTTTACCAATAATAAGAGGAACCTAGAATTTTACTCGATCATTATACCCTTCATCTTCTACCATTGGTCGGTGAACGATGACACGTGTGCACTGACACAAGCGGAGATGATGGTTACCGGTAAACACAAGGACGAGACCTTCATGGGTAGACTCGTCGGTCCGATATACAAGATGGAAGAGAACCAGATCAATAACATGACCAAAACCCTATTCTTTGTTTTATGGGCTTTTGTCGGATACAGGTTGGGACACTTCGATATATTTTTCGATGACCTAAGTGATTTGCTTAAAGGTAAAAAGGTAAAGTAAAGTATCATGGATCTTAAACTTCAGAGTGAAATCAAGAAACTCGTGTACAACCGTGATTTGTATCACGCCAACTATGTCGAAGAATTGGAAGAGTTTGAAACGAAAATTCAGCGACTCGACGCTCAAGCCGACCGGACCGAGTCGGAGGTAAAGAGGCAGATCCTATCCAAACAGAAGGAATATTACGAGAGGCAAATTGAAAAACTCGATAAAAATTTGGAAATCACCACGAAAGCTATCAATCAAAAGATTGAGTATTTTGAGGAGCAACTTCAAAATCTGGAGAAGGAGAAACGTTCACTCGACTACAATGTTGAGAAGCTCAAGAAGGCACTCGAGAGACGTAACACAAATGAGATTTTCGACATGTTCGAATTTGTGACGAACGCAATCACGATCATTCGAGAGGACATCAAACCTACTTCTTCGAAAGCTGATGAACACGCTTAATGAATTCCTTATTACGTCGAATCTTGGGGTCGGCGGCTATGAGGCGCATAAGTGCCGCGGTGGGAATCTTGGGAGTATTACCCGAAGGCTTGGGAGTTTTCTTTAATTTCTTCTTAGCGTTCTGGAGTTGTTTAGTAGTTGGCATTATACTATAGGTTGCTAAAATATTTCCTCACCTATACTATAATGAAGAATCGACAGAAGATTCAGTTGATGACCTTGACTCTTATCGTGCTCGTGGGTGTACTCGGCTACATGTGGTACAACCCTAAGGTTGTGGAGGTTCCGGTCGAGGTTGTCCCCGTTCCACCCCGCCCCGTGGAGACGCGTCGTCCCCCGGTGCGGGAGCCCGAATTCAGGGGTCCACCCATCAAACAGTACAAACCTGGCTACATGCAGCAGATGGGTATTATCACGGGTGGTGATGGTGAGACACTCCCTCTCTATGGTAAGGAGGTGCGTGGGCGTCGTGACCGCTATCATTACTACACGACCACCGGTGGGGAGAATTTGTACCCCGTTTCTATCAGTCACAACGCGAGAGACTGCATGGAGGACATCGGTTGCGAAGAGTTGTACGGAAATGAAACAGTCACCGTATTGGGAAAGACTGGTTCATTCACAGTGAATATGTATCGTACGGATGATTTCTTTTAATTTTCAGCTTCTTCTTTTTTCTGCTTAACGCGCTTCTGTATATCGTTAATCAGAGAACTCGTCTGACTAGAAGAGCAGCACGCCGAAACGGCGCACGCCGCAAGAATCGGAGGGGATTTGAAAGGTATGCGCATGATACCCATGATACCCATGATGGAACAAACTAAACACGCGATGGTAAATCCAAGTTGGGTGTTACCCATGGGTTCACCAGAAGTCTTGAAGAGATTTCCAATCATCTTTTACTATACGTCAACAAAAATTATTTCTCAACCGTGTCACGGTATCGTATTCTCTGGTGAGAAATCCGGTGTTTCCTGCATATTTCGATTTAAGTCGTAAAAGTTCGGCCACCCCCTCGTCATCGAGATGTCTAAGAAAATCCACCTTCATCTCCATATCGTCAAGCTGGTTTCGCTCTTTCATGTGTTGAACGTACGGCCATGTGTGTTTTCGTAGAGAATGAACTTCTTCCTCGAGACGTCGAAGTCTGGGAAGAAGAATCTTGTGAATCAGCACTCTAAGCTGTTGTGCATCACTCATCTTATGGTGAAGACGTTTTTTATCTTTATACAAATTAAGATGTCACTCCCCCAATGTAAGCGAGACTTTATTAGAAAACTAGTCACGGGTGTATCTAATGTCATGGACTTTGACAAACTCTTACACTCGATAGACAAAACGGATATCTTCATCAAAAAACACTTTCTCGTTCGAACCGATGATGGGTCTTACATGGTAAATAAAACGAATTTTTGTATGTGTGTAAAGTCACTCGATTTTGAATTGCTATGTAAAATATTTATTCGTTTGGATACGTACGGTGTCACATTACGAAAAGTGTTTCTCGAGGCGAATGTGAATCCGTTATATTTTAGTAAGGAGGAGTTGAACTATGCTCAACTCGTTGGACAAGGTGAAATCGAAACTTTTTTCGATTTGGTTCTCTTTTGAGTAAAAAATCTCAGTTAACAGTAGATGCAGTACCGTGACTTGAAAAACAAAGCCAAAAAGCTCGGTCTCCGTGTGACTAAAACTGTCAAGGGAAAACGAGTCAAACTATCAGCGAAAGAACTTCGCTCTAAAATTACTATGAACTTTGAGAACAGTGTGAAGAATGCACAGAAAGTTATCAGAGTGTGTCAAAACATTGTCGCACCTACCGTGGTTCGTGCGGGTGCTCCATCCGCACCTCCTCCACCTCCACCTCCACCACCCCGACGCCCGGTCATCAACGCGAAGCGCGCGAAACTCATGGCCGAACTGAAAAATGTCCTTAAGAAGAAGGGACTTTCTACTCCTTCGTAATTATCATAGAATGAATGGTAGTACATTTTTGATTGAATGGACCTCTGCGCGATAATTTGCTACCCTTATACCCCTCCTGAGAATACATGTCGACTGTAAAACCGTCTGGTACGATGATGGATTTAAAAGGAATACCCAAAGATATCTCAGCTTTTACAAAATCCGAAGCATCGCCAAATTTACCATGATCGTCACCCTTAAAATCACATTCGAAGTATGCGGTAATGTAAGGTAACGCTTGCTTTTCGGTGATGAGATTCTTTTCTCTTTCCTGTAAGAAGAAATAGATTCCACCTCCTACTGATCCCACGAAAGATGAGAAGGCACAGGCCATAAGAAGTACTTCACCCATATTATAATCTACGTACATTATAATATGGCTGCTATCATAGCTCTTTGCTTCTGCTCTTCTTTATCCGCTGCAGGGGGTTGGTTTGGTGGGTTTATCCCAGGGACCGAACCCCATTTCTTAAAAGAAATGAACGCTACCGAATGGAAGAATATCGCGAATGATTTAAAGGTCATGAACGAAGAGAGAAAGGAAGAAATGAAAGAATTAGATGAAAAAGCCGGACCGGATCTGTCTGGTTTATCTGCAGATGAACGTGTAGAATTCATGATGATGGCTAAAAACCACATACAGAAACTTCGTGAATCCGAAACATGTGAAAAGGCAAAGGAATTACTCGATGGTAACAAGTTCAAGGATACTCTAACTGCTTATCCGAATGACATTTTTACGCTCAGTGGTTCAAAACGTAAACGTGAGGTATGGGAAAGTGCGGTTGGAATAGACGACGACTTTCCAAAACGGGAGTTAGATGGTGCATTGGAAGTGTGTATAGCGACTGACGAGGCCTTTGAAGAAATTATGGAAAGATTCAACTAAACACCAAACCAAAACGTTTCGACATAAACTTCTCAACACCCTGGAACGTAGGAAAACTCCAGAGGTACCAACGGGACCAGAAACCAGCCCCGTCGATACCACTCATTTTCCAATTCTCTTTGTCACTCCCATCGATGCTTAGCATCTTATCTTGAATTTTCTTGGGATCTCGCTCAGCTATCGTGCTTTTGGGTATCCTACCTCCATGTCGGAGGACATAGGAACGCATACGTGAAGGATTCTTGTGCTTGGTGTAGTCGGAGTACCCACGTGCACCAAAATCAACAGTCCTGCCGTCTTCGAGGGTCGCCCTGAACTTCTTTTTAGGGTTAGGGCTACGAGTTATCTTGACGCGCATACTTACATTTTACGAAGATAATTTACTTACAGCCCATGCAACCGTACTCCTCCTTCTTAGCTTGGGGAAGGAAGAAGAGACGCTCGGGGCCGCGCTTTACACGGTAGAGGTGGTCGTACATGTGGAGCAGACCGATGGTGAGAGCGAGGGTGGCGATGACGACACCGTTCACCTTGCGAGAGACGAAAGCGTACGCCGCGATGAGAACAGCGAGAATCATCTGAACGATAGTGAGCTGAGGGATGGCGGGCATCTTAAAGCGAGACTCGGTGGTCTTGACCTCAGGAGTGGGCTCGGGCTCGGCATACTTGGACGTGTATCCAACGGGCATTTTATAATATCCTGAGAAAATAATGTGGAGGTTCGCCTTCGTTCCCATACTCATGGTCCTCTATGATTTTGTCAAGGCTCCCATCGATCGACTCTACTTTACAAATCCTTGGCGACCACTTCTCGGAATACAAAATACATTCAGGGACATCGTACATGGTTTCACCGAACATGACGTAAAGCACTACCCGGGTTTACTTCTAGTCAAGCTTCACTATCAAAAGATACGTGAAGAGTTTGAACGGGTTTCACCCACTCTAAAAAAGCGTCACCAACATGATGAAGATGTATGGTCTGAGAAGAATGACGGGTACTACTATTACAAAGTCAAGGACTTTCCTTTGTTGAACAGTCTCGTAAATCAGATACCGTGTATTTATAAGGACACAGCCATGTTTGTGGTCATCGAGGGTCCCATGATACTTCCTCCACACAGGGCTGAATCGAATGAACTCTTGAGGTATCAGCTCACTATACAAGGTGACGGTGATTGCACTCTGTATACTGACAGGGGTACCTTTGTTCAACACGAGGGTGAAGACTTCTTTTTCGATCACGGACGATACCATGAACTTATCAAAACCGGTGAAGGTAAACGGGTTTTACTCATACTCGATGTTCATAGATGATTTCTGCACACGGCTTCGTACATGTCACTCCCACCGATGAGTTCGAGAGTCTTGTCATCCACGATCCTTTTCGTGAACGGACCTGGAGTTCCATCGTTACAATGCATACATAGCGCCGAAAGTTTAGTCACGTCACACGCGAGTGGAATACAGTCGATAAGTTCACCAAACTTTCTCTGAAACGAGTCGGCGTCGAGACCAGCCAAAATGATACTCTTTTCAGAGAGAAGACAACACTCCACAAATTTTTTGAGTCTGGGGAAAAATTGGGCTTCATCTATGGCGATAATATCGGCGTCGTAAAACTCACTTACATCCATCAGGTCAAATAGGTCGTGTGTTTTGTAACAGTTGAACTTCACGTTGTCGTGTGTTTTCAAAACTTCATCTGGGCACCTCGTGTCTTTACTGGAGTTGACGACGAGAATCTTCTTGCCTATGACTTTCAGACGCTTAAGTCGCCTGATGAGTTCCGAAGTTTTACCAGAAAACATATTTCCCATAATTATTGAAAGACCCATCCCGATTTATTAAAAATATCTCGTATTTTTTATATGGGTGACGTTCACAGGGCTTCGTATAATGGGCACACGGGGTACTACAATCCTAGAACAGGACGGGTTAAATTTGGAAAATGCATATATCCGAGCATCGAGGTAGCGATAAAATATCTCAAGGCAAAGTAAGATGCCTCTCACAGATGTTCAGATTCTTAAGAAGGTTGGTGAGCTGCGTAGAACCAAAGGTAAGATATACGCTCCACTCAAGTATTTCCGGGGACTCACCACCCTCAAAGAGGTCGAAACACGATACAAAAAAATGCTTAAACGAGATTACAGCAGCTTCAAAACGGACGAGGGACAGAAGACAAAGACTTCCTCCTACACCCAAAAGTTTAGGAAGAAGTACGGACCTAGTGTCAAATCCCTTCCAAACATTGCTAAGGCTACTGGCGTGCCTTTGAAGACCCTCAAGACGGTCTACGACAGGGGTCTCGCTGCGTGGAGAACCGGGCATCGTCCGGGAGCCTCTCCACAGGCGTGGGGGTACGCGAGGGTACACAGCTTTGTCACGAAGGGGAAGACGTACTACACGGCTGACAAAGACCTTCGGAAGTGAACATTTAAAATTTTATTATATCTATACACTTGTTTATAATATCATCATTTCGTTTTTGAATGAGTGTATCGTAAATCGAGTTTGGATTCTCTGTAATAATATCTTTCACAAAGAATTCTGGGTACTGCTCTACGATTTGTCTTGTAAAAGAAAATGTCGATTTGGTATAACTTTCTCTCTTTTTAAACATAGAAGTCTGAACTCCTCTATTTCCTGTTTGAACATTTTCAGTGTTCTTAGACTCTAACAGGGTTATATTACCCCAAGAACTTATGAGATTTCCATTTGTTAATATGGGTTTAGCTTTTTGTGAAACAATATGCTCATGGTCAATTCCATCTAAATCAAATAGATTAATTGACGATGTAGTCTTTGTTTCAATATACGCTAATATACTTTTAATTTTTGCTATACCAGCCTTATGGAATTGTTGACGTTTCACGATCTCTCTTTCATCGTTAGTAACAAGACCTGAAATACCCCGGTTGAGTAGTTGATAGATTTTAACGTCTAATTCCTCTTTAGTAATTCCATTGTTCAAATAGGATGTAAGAAATCCAGCAAGTGGATTAGAATAACGTAGACTATTGAACGTTTCTTTAAGCCCATAGAATGACACGTACATTTGCCATGCAACTAATTTTTCTATAAACTTCGAATCGATACATTCTTCCTTGTAAAATTTTGGTAAGATCGTGTATGCATAAGCTTCCCATGAGAATATTACACCCTTTTTTTTGTGTAGAACGAGTCTACCGTATCTATCTCCTTTGATATCATCCATTATAGAATGCAATTTTTCAGCTATATCTAAATACTTTATAGTATTTTCATAAGTATTTTTTTTATCATTGTAATCTATCAATTTTTTATAGTCAGCTTCTTCTGTCAGACAAGCCGCAACCATGTTTTTATTATATATCTGTATAGCTGTCCTAAATATTTTATTGCCATAATCATTACCATAAATATCGCTCTTTTTTTGATTTTTTAATTCCTCCCACCGTGTAAATATCTCGAATTTTTTGTCGTCGGGAATATTAGTTAATATGTAATTTTTTACTACGTCTATTGTCGCCATTTTTTCTCCACGGTTATTCTCATAATTATACAATTTACTCACATAGTCTAAATCTGTACAACTCTTAACATTTACTATATAATCGTGTAATAGCAAATGGATACAATCTTTTATGTTATTAAGTGTTGAACACTTCTTAAAAATATAATAACAGAGATGTTCATATGCGTTTAACAATTTATTTGATTTAACAGAACCTAATTTTTTATCATTTTTTATCAATTTATTTCGACTTTCCTTTGATATTACTTTACAACTTTTAATCAAATGACGTCTAAAATCTGTTGTAGTTTGTTTGTCACATGCTATAATTTCACCACAATGTCGACATTTTATCCGCCCATCACCACATTTAGAGAATTCCAAGTCTTGGAAATTTACAAGTGGTTCATAATCATTTATGATAGACGTGAGGGTCGTCTTATCTAATGGACTCACACAATTAACGCGCGGGTGTATTATTGTACTTTCGTCATCCAAATCATAGTTTTCGTTGGTATCCAACTCGGTGACGTTGCGGATTTGTTTTTTTAGCTTTTCGACGTGTTGTTTTTCATAATCTACATTTGCGTGTGGAAATATATTTTCTAGAAAATTACGAAAAGCTAAAAGTGCTAAAATAACCGTTATGATTCTCTGTTGTCCGTCCCATATTTCTTTGTCACCGTCAGTTTTGTATTGAATAACATTACCATAACACATTTTTTTATTGGATTTCAAAATTTCAACCATATCATCTATAAAGTCATCAACAGATTTTCGTGTCCAGCAGTAATTTCTTTGATTCATCGGGATGGTTATACTACCACATTCATTAAGAAACGCCTTCAAAGATGCTTCTTGCTGGCTCCACGGTGTAGCACGAGTTACGTTCGGCATGTTGAACAATTTATTAATTTTATATGGTCCTCTTTAACTATATTCTTTATCTCAGCCAACAAAAATCTAGGATAGATACAATGGTTCATGCAGAACGAATACATGAAGAAATACGTGTTTTAAACATAAAAGACGAAACATTACTATCGTTTCGTGTTTTTGAAAATTTCAATAAAAGGCTCGATCAATTTAAGACGATCAAGTTGGGTTTGTTCCCATATCGCGTTAAATTGACAGAGGAAGAAGAGGAAGAAAAGGAACTTCTCGATAAGTATTTTAAAACTCTAGAGGAATTGTTCCCCGAAATGGCGGTTAAGTGGAGGAAAAGATATTTTTAATAAAGTTTACGTAGCGTTCATCCTTTTCTATCATGAAACAGTCTCTCCCCGTATTTTTACACGCTACACCTATACTCCCACTACCAGCGAAGCAATCGAGAACGAGATCCCCTTCGTCGGTAGTGTGTCGAATGATATTTTCTAGTAGTGCTACAGGTTTAGGTGTGATGTGAATTTCGTTACGCTTTGCCATGTCGTAATTCCATACACAGTGATCCGTCTTTTGGTTGTTAAATTTTGGGACTATATCCTCATATTTGAGACCCAGGTGCTTTTCTATAGGTTTTATGGTGTCTCTCGTTGGCATATTCTTACCCGTCTCTATGTTGGAATACCAACCAGTCATACCCCCGGTTTTGGAAAGAATCTCTCTGGAGATGTCTGTCTGCTTCACACCAAGTTCCAAACGTTTATCGCGGATGATTGTAGAGTTGTCGAAGGTATAAAAAAGGATATATTCACACATCTTATTCCAATTGTGCATGTCGTTCTTGACGACGTACCCGTCGAGGTACCCTTTTTTAGACGAACCATCGAAACGTTTGTTCCACGTGATCATGTTCTTAAACACGAGTGACGTATTTTTCTTGATAGAAATCATGAGTTCACTAATCTGTTCCATGTCGTTGTGAAAAAAGAAGAGACTCCCGTCACGCTTCATTTTCGTTTCGAGTTTTTGTATGACACTCGTGAGCCATTCGACATAGTTTTCTATGGTGTCCCACGTATCTTTACCTATGTTATATGGTGGATCTATACAGACGAGTTGTACGCTCCTATCTTTTACATGGTCGAGTTGTTCTAGACAGTCACCGTGACGAATCTCTATCATTACAAAGTATACGCAGTCTATTTTTAAGCTCCGTAGTCGGCGACTCTTCGTAATCTTTGGCGAAAATGTGGCGAGTCAAAACGTTCTTCCCCCACCAATCGGTTACCCCAACGGGTCATCAAAAAGACGTTCATACCCCTGATAGTGAAACTTCGTTCGTTTCGACAGTTCAGGTGACCAATCTCAACCCCCGTCTCGTTTTCTCTCGCGTTTTGGGCGATCATCTCCATCGTGATCGGTTCTCCAGTCACGGGACACACGAGGGTATCGTTCCGAGAAATGAGTGGGTATTTAGCTCTGAGCCAGTACCAATTGAGTTCGAAAAGTGGATGTACAAACGCTCCCTTTACCTTTTGGAGGTAAGTGTAAATATCGATCAGGCACGTCGCAACACCCTCCGGTGTCGAAGAGTTCGCGATCGGAATTGCCACGTCAGAAACACCGCGAGCTTTCATGTACTTCGTGGACTCCTTTGACAGACGAACGGGATACAGTCTCGATGCGCGATTTTTCAGGGGTCCCTTAGCCTCGCCTTCGGTCGTGCGAATGTAATCCAGCTTCTTTTGAGTGACCTCACATGGAGAGTTGTAGTTGGATCGACAACGACCAGTGTGCCCCTTGGGAAGTACACAGAGATACTCTTCGTTGGTAAACGCATTTGCTTCGTCGGAAATGTACCCTTCGATCTTGGACAGAGAGGTGTCCACGGTCCTAGCGCGACACCCGCTACCGGGGATGCACTTTAAACAGAAGAAGTAGCTGTAGTACGGATAGACGTTTTTCAGCCACTCATCGTGGTCCCTCTTGGCGTCCACTAACTCGGGTTGGTTAACGAGTGAGATTGGCATATTTGCATGAAAAAGCTTAAAATATTTGTGACTTAGGTAGATAAATGGTACCGCGTCCACAAGAAAGCCGGATTTCGTGGGATGAATATTTTATGCGAACTGCCGAACTCGCATCGGTTCGGTCTCCATGTGAGCGACTCAAGGTTGGTTGTGTTCTCGTCAAGAATAACAGGCTCATCAGTATGGGGTACAACGGATTTCTCGCGGGGACCGACCATCAATCTATCGTACGTAACGGGCACGAACAAGCGACGATCCACGCCGAGATTAACGCCATCACGGATGCGGCGAAGAGAGGTGTCTCCATAGACGGGGCTGTAGCCTACATTACACACTATCCCTGTCTTAATTGTTTCAAGGCCCTAGCCAGTAGTGGAATCAAAAAGATTTACTACAAGAATGATTACAGAAACGACCCGGTTGTGGAAGAACTGGGGTACGGAATATCTCTGGTAAAGTTATAAGATGCCGTGTCCCATATGCACAGGAGCTCTCGTTTCAAAGGCCGCCGCCAGTGTCGCCGCCGTGGTAGGTGCCGCGAAACAAGTAAAAAAGACCCGAAAAAAACCTAAACCTAAAAATAAGTGAGCATGATACTCATTGACCAAATAGTACGGTACCTTTCCAAAGATATCATGTTACCCTCACGTTGTCATGCAACCAAAAAGGAACTCGTGTGTATAAAGAGTTGTTGTGATTGTAAAATCTTCTGTAAAAAACCACCGAAGGGTTCTGTACCCGCGGTGGTACTATTAAAGAATAAATCCCCATAAACAGTAATGAACTCTAAGATTCCCACGCATATTTTACAAGTCATCCAAAGTCGAGAGCTTTCTATGCCACAGAAAATCATGGCCTTCACCATGCTCATGCCGAACATACCCGCTGATCCAAAACACGAGGATGTGTATAACCAAAATATAGATCTTGGATACACGATCAAACGTCTTGTGGACGAGAAAAAGATTCGTCTCGATGGTTTTGATAAGGATTTTAAGCTTAAGGTGTCTGTCGAGCCCTAGGACTCTTGTACCAACTTTGGTACACGGGGTCTCCGTCAGTATACACGATTTTGATATCTCCCAGTTGATAGAGTTTCCATATATTCTCTAATCGGTCCTGGAAGATATCTTTTTCATTTTGACTGAGCTTGTAATACAGGCGTCTGTAGACGCTGACCACCAACATTCCTTTGTGATCTTCTAATTCATGGATGAGACCTATGAAGGGGTCTTTGAAGTACATGGTGACGTTCTGAAAGATGTTGTGTGCGTCATAGAGACGTTGAGGTCTATCCGAGTTCTTCGTTGTTAGAAGCATTGTTCTACTTTTTGTTCTTGTCTTTAATACGAATAGCCCACATACTCTCTTCATGAAACTTATCGTAATCAATCTCTTCGATTTTGAAAAACTTCTTGATGAGTTTCTTGATGGGATTTGTCACCTCAGTCTTTTTGGGTTCGTCATACGAAGGTGGCTTTCGCCTCCCCTCACCTGGAGCCTCGGCGGGTTCGACAAAATTGTCCTTCTTGGCGCGAACCACGACACGTGGACGCGTAAAATGTGATTGTGTGAGTGATGAAATCATTTTATTGGTTGACGCGTCTTATCTTTAATAATGTGACTCCAGAAGCGTTTTGGCGAGTCCCATGGCGACGAGACCGACCCCGATTTCCTGATATTCCATTTTGAGTAGACGACCTGCGATAGTCATGGGTAGAACCCATGAAGCGAGTTGGAATGCGGCGTAGTTCGCGAGGTCCGGGTCCGGAAGTGCGGCTTGAACACGGACCGCGCGGACCGGACGCCTATGTGTAACTTTCTTGGTTTGTAACCTGACTGGAACGTAATTTGGTTTAGCAAGAGCTAACATCCTATATGACCGAAGTTTCTTATCTTTATGTAATATAGGATGGGAAGAAACAATTATTCTTATAATGGGTTGCTTTCTGTGATTACACGAAAACCTATCTATAGGTATAAAGTGAGGCAGAAGACTTCTCAGGAGGTCATAGATGAACTTAGAGAATCTGGTAACCAAAGAAAAGTTGACAGTATCACAAATATCATTGCTCGCCTGTTCTCTGTACCCGAAGTGTATCTAGAAAGAAATAAGACGGGACCTAGAATAAACATAAATGGTAATTCAAATGTATCCGTCGATCAGGATTCATCTTATACAGATCTCGGTGCGACTTCGAGTGAAGCTGTGGGTAGCATAACCGTTGATGACACGAACGTAGATCTCACGACACCTGGTATCTATTTTGTTACCTATACGGCTACCGATGCGCTTGGATATTCCAGTACCGTGAGGCGTTATGTTGTTGTGGAAGCTGTGGTAGAGGAGCAAAGTGGGACGGGTACTCCGAGCGATCCTTTCGTGTTAACATTCACTGGTACTTCACCCCATTTGGATACGACAACTCTGTACAGGGGTAAAACGTATAGATTTGATTACAGTGGAGTACCTGCGTTTGTTAGTGGAGGTTTCGCTATAACAAGACAGGTGAATACCGTTTCGCGACCAAACACCGTAAAATGGGAAATAGGGGCTACATACCCCAATTCTTCAATTACTACATGGACAGTTCCAGAAACATGCCCGGATACTATGTATTGGTACGTTATAAATGGTTCTACGCAAGGTGCCTTAACTATTGCTTATGATACAGCATTACCTACAAGGTATAAGATTCGTTGGCTGGACCCCGATCAGATATTTCCAGCTAAGATTGATAGGGATAATATTGACGCGGGATTTGCACGTATAGAAAATTTGTTCACCGGTAGAAGACCCGCAGCTTCCGCCGCTGGTTTACATTTTGATACCACCATGAACATGGCCAATAACTTATCATTAAGTTCCGCGGCTACCGGTGGCCCCACAGCAAGCGACTATAGTGTAGTTCCCGGTGGATTTGAGTATAATGGATGGACGGAAAGTGGTGAAATTACTTGGAAAACAGCTGGTCGCGTGACGGTTAGTGGCAACGACAGTATTTACGACAAGGCTGGGACACCAAAAAACTTTACGGAGATGACAGTCGCACACGAAGGTCTACACGCTATAGGAACTGGTTCAACCACCGCTATCATAGGTAGAAACTTTAACGGTAATACAGGACTTGCAATCAGACACCCAACCGATCCAGGTACAGAAGGTAGCGAAAACTATCTTTGGACGGGTTCAAACGCACTCACGTGGTACAAAAATTATTTCGGTAGTAACATCAGTTCGGATGTTGAGGGAGTTCCGTTTAAAGCTGGAGACTTGTCACATTGGGATGATTACACAAATGGAGGACGCGCACTTGAACGCACCATAAATGGTAAAACATATTTGGGAATATGGGATGAAGTTGTCACCGCAACTGGTGGTGATTACATAACTGGTTTGACTGCTGGATTGTTAAAGGATATTGGTTTGCCAATCAATATGAGTAATGTTGAAACATCTACTCCACCGACGGTAGCAAAGACGTGGGCGTTTGATGTGGGTGCCGGTCTTACACTCACAGCGAACACGGATGTGTACACAAATGTGTATACCAACTCTTCCCTCTCCGGAACAAATCCAGAACTGAAAATGGAACCTGAAGATGTGGTCGTACTCAACATTTTAGCGGGTGGAGCTACCATAAACGTGTACTCGAATACATCTGTAGGTACTATGGAATGGGATCCTCTCACGACGGGGGTAACATCTGGTACTATTACGGTGGCACCGACGAATTCTAATGTGGAACAGTGGCTATATAACAGCGTCTTTTACACCGATGGTACGAATCATGGTAAGATTACGGTCGATAGTATCGTGTATGACGAAGGAAGAGATCACGATTCCGATGGTGTTTATAACAATCGTGATCCACAAAGTCTTTCGTTTACACCCGAGTACACAATCTTTACCGATTCCAAATTTGATGCGGCCATGAAATGGCAGGGTTCGAGTGATGGGTACTACACGGCGAATACATCTACCACGACAAACTTTCCTCTTTATAAGGCGTCTACCAACACTACGACACCTACGAGTGGTTTTACAGTTTCGGGTGGTGAGCCGTGGGCGCTATCTGCTGCGGTCATTTGTGGGAGAAGACAAGCTGGTTGGGATCAAGATTCTGGTATCGTTCTTTTGAATACACAAGGTGGTGGGGATGGAAACATAACTCTCTCTACACACGAAAATAAAGAGACGGGTGATTTCTACGCAAAGTTCAAATATGGAAACAATGTTGAAATTACAACAGGTAATGTGGCATACAATCATTATTACACGGGATTTTATGTTGAATATGATGGTGCCCAAGGTTTCCGTATGTTTACATACGATTACAAGACCGACACATTGACCCAAGTTCCTTCCGCTAATGTGGTCGTAACAGGTACCGTGGGTCCCATGCGTGCGGCAAACTTCGAAGTTGCAAAGACTCCCGGTGCTGATAGATACTGGAATGGACGAATATCACATGTTACCGTTACAACCCTTAGGTCAGGTGTAGCTCTTCCAACTAATACAGAAGTTCTCAACATGATTAAAAATCCAGATACATGGTTGACTACGTACAAGGTTGGAAATCCATTAAGGTTACCGGGTGCGACAATTGACGACGCTACTACCACGACACCTACCTCGTTAAGTTTAAATGTGGTCAGTGGATACTATAGACTTGATGGTGCTTTCATTCGTACACAGGGAACCTTGGCCGATCCTGGTAGTCTCAAGAAATCACTCACAAGAGGTACTGTGTATTCTATAGATTTAACAGACTCAACTTTAAGTGGAAAACAGATGCGTTTATCTACATCTCCTGTGTATCACATCAGTCTAGAGGCGGCTCAAGCTAATGTATATAATTCTAATGTTACGTACACATCTGATTCTATAACTATCTCCGCGGGTGATGATACACCAGACTTTTTGTACCTCTTTGACAACCTTGACACAACAGACCCACAATCTCCCCGTGACGGACCTCTTGAATTTACTGGAAGCGGATTTCCTTCGGGTTCAGTCGTCACTACTTTCACGAAACGGTCCATTGGTGATAGTGACTCATCGGCTATTCAAAAATCGGCACAAGCGACAAAGGTGTACTATTTTACGGGTCTTTTGGCTAAGGGTCCAGGTGTAGCATCTCAAGAAGCACGTTTCAGAAATGATGTTTCGTACGACGCGACAGAACATTTTCTAGTAAGTAACTAAAGAGGAATGAACTCTCTGACTGAAAAAATACACGCTAAGTTTTGTTCAGATAATGCCTGCAAGGAATGCAGTAAACCAAAGTGGATTCCTTGCCCACATTGTGGGGTAGAGTATATGGAGAGATTGATGACTGAACACATAAAGGTGTGTCCTAGTCTGCGTACATGAGACCCGCAATTCCATTTTTGATTTTGATGAAATTATAATTTACCGCGTAGATTGGACGGTTCACCGGTGCCGTGCAATGTATTCTGAATCCATCGATCCGTGAAAAATTTAGAGAACCTGTCATTTGGTATCGAGACGTGTTTATACAAAACGGATAGAAGAACATATTCTCGGCGTTAGAGGATGAATATTCAGTGTGATAATAGGAAGGTACGGCCGTGAAGAACGGTATCGCCGTTTGTTTTTCTGTGATATCTACACCGTTTACTTCTAGGCTTACTTTGTTAGTGACCGACACCAGGTTATTGTCTCCATATGCATTACTAGAAGCTATGAATTTTACGGGGTGGTTAAAAAAGAGAGTCTGAACAGTGTCATTCGAGGGTTCCGTTTTCTGGACTTGTTGAATGAGCATTACACGCTCGGTGGGCTGAGCGATTCGTAAACGTTCCTCCGTGTCTAGAGCGACGTACGTGGCGAAGAATTTCGGTTTATAATTTGCATTAAAATTGGAACTCCACTTGATTTTGATTCGAACGTCACTGTACTGTAAGGCCAGAATGGGTAAACTGTATCCCCAGTTTTCACAGAAAAACCAACGGAACGGATAAAAGTAGGATTCGGAACCTAACCCACCATGCAAAGAAGCCTGGTACGACTTTGCGAACGATGAAGCGAACAAATCAATCGCAATTTCTTCTGTAAATTCTGAAGACTGTTTATCTATGAGCTGATCTCCGATGTATAATTCTGCTTCTTCGATTACGTTTGACCAATCATCGATAAGTTTGGCCGTTTCATTTTCTTCTATGGTCATGAAACAGTAGTTCAACAGATCACCTGAACGACGAAGTGTGATGGTAGATGTATTCCCTGCACCCGGATTTCCATCGATCGTCTGTTGTTCCTGAAAAAGTGAAAAATTCGTGTGTCTCTTATGAGTCGAGTTGAAAAAGCTCAACTCAGGATTCCCAGTTATGTGTACGTCTTGTGCACCCAAAGCGATCAATCTGGTGATAGCTCCGGAACCAGACATTACTATATTTAAAAAAGATAATTTTAAACACCTAAGTGAGCCCCGCCTCATCAAGTTTTCATCAAACCTACTACCAACATGAACGTTACTTCTGTCACCGATTACATCCTCAAGCTCGAGAAGCTCAACGAAGAGTCTCGCACCAAGATTGAGCATCTCAAGAAGCTCCTCGACGAGGCCAACAAAGAAAAGGTCGCTGCGCTCAAGTCTCTGTACCACACGACCGCTCGAGTCACCGAGAAGGAGTGTGTGAACCAGGGTCTCGTCGACCGTCTCCTCGAACTTGGGGAGATGACTTCCGACTTTTACAAGACTGCCGCCTACAACAGGGGTGCGGAAATTCTTCGCGGACTCGACTACGAGGTTGAATCCGGTGAGAGTGTCATGCACATCAAGGGTATCGGCAAGTCTATCGCCACCAAGATTGACGAGTACCTCGAAGAGCAGGACCCCGACTACGAAGAGTCCGTTGCCTCCAACGACTACGAGTCTGACGAGGACACCGAGTCTGAGGTGGACAGCGACGACGAGTATTTCGTCAGCTACAATCACGACATCTACACCATGCTCAAGGACTACGCCAAGAAGGAATCCAATCCTTACAAGATTCAGGCGTACGAGAATGCCGCCGGTGAGATTTACTACCTACCCTTCAGGGTTACCAGTGGTAAGGATGCCATGAACCTTCCGGGTATCGGTAAGTCCATCGCCGCCAAGATTGACGAGTTTCTCAAGAAGACCACTTCTACCAACGAAGAAGTGGCACGAGCTCTCGAGGAGTTTGCCGAAGACCTCGAAGACCCTTTCAAGATTCGTGCGTACGAAAACGCTGCTGGACTCATCCGCAATCTTAAGTTTGAGGTAACCAGTGGTGAGGAACTCGCGGAAGGTCCCAAGAAGGTGAAGGGTATTGGCAAGAGCATTGCCAGAAAGATTGATACGTTTCTTCAGACTGGGGAAATGAATTAAATCCACTGAGCTGGTTGCTTGACCTTCTTTTTGGGTCTGCGACCAAGACGAGAGAGTACATATACGTAGAACAATAGTCCGTACCTTATCATTTATAATTTTAATTCAAACGAATCTTTTTTTTTACCGTCATACGCGTTCACGATACCCGATTCTATCATTTTTTCGTTCACGGACCGCTTATCTCCCTTACGTCTATATACTGTCACTAAGGGTCGACCGTATTTATCGTTTTTACCACATTCAATCCATACTAAGCCGTTAACCCTGTTTCTACACATAAATGGGTTCCATAATTGGTAAGGTGCGCGATCATCAAATCCACACTCTTCCTTAAACATGTCTCGCGCAAGTTTAGCGAGGTGAATATGTTCTGCTCTATCTTTCAACCCAAGACTGGGTTTTATCTCAGCTGAGTCATAGCCGATAGTTCTAAAATTAAACTTTAAGGGGCGACCATGAAGCATGATAACCGCCTTGAATGTATCTCCATCGTATACACTTGTGATTTTTGCATACCCCTTGTATTTGTTGAGACTAAAAACTGGCATCGAATCATCAACACCAGAAAGAATTCTTTTAGTGAAACAGCAATTCATATATAAAGAGGTCGGGGCTCCTCTTTAATATTTTTCTTGACTAATAATAAATAATGGTTTCGTATGTACTCAACGTAGACAAGGTGGGTGATCTTAAGTTTGGTCGTAAGAAGTGCCGTCTCCACAAAAAGGAGGAAGTGGTGAAGGTTGCCAGGGATTATGGTATACGTACTCCCAATAAGAAGACTGTCAAGGAACTTTGTGGAAGTTTAAAGAAGAAAATTCAAAAGGCTGAGCGAGTTTCGCGAGAGGAGGTCGCCAACATGAATAACGTCCCCCTCGCCAAACTGTATCCCGAGGCTGCCAAGAAGCGTGCGGCCGCCAAGAAGCGCGCTGAGAAGAAAGCCTTTAACAGGAAGGTCGCGGCCAATTTCATGAAGAGTATGGTGACGAAGCGTATCACTACGCCTGTGCGTGCCACGGTGAGAGCTGTGATGCCCATGCCCAAGCCCCAAAAGAAGGCTCAACCTCTCACCAAGGATGAAGCAAAGAAACGTATCATGG
>Ga0181561_10001632_pt1 | contig 19925 bp, 9 predicted proteins | sample 011ome_19_FD_133760 | JGI IMG/M metagenome (GOLD analysis project Ga0181561, IMG submission 133760) | Coastal salt marsh microbial communities from the Groves Creek Marsh, Skidaway Island, Georgia - 011510BT metaG (megahit assembly) | ecosystem: Environmental > Aquatic > Marine > Intertidal zone... | reverse complement strand
GGACTTGCGGGGAGTTTGGCGGTAAGGTTGTTTTGGTTTTGTCGTCCTTGTTGTTGTTGTCTCCGCCGCTCGATAATCCTCCCATAGACCCAAATCTCGGCGTTGACGGTGAGCCGGGCGTTTTGTCACCGCCGCTCTTTTCTCCGTCGCTCTTTCCGCCTCCTCCAGGAGTCGTAGTTCCGCTGACGTTTTTCGGCGTTTGCGGATTGGAAAGTTCTTTCTTCGGTAAAGGAGTCAAAGTCGCCGTCCATCGGTCCAGCAACGTCGGATGCGCTTCCATCACCTGCAACAAAATCTCAGAGATGACTTCCTGAAAACCAAACCCGCCGCCCCAACCTAATACTCTCGCTAAATCGTTCCCGGTGCCCAACGGCAAAATTGCCACCGGCGGTTTTCTAAATGTGGTCGATAATCCTCCTGCTCCACCTGCTAAACTATTGTTGATATTAGTATTACTACTATCTGCACCATCCGCGTCGATGTTTCCATTCATGCCGCTGCGATTACTCCCACCCGAGGCGTTCATCACGGCATCGCTCGCGTTCGCCATTCTCGCGTCGAAATCCTCTTGCGCTAAATCGTCTAAAGCTTGCAAAATCCAACCGACGGTTCCGTCTCCCCCGCAGACTAAAATTCTCACGTTCGGCACGCTCGCGAATAATTTCAACGCCGGCGCGGGGCCAGTCTTGTGCAAGTCTACCACTTGCAACGGATTCAAGTTTTGACGCATCGCTTCCAACAGATGCCTCCCTGTTTGCCCGCCGGAGCGCGAGTTTACAAACACCAACAACGGCATCGCGTCTTCCGGCAACAAGTCCACGTCTACGCTTAAAATCGGCGAATACGCGTCTTGGTCGTCCATGAAATACTGCTGAATCCCTCCGTTACTAATTCCGCCATTCTTCCCACTTTTCTTCCCTTTCTTCTTTATGTACTTTTTAATCTTCCTCGTCACCCGTTTCAGCGGGCTCCGCATCGGCGCTTCCGTGACGCACTCCGGCGGCAATATCAACCGCACGTGTCGCGACTTCTTCAAAAAATGCCACCATCCTTCTCGCTCTCTCCTGTGCTGCGCGAATTGCGCGAGAAACCACCTCCCGCTGATCAACAACACGAGCAGCGACACGAGTATCTGCAGCACTTGCTCCTTCGTTTTCGGCGCGTACTGACTAAACGGAACTCTCTCCACGAGAGACGTGACGTTCACCACCCAACCGGACAACGCTTCCCCAGAGCGTGGAACATTCGTCTTCAAATCGATCAAAATCGGCCCGGGACTGGCGCTCGATTTCGAAAACACTTTCTTCCGCAGCGTGGCGAAGATCGGCGAGGACTTGTTCCACAGCGCGGAAGAGATGCCCATATCTCTCTCTTCAAATTTGATATCTCGGACCTTCAATTTTCTCCCGTTTGAATTGTAAATTCCCCTAATAACTCTATTCAAAACGCTCTCTCTCTCTCTCTCTCTCTCTCTTCGAACAGATTTGCAAAAATCGAAGCAAAACGAACGAGAGAAGCGCGCTCTTCTTCGCTCTCTCTCTCCCCGCGTGGTGCGGTTGTTGTCGTCGTGTTTTGCGCGCTCAAACGTCCGCGCGCGCGAGTCAGTCCGGGAAGATTCTCTTCTTTTTTTCTGTCGCGTTCTTTTCTTGGTTTTTGTTGATATGGGTTTAGGGTTTAAGAGCGATGTTGAACCCCTAAACTATCCAAAAAAGCACACGATTTTCTCTTCTCTTCTCTCGGGAAAAGAGAGCTTCACTGTTAAAGAAAGAAGAAGCCCAACCAACAACGCACGACCAACCATTATCATCAGCGCGCTGCTTCACAGACGACTCCGAGCGACGACGAACGAGACGATGAGCATTGGACGCTACTTTTGTGCGTCTTCTTGTTCTTCGACGACGCGCAGCAGCTCGTCTTCTTCGTCTTTGTCGAACAACGCGAGGTTTTGTCATTACGCGAGTGGACAATTTAATCATCAGCGGCGGCTGCAAAAGCGCTCTTCTTCTTCCTCTTCTTCTTCTTGTTTTGCTCGAGGGGAGAGGATTGGTTATTTTTTGAACGGAAGGAAGGCGAGGGAATTTCGCGGTGGTGGCGTCGGCGCGTCGGCGTCTGCTGAGGGTAATGCGGATGCGTCGTCGTCGTCGTCGGAGAAACAGGGACAAAAGTCGTTTGCAGATTTGGGCGTCCCGAAGCAAATTGTAGATTTACTGCGCAAAGCTGGCATCGAGAAACCTTCGGTGGCGCAATTAGCGGCTTTACCGGAGCTGATTGATTTGAGAAAGATAGAAGATGAAGATGATAAGGCGTGGAGTGTATCAATGCCATCGATCGCGATGCAGTCGCACACCGGTTCTGGGAAAACTTTGGCGTATTTGATACCGATATTCTGCGACATCTTACGAGAGGAAGAGGCGATGGAGAAGATGGATAGAGATCAAAAAAGGCACGTGAACGATGTTCGGGCGATGATTGTTGCACCGTCGCAAGAGTTGGCGATGCAAATCGTGAGAACCATAGAAACTGTGTTGGGACCGTACGGGAGAGATATTACGCAACAGCTGATTGGAGGCGCGAACGCGAGGCGACAAGAGGAAGGCTTGAGGAAAAAAAGACCGTTTATTGTCGTCGGAACGCCCGGGAGAATTGCAGAGATGTCCCGGATGGGAGTGCTGAAAACACACGGTGTGAGTACGCTCGTCATCGATGAGGCAGACGACTTGTTGGCGAGTAACTTTCGAAGAGACATGGCTAGGATAAACGAACACTGCGGCAAAAGTGCGAAAGGCGGGAGGAGAACCATCATATGTTCGGCAACTCTGAAGCAAGAGACGTTAGATGCGTACGCGTACGTGGCACCTGATCTAAAACTCGTCTTGGCGGATTACGAGATGAATAAGCCGGCTAAAGATGATGGAGGTGTGACGAATGGAACAAGTGAAGGAGGAAAGGAAAAGGAAACCAAAGAGATTGTCAACGACGACGGAGAAGAAGACGGAGAAGACGAAGATATCGTCGAAAAAGCTCGTCGTAAAGCTCAAATGAAGAAACAAATAATGATCAACGCCGAAGAGCAACAAGTGATGAATCGAGGCGCAGTTGCACTGCCACCACACCTTCAACACTTGTTTATAGAAGCCGAGAGAAATCGCAAAGTGGATGCGTTGAGAAGAGCCGTTCACGCGATGGACGTCCAAAGATGTCTCATTTTCGTCAACTTTGGACGACGCTCGAAAGATATCGAAGGAAAATTGTCCGCTCGAGGCATGCCCGTAGCTTCATTACACGGCGACATGGACAAGATTCAACGCGAACGAGTTTTGAAAAAGTTCAAGTCTGGGGAAATTCGCGCGCTGTTAGTTTCCGATTTAGCGGCGAGAGGTTTAGACATACCAAATTGCGATTGCGTCTTCAATCTCGAGTTACCCACCGACGAAGTCCACTACGTCCACCGCGCTGGACGCACCGGTCGGATGGGCGCTCCAGGCGTCGTCGTCTCTATCAGCGAACAGAAGGAGAACTTCGTCTTGGATAAATTTGCGCAAAAGTTAGGCATTGAAATCGTAAAGGCGTCCCCGGAGCGCGGTAGAATGAACGTGAAAGGGAACAAGGCGACGTTTTGATCCTGTATATTGAGAAAAAGCGTCCCATCATGTAAAGTCTATGTGTTGTAGTTTTAAAATTAATATTATATAATGAGTATAGTAATAATCTGCCGCGTGTCATGTCTTTCATGTACGTATTTTTTCACCAACTTCCACGATTAGTAGTACACAAGGAACGAATCGTTCGCCGCGTTGAGTCGATCCTTCATCTTATCCCACCTTCTCTCCGAACTTCCCGTCGTCAACGTGAAAAACTTCCCTTGCGTAATCGTCACAGTTGTCAAGGCGTGTCTCTCGTAACTCTTCGTCTTCGACACAAACTCAAACGAATAATACAAGTGCCCGTCCTTATCCGTTCTTTCCTTAGCGCTCAACAACTTCCCCAAAGCCCCCGGCGCCGACAACGCTTGCTTCACCAACGTCTCCGCAACTTCTTGCGCGGTGCCAATATCTTTCAACGATTCTCTCTCAGTCGGATAAATGTTTAACGAAATAGACTCTAACGGTTCGATGATGTCTTTGAACACCTTCGCCTGCCCGTCGACGGAGATTTCTTGCCATCCAACCGGGTAGATGAACTGATAACCTTCTCTCGTTTCCTTGACGACGTTGAAACCAGACAAAGCGTAAGACGGGTTGACGTTTTGCGTTAACGCGACCGCGCCAGCCGCGGTGGATAAAACCGCCTGGCGTCGAGACAAAGAGGAGGAGGAGGAGGAGGAGGAGGAGGATTCCTCTTCGGACGAAGCGCTACATTTGATGATGGACGTTTTCCTCGTTCGCTTGATGGAAGATTGGACCTGCGCGCGTAAATCGCGAAAGATGGAAAGAACGAGAGAGAGAGAGAGCGTCAGCGCGACTAAAAAAGAGGACGCGCTGTTCAACGCGCACTCGTTCATCGGAAGAAGAGAGACCTCACACATAATAAAACGTCACTCGATCCGAGAGAAGACAAAAACAAAGGAGAGAGGATACAGAAGATTACGTAAAAAAAGAAATCCAAAACCAATCGCAACAAAGAAAAAAAGAAACAATTAGCGTCTCTCTCTCTCACACACTCACCTTTTGACCACCAACGACGGCTTTGGCGACGACGCCGTTTTGAACGCGTGGAGCGGCGGCAGAAGCAAACATTAAGATATTGTTTCTTAAAACAACGCGCGTGGGGGGATTCTTGTTTTTTTTTGGAAAAAAAATTTTTTTTTTTTTTTAAAAAAAAAAAAAAGAAAAATCGCGCCGCGAGATCCTTTTTTTCAAAACGACAGACGACGACAGACGACGAACGACGCGAGCAAAAAGGACGACAGAGAGAAAACCGCGACGGATTTCGGACGACGTTTTGACGACGACAACAAACGAGAAGAGAGAAAAGAAAAGCGAGACGACGACGCAGAGATACGCGCGAGATTCGCTTTAGAACGAGAGGATTGTTTATTTATTTTTTCTCTTCTCGCTCTTCGTGTGTTTGTGTCTCATCGCCGAAGAAGAGAGAGAGAGACTGTTTGCTTCGCTTCGCGCGTGAAGCCTCCGCCGCTCTCCGATGAGCGCGAACGGCAAGAAAAAGACGTCGTCGGCGGCGGCGAAGACGACGTCGTCGGCGAAGAAGTCGACGTCGGCGTCGTCGTCTTCGAAGAACAAGAAGAGAAAATTGAACGACGGTAACGACGACGACGAGAAGACGAAGAAGATGGACGTCGACGACAAAAACGACTCTGAGCAAAAGCCGAAAGAGGAAAAAGGAGGAAAAGACGACGACAAAGAGGACGGGTTTCCAGCGTCTGCGTTCGACGTCGACGCGGACCGCGAAAAGTTTAAAAAAGGTACGCTCAAAAGAGAGGCGTACGAGATGCTCGAAAAGCACTGGCCAGAGATGAAAGATACGAACGAGCTGTGGGAGCAAGGTTTGAGAGAGAAACGGAGCCTCGGGAAGTCTAAAGCGGTTTTAGCGTCTGGATTGTCACACGACGCGGTGTTCGTGAGAGTGCCGGGAGGTTCGAGCGGTTCGACCGCCACGGGAAAGTGGGCGTTGCGATGTTTCGTCGGAAGTAAGAAAGTGGCAGCGGCCGCAGTGGTGAACGCTCAATCGCCCGCGAAAAAGAAAAAGACGGACGACGATTCGGAGGAGAAACTGGACAATGACTCGCCAAAAGTTACGACGGGACCAATCAGATCGGTTGCGCTGAAAGGACCGTCGAGTGGCGAGTTGTTGAGCAAAGTGCAGGCTTTGCTTTCCGGAAACGCGAAGAAGACGCAAAGTGATGACGACAACGGCGACGATACTGAATCGCCATTAAAGATTGCCTTGAAATCAAACGTCGCTCGTCTCTCTCGAGCGACCAAAGATATTAACGACGCCAAAGAACGCATGGAGCGATACCAACAAACGCTAAAGCAGCTCAAGAAGAAAGAGGCGGATTTCAATGACCCAGCGAAACGACCAAAGATTGAAAAATTGAAAACGCCCGCACAGTTCAAGAAAGAAGATGGATGTCCCAGTCAGAAGGGCTTACCGAAAGAATTCTTAAAGTTCACCGGAAACAAGAACGACCGACAAGCTTTATCGAAATGGCTCAAAGGGAGAGAAAAAGCTGAAGAAGCGATTAAAGCCGCCGTCGACGCGTACGTGGAGAAACGAAGGAAAGAGATGAAAGATCAACAGGCGGCTTTGAAAGTGGACCCGAAGAGGATAAAGTCTCAACTTACCAGCGCAACAGTTGCATTCGAACGATCTAAATTGCATCTTCAAGCGTGCGAAGACGTCCACAAAGCGTTGCAAGTTAGGGACCAAATCATTTTAGAGTCTGACGTAAACGATTGGGAATATACAAACAAACTGGGAGAATTCGAGCGCGTGTTTTTGCACCTCGAGAAAACGAAATCAGAAAGCTTGGAAGCGGTTCCGGATCGCGAAAAAATGAGACTCCTCGCTAGAGGGCAGGCCGAGGAAGAGAGAGTGCGCTTGAACGAGGAAAAAGTGCGCATAAAGAAAGTGAAAGCGGAGGAGGCTGAGCAGAAGAGGAAAAAAGAAAAAGCCGATCGAGAAGCGGCGAAGGAGGAAGAAAAGAGGAAAAGAATCAACGATGCGAGGTATCCTATCGATGACGACGACTTGAGAAAGGAGTTGATACAAGAGGCAGAAGAGAAGGGAATGGAATTATCATCGCTGCTGCGACCGCTACCGAAACCCGTGCCTGTGGAGAACGGACAAGTTTTAGCAGATGAAGGCGCGTTGGCTGAATTTCTCGCCATTTTTAGCGAAGCGTTGAGTGCGCCGCCGTTGCGAACATACTTAATGGTTCGCGAATGTTTAGAAAACGAAGATAAGCGGCAGTTGTATGTTCTCTATCGCGCGCTATTGCAAGGGGCGTTACACGAAGACGCGACGGGCGTTGGACGCGGGGTCACTCGATTACGCTCCGTCAACGATAACATCGTCTGGGCGCAAGTGATTGTGAAACTTTTACAATTAGAAGGCGAAAGTGCGCACGGAAAAGGCGCGATGGAAATTGTAAATTCTTTATCTAAGGATGGTGGGCGCATCGATAAGCTCACGCTTCAGCAAAACTTGACGCTTTTACGAGCATTAGCCGATTTAGCGCTCGATAGCAGCCCGTGTCACGAAGAATTGGAAGCGCGAGTGCAACAAGCGGATATTTATCGGGCCGAACGTTTCGAAGAGAGAGCTAAACGAAGTAAACAACAAAAACTGCGAGAAGAAAAAGAGAAAGAGGAGAGACGTTTGAAACGAGAAGCTGACGCGCTTGCAAAGAAGGAGCTACTCGAGAAGCAACGGTTAGCGCGAGAGGCGGGAGAACCGATCCCGATGAGTCTTGAAGAAGAGGAAGAAGAGGAAGATTTAGACGCTAAATTTGCCTTACCCGAAGAGTTTGAAAAATACACGGGCAGCGAAATGGATCGATCAGGGTTTCTTAAATGGAAAAAGCTTCGCGAAGAAGCGCAACGCGAACTCGCTGAACAACGCAGATTATACGAAGCGGAAAAATTGAAACAAGAGCGCGAACGAAAGCGCATCGAGAAAGCGGAACTCATGAAAGGCGCGAACGGCGAAGCCATGCGCGAGCGAAAATGGCAGGCAACGTTACAGCGATACCAAGCAGAGGATGACATGGTTCGCGTTCGCGTTCGAGCGCTCGGACGAGATCGAAGTATGGCTACGTATTGGTTTGGCGTTGGCGGGCGCACGGATGCGGTGTACGTCCAATCGTTCGACGGGAAGTGGGGCAAATACGACAGCCAAGATCAAATCGATGCGTTGAACGTGGCCTTAAACGTGAAAGGCGAGCGCGAAGCTGCTTTGAAGCACAGTTTGGCGAAACGCGCGGATATGATTGAGGACGCCTTCGAACGAATTCGAAAGATTCGCAAACAGGAGGAGAAAGAGAAGGATCGGTTACTGGCTTTAAAGTTGGAACAAGAGGAAAGAGAAAAGTCTGGCGCCCGACCGATGCGACAAAAAGTTATGGCCCCATCCGAGATTGACGACGCGCCAAAGGAGTTTGTTCTCTCGCCAGGCTCTCAACGTATGGTTAAAGCGTCTAAAGTCAAAGCGAAACTGAGCGCAAAAGCCACCGCTGTGCAGAAAGAGTTCTTGGATGCGTACCTCGCGTTTGACGACTACAGCGCGGTTCGACACGCGAGACAAGTGATAAAACGTATTGTCGAGCAGGTCTTGGAACTTTCAGTGGAATCGATCGCCGGTGAAAGCATGGAATCGTTGAGAGCCAAACGCGACGAGCTCAGCAGATCTTCGAACAATAGTTTCGATGAATCGTACCTCTCCAAGACGCTCCTGGATCTCGAACAAAAATTGTACGAGTTTCAAAACGAGCAATTCGCGCTCGCGGAGGAAGAAGCCGATCTCCTCGCTCCGGCGCCACCTGAACTGACTAAAAACAGGCTGGAGCAGTTGGTATTAAAACACACAGACCGAGACATGCGATCGTGGAAAATGGCGCGCTCAAAACTTGCTGCAATGCTTCCTCAAGAAGTCTTGGAAGAAGCCGTCGAAGCTCGCCGCCGAGAAATGATTGAAGAACACATGAAAGAAAACGCGGAAGAAAATGAAGACGAAGATGCGGTGCGCGCGAAAATGTTCGACGACTTTGAAAACGATCGATTAGGAGAAGATGTGGACGACGCGAGTATATGGAAACACCCCGGTTACGACAAACGTCGCGACGCCTGGCGCAAAACGCTCCTCGGGGAGAGCGAAACGCAGCTCACCCCAGCGGTGCTGGCGTATTGCGCGAAAGTTTTCAACGATACCATCCAAACCTTCCTCGGTGAAATGCACGAACGGATACAACTCCGCTCCGCGCAAGAAGAAGAAGACGCGCTCGCGGAGAAGAAAACATTCAGAGCGCGGTGTTCAGCCATCGCCAAGAGTGGCTTACAGTGTAAACTTCCCGCCATGGAAGGCAAAAGCACGTGCATCAATCACTCTGGCACCGCGGCGGACGACTTCAGCGACGGAGCCGCCGAAGAGCAAAAAGAAGAAGAAAAAGTCGACGTCGTTAAACCCTTCGACGACATGGACGTCGACGAAGCCGACGACGAGCGAGTGCCCGCGCAACAACAGCAACAAACGTTAAATCCGGAGGGAGATCAAACAGATACTCTCGATTAAATTAAAAGTATCGTAGCAAACACAGACAATATTTTCATCTTATTTTAAAAATAAAAGTTCTAGTCAAAGCAAAAGTCAACACTCTTTTTCCCCAACCGCGCTTTACAAAAAAATCGATCGAAAAACAACGACATGAAGCTGGAAACCGCGAGAGGCTTTAACGGCGAGTGTCGCGACGGCGTCAACGCGTTGTTTTTGTCGCTCGTTGTCTCTCGAAATCGAAATCGTCAATCGCCTTCTTCGGACTTGATGTTGGCGCACCCGTTGGGAGGGTCCGTGTGCCTCCGAAAACTTTCCAAAAATACGACCGGGAAGAAGACCGGCGACGACGACGACGACGACGAAAACGAAGAAGATGAAACGAAGACGATCTTCTTCTGCGACGAATCGGACGTTCGCGACCAGACGCAAATCACGTGCGCGACGACGTCGCCGTGCGGGAAATTTATCGCCTCGGGGTCTCGCGTGAACGTGTCCACGAACGTCGCGCACGTGCGAGTGTGGCCCGTTAGAGTGGTCGACGAGGCGGACGAGCGTCGACGTCAACGTTTACGAGAGAAGACGAAGAAGCAAAGCACAGAAGAAGGAGAAAAAAAGAAGAGCGCGGCGGCGTTAAAGCTGAGCTTGCACAAAGGCGAGGTGATCGCGCTGGCGTTTTCGCCGTGCTCGAAATTTCTCGCCAGTTTAGGCGGCGCGAGCGATAACTATCAACTCGTGTTGTGGCGGTTGGAAGACGGGAAAGCGATGTGCGGACGGAACACGTTCGGCGCGACGACGACGGCGTTCTTGCACCGAACGAGCGGCAATCCGAGTTTAGTGACAGCAGGCGCTGACGAAAGTGGCGTGGTCGTGTGGGAATTCGATAGCGCGAAGAGATCATTCTCGAGCGAGAAGTGTCGATTGGGACAGATTAGAAGAGACGCGGTGAAGGTCGCGGTGAGCGAAAACGACGAGTTCGCGTATCTCGGGACGAAAACGGGCGACGTGTTGAAAGTGTCGCTGACTGGCGATCGATTGTTTAAGAAGAAAAGCGACTACAAAGCGAGCGGTGGAGTGACGAGTTTGGCTTTGGTGAAAAGCACAGGGAGAGATTTACTTTTAGTAGGCGGCGGTGACGGGAGCGTGAACGTGTTGGACGCGGAGACGATGGATGAACATCATTTGAAAGGGAGCAAAGGGAACGGGAAGGTTTTTGCGAATGGAAAGATTACGTCCATCGTCGTGCTCAAGTCGGAAGAAGAAAGCGAAGACGAAGAGCGTTCCGACGATACGACGGTGGAGACGTTCGTTCCAGTCGAACAGGTGAATAAACAGTACCATCGTCGTTCACCCGCGACGATTGTAAAAGTGCCGCCGTCGAACGCGACCATCAAGCGACGTCAACGCGCGGCGAGAGAAAACGCCGACGCCATCGTTACGACGCACATTGTTTTGGTGGGAACGTCAAAATGCGACATCGAGTTGTTTCATTTAACCAGAGATGATAACGACATCATGTACGGAACGGGCGAAATTACGCCCAAAGCGGAAAAGCCGTTATCGCTCGTTTCACCTGCTGCTATAAAAAATAAATCAGACAATGGAAAAGTTTTGATTTGCGGCGGCCACGACGCTCCAGTCAACGATATCGCGTTTCCTCGAAATTGCGAAGGCCTTTTCGCCACATGTGCGGGGACAGAAATACGTTTATGGAGGACCGAAGATTGCGAAGAATTATCGCGCATTAACGCCTCCGGAGTTTCTTCGACGTGCGAAAACGTTGTCTTCGCTCCAGACGGATTCTCGATCATCTCCGCGTGGAGCGACGGTAACATTCGATTTCACTCGCCAAAGTCTGGAACACTACTCGCGACCATGGAAGATTGTCACCCAGCTGGTGTTTCTGCTTTAGAGGTCTCTAGGGACGGTTTAACGCTCATCTCCGGAGGCGTAGATGGTGCCGTCAGAGTGTGGACTCTTCCGGAAGGGGGATACGCCACCGCCGCGCTGAAAGCGTCCATGAAAGAACACCGTGCCAAAATAAATAGCGTCGTCTTTTCAAACGACGAAAGCATCGCCGCGAGCGCATCCGACGACGGAGCGTGTATTCTCTGGAACATGAAAAAAAACTCCCGCTATCGCATGCTGAAATGCTTCAACAACGCGTTCGTCAAGTCTGCTTTATTCCATCCAGCGGACGATTCGATTTTAGTCACGGCGTCTTCCGATAGAAAAATAATTTTTTGGGACGTTCAAACTGGCGAACCTACGCGCGAATTCGAAGCGAACGAAACGAGCGAAGTGACGTCACTTTCCTTACACGCCCTCGATGCGTCGAAAGGCGGCTCGAAAAACCTCCTCTTAGCCGTCTCCGGCGGCAGCGCCGACCCCGTCGTGAAGCTCTTCCGAGACGAAAGCGAAAAAGAACCAGAAAAAGAACAAAAAGAAGAAAATCAGAATCAACAAAAAGTTTCGCTCCTCGCCATCGGTCGCGCCCACTCCACGCGCATCAACAGACTCAAGTTCAGTCGCGACGGCGAGAGAATCGTCAGTTGCGGTCAAGAAGGCGGCGTCTTCGTCTGGCGGATTTGATTTCGAGCGGCGCCGTTGTTGTTTTGAGATCGTGCTTTTTATATTATATAGGACAAAAAGACGTTATTATTAATTTTTTCATCGATGCAAAAAAGCTTCTTCGTTTAACTTTGACGCTCGTCGATCGATTGATTTCATCCACCGTTGTTTTTACATTTTCGCTCTTCGCGAATTTTCGCCGCCTTTCCTCTTTCCTTTTCCCTCTCTCGTCTCAAACTCAAAAGTTAGCAAAAAGTAGGACACGTCGGCCAAAAAAGGAGTTCCGCAGCCAAAAAAAAAGAAGCAACCTTCTCTTCCACTCCTCACAAAGAACAAAAAACATCCAGCGTCTCAAAACAAAATGCAGTCGCTCACGTTTACCAGTCGCACGGTACGTTCGTCTCGTTCCTCTTTTCTTTTTTCGCGCGAATGTGGTTTCAAAGCGCGGATTTCGCGTTCGCGTTCGGGTTGCCGGTGGCGGTTCTGTGGCGCGTAATTTTGCGCGCTAAATTTTTTTTTCGATTGAGAAAAGCGGATTGGCTGCGCTTTTCCAGGCACCCCTCGACTCTCGCCTCGTACCACTCGGCGGCGGCGAGCGTTTTCGGTCTCGCGAAGCTTTCGGAGCGCATCGAGCGATGTTTTCGCGAAGAAACGATATCGTTCGGTGCTCTTCGGTCGTTCTTTCGATGGTTTAAGGGGTGAGCGTCCACTGCGCGCGGAAATGGATTTTATCTAAAAATTGACGGGTCGTGGGTAAAAACCTTATAACCTGAAGAGAGAAGCTTTCGTCGATTTGATTTTCTTTTCCGTGCTCGCCGCGCTCGCGCGATGCGGAATGCTTCGTCGCGCGCGCACTTCTCGCGACTCGCCCAGAGGAGCGTTGTGTTCGTAACGCTAACCAATCTTAACGTCTCTCATCATCACACTTTCACGATAATAAATCAAACAGGCCTTAGCCGGTTCGACTCGAATGGCTTCGACTTCTCAATCGAAAAAGGTTGTCCGAGGCAGAGGCCAACTTTCGGTCACGAACATGGCCGCGAAGGATTTATACTTTAACGCGCAAGACGGTTTGGCGTTGAAGAAGATGCAAAAAGGGGTCGATAAGCTCGCGCACGTCGTCGGCGTTACCTTAGGACCGAAGGGGAGAAACGTTGTTTTGGAATCCAAGTTCGGTTCGCCGAAGATTGTGAACGACGGGGTGACCGTGGCGAAGGAAGTTGAATTAGAAGATCCGGTGGAAAACATTGGCGCGAAGTTGGTGAGACAAGCGTCGCAGAAAACAAACGACCAAGCTGGTGATGGTACGACGTCAGCGACCGTGTTGTCGGCGGCGATGATCACGGAAGGTATGAAGATTGTCATGGCGGGTACGAACCCGGTCCAGTTGACCAGAGGTATGGAAAAAACCGTGGCCAAGTTGGTGTTGAAATTGAAGGAGTTGTCCAAGGAAGTCGCTGATGAGGAATTGGCGAGCGTTGCCGCGGTTTCTGCCGGGGGTAACTTGGAAGTTGGTGAAATGATTGCCGCTGCGATGGCGAAGGTTGGTCGCAAAGGTGTGATTACGCTCGAAGAAGCGAGATCGGTCGATAACAACTTGATCGTCGTCGAAGGTATGCAATTCGAAAGAGGTTTCATCTCTCCGTACTTTGTCACCGATCAAGAAAGAATGATTTGCGACTACGAAATGTGCAAGTTGCTTTTAGTCGACAAGAAAATCTCCTCGGCGAGAGACATGATCAACATTCTCGAAGCGGCGATCAAAGACTCCTTTCCGCTTTTGATCATCGCGGAGGACATTGAACAAGAAGCGATGGCGACTTTGGTCGTGAACAAATTGAGAGGTGCGTTGAAAGTGTGCGCGTTGAAAGCCCCTGGTTTTGGCGAGAGAAAATCGCAATACTTGGAAGATATTGCCATTTTGACGGGCGGTACTGTCGTCAAGGAAGAGCTCGGCTTGTCTTTGGATAAGGTTGGCACGGAAGTTTTGGGTAACGCGGCGAGAGTCACACTCGGCAAAGAGTCTTGCACCATCGTCGGTGACGGGTCCACGGACTTGGAAGTCAAAGCGAGAGTGAAACAAATCAACCGCTTGATTGAAGTTCAAGAAGCAGAATACGAAAAGGAGAAATTGAGTGAACGCGCGGCGAGACTTTCCGGCGGCGTCGCCATCATCCAAGTTGGCGCGCAAACGGAAACTGAACTCAAGGAGAAAAAGTTGAGAGTTGAAGATGCGTTGAACGCGACGAAAGCCGCGGTCGAAGAAGGCATTGTCATTGGTGGAGGCACAACCTTCTTGAAGCTTGGTCAATTCGTCGACGGCATCAAGGAAGAATTAGACAACGACGAACAGCGATTAGGTGCGGACATCATCAAGAGAGCTTTGTCTTACCCGATGAGATTAGTCGCGTACAACTCTGGCGTTAACGGTTCCGTCACGGTCCAAAACGTCTTGAGCCAAAGCGACCCGGATTATGGTTTTAACGCCGCCACTGGTAAGTTTGAAAACTTGATGAAGTCTGGCATTATCGACCCGACTAAGGTGATCCGTTGCTGCTTAGAAAACTCTGTTTCCGTCGCGAAAATCTTTTTGACTTCCGACGTTGTCGTCTGCGAAATCCCAGAAGACGAAGAAGCAGCGACTGGTGGTGCCGGCGCTCTTGACAACTCCGGTTATGGCATGTAATTCGTTTTCTCTAAATAAATTCTAGCGAACAACTAATACAAGAGAGAAGACACGCAGTAGAAAGAGAGACGGAGAGGGGAAGATAAACATGAATAGCAGATTTAAATAACTAATAATAACAACCAAATAAAAAACTAATGTGAATACACCGTGCAGTACGATACCGAGCGCCTAACTAACGTAATCTATCTAACTCAGCTAAAAATGAAGCAGACAAAGGCGCTTCCACCTTCAAGATTTTTGATGAATCTCTCGGATGCGGCACTTCAAGCGATCTCGCGTGTAGGAAAAACGTTGACGTATTTGCTGCTTTGTCGTCGGATTTTCGAATTTTCTTCGGGGTATATATCGCATCATTCACGAGCGGGTGCCCGATTGATGACAAGTGTACTCGAATCTGGTGTTTCCTTCCCGTTCTTGGTAAGATTTCCACGAGACTTGAATTTTGCAATCTTTCCAACACCGCATAATTGGAAAACGCTTCGCGATTATCCACCGGAGAATCTATCTCTCCCTCGCCGTTTTCAAAAATCCCACTCGCAATTGCGTTGTACACTTTCTTTGTTTTCCTCCTATAAAATGAACTCACCAGTTCGCAATGCGTCGCATCGTTTTTTGCCAACAGCATTACTCCGCTCGTGAACTTGTCCAATCGATGTACCACGCCTCTCGCCTCTGCACCGTTCATCTCGCTCAAAGAGAAGGAAGCGTCATCCTTCTTCATGGTCATTAAAAACTCCGACACCGAAGGCGTCGATGGATCGCTCGTCGATGGAATTCCGCTCGTTTTATTCACCGCAATCACATCCTCGTCTTCGTACACTACGTCCATTGGAAGCAAGCCTTCTCGCTCGTATTTATTCACGTTGATCTTCTTCTTTGCCACTTTCTTGTTCGGGCGTTTTAACAGACTAGATTTCTGCTCAGAAACGAATCGCTCGACATCTGCAAAGTCATCTCGCATTCGGCGCAACGCCGTCGCGACTAAAGATACCGATACCAAATCTACTTCCACGCGCTCAAACTCGTCTCGCCAAATACCAAACATCTTCTCAACTTCTTGATACCTCTGATTTTCCAACAAAGCAGAAAGCGCGATGTTGAACGAACTCAGCGCCCGCCCAGAGACACTTTTACTCAGTTTCGGTTCGTTCTTCTTCTTTTTCCCGAGTGCGTCCGGATTGTTTCTGGAAATGGCGTCCGCAAACTCCCTTCCCGAGATTGTTTTCCCGCATTCAAACAGTTGGACGTCTTCTTCGTCCGAGATGAACTTTTGGCTAAAAACGCGCTGGAGAATTTCGCCGTGATGGTGGTAGTCGTCGTCGTCGCTGTCACTCGCGAGAACTCGAATCGAAAATGTTCCGCGATGTTGTTTGTTCGCGAAGCATCTCTTGACGTCGCGCGAAAACGCGCGACGAGAGAAGGAGCAGAGGTGACAAAGCGTTTGGCTCATGTTTGTTGTGATGTTGTACAAATGCTTTTCTGAAAAAATCGTGATTTTCTCTCTCTAATACTCTTGACTATTCAATCCGTGCTTCTCCCACGTGATGTCTCTCCCGATGACGTTGGTCTGATGGCCAACGCGTTCTCTGAGCGCGTTCGCTTCGTACGGTCCGACCGAACCGTACGGGTACGGGTACGGTTTCATCCCGCCGGCGTCGATGTATTTCAGAAGCGGAGTGAAAATCGTCCACGCGGCGACGAGTTCGTCTCTCCGGACGAAATGTTGCTGGTCGCCGTTGATGCAGTCTAATATCAAACGCTCGTACGCCTCTGGGATGGCGACGCGTTGGTAACGAGTGGTGTACAGAAGTTCCAACTCGCTTTGTGCTAAATTCATATCTAATCCGGGTTCTTTGACAGTCATCTTCATAAAAATAGTCGGGTCCGGTTGTAAACGAACGACGAACTCGTTCCGGGCTTGTTTACCTTGCACGCGTCGGCTTTCGAATAAATCACCCGGGACGTCCTTGAACTGCACGCGAATTTCACATTTTGCTTCATTCAACGCTTTACCGGCTTTAATAATAAACGGGACGCCGTCCCAACGTTCGTTTTTAACGTACATTACGCAAGTGCAAAACGTCGGCGCCGTAGAATTTTCCGGCACGCCCGGATCGTCCACGTACGCCGGTTGCCCGTGAGGACCGGTCGAATACTGCCCAACGACCACGTTATCCGTCGACACCGGCGGAATACATCTCAGCACCTTCAACTTCTCGTCCCGAATATCGTCTGGAGACAGAGAACACGGTTTCTCCATCGCCACTAAACACATTATTTGTAATAAATGATTTTGAATCACGTCGCGAATGATGCCGTAGTCGTCGAAATATCCTCCTCTTCCTTCGGTCCCAAACGGTTCCTTAAATATAATCTGGACATTTGCAATATTATCTCGATTCCACAGCGGGGAAATAAACCGATTCGCAAATCTCATGACGACTAAATTTTGTACCAACTCTTTCCCTAAGTAATGGTCAATTCTATATAACTGCTCCTCGCTAAACAACGCCGATAAGCTTTGGTTCAATTTTTCGCTACTCTCTAAATCTTTCCCGAACGGCTTCTCGACGACCACTCTCGTCCAGCTTCCTTTCGTGCTCGACATTGCGCACGCCTTGATTTCCGCGCACACGGACGGATACACCACCGGAGGTAACGCTAAATAAAAAATTCTATTCCCGACCACTCGCTTATACTTCTTATTCTCCGCCGAGGACGACGACGGGGTGGTGATAAACGCATTCTCCTTCCAATTCATCTCCACCTCTCTCTCCAAACGCTCGATGACTTCGTTCAGCCCGGAAAAACACGGTGGACCTTCTTCCATCGATGAATAGTCCCCCTGCACGTAATCGCAAATCGACAGAAAATGTTCGATTTTCTCGCTCGAAGAGTCTTTCAAAAACGACCGGATTTTGCTCTTGAATTCATCCAGTTGAAGTTTCGATCGCGCGTAGCCTATGATCCTCGTGTTGAACGGCACGTGACCGGCTTTCCACAGCGAAAATAACGCCGGGTACGTTTTCTTCCTCGCTAAATCGCCAGAGGCACCCAAAACGGTAATGGTGAGGCATTGCGGATGGCCTTTGAGTTTCGAGGACGAAGAAGGCGTTTCCGCGCCGAGGGAGTTGTTGATGTTTCCCGACGAAGAAGGCGGGTCTATCGTCAAGTCTGGTTTCATGGTTATCGATCGACCGAAAGATCTCTCGTTGATCGCTCTTCTGTTTCCTCTCTTTCTTTTAATCGCAGCGCTGCTAAAGTATGCGCTCAAAGAGAGAGTGGGAAAGAGTAGGAGAGAGCGCGCGTTTCGTTTTTGTTAAAGAGTGAGGACAAAATAACAATACGAGAGGAAGCTTATTTAAACGAAGAAGCGAGACGCGAGCCCAAGTGTACGGTGCAACAGCACTTTAAAATGTAATTTAGATATATATATTGATATGTTACGGGTATAAAAATTATCAATCGACGGAGAACTTGGCGTCCAAATCTTTATCGCCACCTTTCGGTCGTCCGCCTCGAGCCGGCGTCGCGCCGCTCTTCTTCGTGTCTTTCAACTCCGTGGGTCTAAATCCAGGCTTGAATTGGCCTCTCCCCGTGGCGGCATCTCGAACGGTCGCAGCTAAACTCTTCATTTCGACGATGTTTTCGGCGATCTTACCGGTACCACCGCCGCCGAGTTTGGCAGAGTCGAGAGGGGATGCGGAAGAGGACGGACCAGACGCCAAGCGTTGGTTTTCGATGTCGCCCGGTCTTTGGTACCCGGGGACTCTCGTCGCGTCGTGGGTAATAATCATACCGATCGAACTGAAAATCGCGAGCCAAATAACGCTGGCGACGATCGCACCTAACGCCGCGGCTTGCTTGAAATGCGCAGATGCGAACGCGGCAGCGGAACCAGTGGTCACCGCCGGTCCGATGTACGCGTGTTGCAACGCGTGCCAATGCAAACGCATGGACTCAAACGTATCATCCGCGCCTTCCGCCGCCTTCCTCGCCGCGACGACTATAAAAATACCGCACGGAACCGAAATGAGCAAGTGTAACGCCAACAAACGTCTATCGTGCTTCAATGTTCCATAAATCCCCGCCGCCGACGCAATCACTACAAAAACTGCTGCTCCTCCCAACGTTTTCGCCGCGTGTTTTCCGGCGATTGGATGTTCAGCGCCTTCCTTTGTCGACAAAAACTCCACGTTGGACATCTCTATATCGACATAATCCGCCACTTGGAACTTAATCCAATCCACAAAGTCAGTTGACACTCTCCCTTCCGTGTGGTTCACCCCAGTCAGCGCCAATCGACACGACACGTCGTGTTGAATCTCGCTGACTTTTGTCATTCTCGCGTACTCGACCCATACGCCGTCGGCGTACCACTTGCCGACCGGTGCCGGAGGCGAGTCAGATGCCGGCGGTTCACTCTGACCCGGCGGTAACGGAGCAGGCGGAGGCGGTTCATGAAATATCGGTGGTAAGAAAATGTCCTCCGGGTACTGCTCCAACGTCTCCTTCAATGTAATCGCTCTCCACGGGTCAACGCCGATCTCGTGCACAAACTTCGTGTTCAAATCCACCGCGATTGCATCGTTCACCCGGTACGTCGACCTCGCCACCGTGAACGCCAAAACCGCCAAAACTACGCCAAAAATCCACCCAGCGACGTTTGAAAAACCACCCATTCTTCTCGCCGTATATCTCACCCCCATAATAAAGCTCGCGCTAAACATTGCGATCAAAATAAACACCACGCTCGTCTTTGAACTCGCATCCACGCGGTCGATCCACGAGATCGCATCAATAGTCGTCAAATTTTTTGCTTGATCAATTTGGTCTATCGTGGAAATGTTGAAAAATTCAATCTCCTCTCCTTGTCTCGTCACGGCTTCGTCGATGTTCACCTCCTCGCCGTTGTAATACGACTCCACCATAGCCGGAGCGTTTTGCCGGTAAATTTGAAACACGCAAATCGCGTACACGAACCCAATCAACGCGAAAAACGTCCACCCGTGATACAAAATCAACATCAACTTATTCCTGGTGTACACCCCAGCTAAACCATACACGCTCGTAATCAGCAACAGCGCGCCTAACACCGTCGCCGCTCTCGCCGGGTCGTCGAACACCGTCGCCTCGTAATCTGATCCTTCAAAAATCTTGTTCAACAAAACAGCTTTTTGCCCACTCCTCGTCCCGTACGCGACTAACGCGATCCCAGAGCACACGGTCGCGATGTTCGCGCAGAGCAATAAAACAACCGCCAAGAGCATTTCTCTGGTTAACCCGGGGTGTTCCGGCGCCGCCGTCGGTTGGATGCCCACCATTGTACCGTATTATATCTCGCTCGATTTTAGCGCGCGATTCTCTTTCCTAAAAATTCGATTGCCGAAACACACACGCACGAAAACGTTCCTCGACAAAAGTAACCAAAGGTTGT
>Ga0181561_10001627_pt1 | contig 19938 bp, 12 predicted proteins | sample 011ome_19_FD_133760 | JGI IMG/M metagenome (GOLD analysis project Ga0181561, IMG submission 133760) | Coastal salt marsh microbial communities from the Groves Creek Marsh, Skidaway Island, Georgia - 011510BT metaG (megahit assembly) | ecosystem: Environmental > Aquatic > Marine > Intertidal... | reverse complement strand
TGTCGTAGTAGGAGTAGTAGTAGTAGTAGTAGTAGTAGTCGTTTCTTCTTCCTCTATCTGCGCCACGAGCTGTGAAAATCGAGCGCCTTCGTTCGCGTGTATTTCCTCGTGTCCTTCGCACACTTTCGCGCAGTCTCTACATAAATCCTTCAACGATAATGTTGCAGCAGCAGGTGCTATCGAGGTTGCCGCCATTGGCGCTGTGTTCGTCGTCTGGTTGTTATTTGCATCGCTCGCCGGTGCAGCCTCGGCCGCTTTCACCGCGCGTTCCACTCTCGAAGATAAAAGTCGAAGAATCTTCTCGCCTTCCGTCACGAACGCCTTTTCAGTCGTCGGTTTTTCTTGTTGTTGTTGTTGTTGTTGTTGTTGTTGTTCTCGTTCGTCTGTGTTCGTTGTCGTCGTTTTGTTCTTTTCTTGCTGTTGCCGCTGCTTTTTCTTCGACGCGAAGAAAAAATTAGGAAACGCGCAGTCTAATAAAACGTCCGCCGTTCTCGACCATCGCTGGTATCCCACGCTTCTCGAAATCAGGGATAAAACGTCCAGTCCAATCGCGAATTTCTTTCGACTTTCCCCAACCTCTAACATATTCTCCGTGAACGCGTCGAAAATATCATCTCTTTTAACGTCCATCTCGCGAAGTTCTCGTTCTTTTCCTTCCTCTTCGCCATCCCCCTCTCGAGCAGAGAGGAACAGCTCTCTCAACATCTCGATGCTCTTTTCATCTTTTCTACCCAAAAGCAACCCGCAAAACCTTCTCAAATACCACTTCAACGCATCTTTACTACCCGTGGAATATAATTTTTCGCTTTCACGCTGCAACGCTCGCGCTTCCGATGTTCCTTCTCCGTTCGACTTCTTCGTCGCATCCGCGCTGTAGTCTCTCTCGTTCAAAATCTTGTTGACGGAGGACAGACGTTCCGTGGCAAAGTGATTTAAGAATAAAACTTTTACCGACCTCCGCATGGTGGTCAACGAGAAATCGTGCTCCATGAATCTCGTGTGCAAATACGTCAACGCGTCGTTGCCTAAAGCCGGGTACAAGGTTGGATCGAGGAAGACTTTTTCTCGGATTTCGCGCGAGGCGTCCGTCGGCGCGAAGAGTTTGAAGACTTTTGGTCGCAGTTTCGAAGCGGTTTCGGACGGTATGGACCGTTGTAAAGCGCTCGTGTTGGTAGCAATACCCAACAATAATATAAATGGAACGTCGCGGTGGAACGAGGCGAAAGAGGCGAGTAAATCGCTCAAGGCGGACGACCCTTGGAAGCCTTCGACGTCCGAGACTAACACCACCACCGGACGAGCTCGACCGAGTATTTTCGGCAGCGTTTCCACGCGCTCGCGACGTAAACTGTACGACGGTCTTTCGGTATTTTTATCTCTCGCGTGCGCGCCGTTAGCGTTGTTCTCGTTCGTTGTTTCGTTGTTTTGCTGTTGTTGATGCTCCGAGCCGCCGACTAAAGTGGACTCGTACCACTTCGCTATGTGCCTAACTGTTTTCGTTCCGCCGCCGCCACTCGCCGCCGCCGTTTGCGCGGTCAAACCTCCGCCGCCGAGATGATGTTCCCGCGGATTCAGAAACTCTTCCACGGAAACACCGCCCGGCGCCGCGTTCCTACTTTCCAACTGTCTCGCCACGAGCGATACGCAATCCCCCAAAATCCCTCTCGAAGCCGCCGACGACGCGAACGTCGTCGACCCGCCGACTGCGTTATTCATCCCGCCGCCTCCGATACCACCGCCAAACCCGCTCTTCCTCGTCTTGACGTCTTTCGATTGCAACAACGCGCAGTGAAAATCGCTCTTAGCTAAAAATTTCGCCAACGACGCGAACGTCTCCTCGTGATCGTCCGCGTTCACGCCGCCGGCGAGAACGAGACCCGTCGGCAGAGATTCCGCAAAGTGAGGCGGTAGCTTTTTCCTTTTACCGCGCCGCACGTCTTCGTCATGGTCGTCGTCCTCCTCCTCTTCGTCTTCCTCCTCCTCCTCCTTAACCTTCTCGTCGTCGTTTTTTTTGTTCCTCCTCTTTTCACCACCGTTCTCAAACACCGTCGTTTCCGAATCCTCCGCGGCGCGGCGTTTCCGAAACGTCTCTTCGACGTAGTCTCGGATCCTCGAAAACTGTCGTTCGCGTATCGCGAGCGAAGAGAGAAGTAAGAAAGGTCAGCAAATACGAAAGAACACAGAGACAAAAATTCAAACGAAAGAACGACGCCACTCACCGCTTCCAAGTTCGCCTCTCGCAACACGCTCTCAAACTTGGCGTCTATTTTCTTCCAGCACTCACGCATGCCAACTTTCCTCTCTTCCACGGCGCCGTCGTCTTCGCACGAACCGATCTTCCGAAAACTTTTCGTCGCGGGAACGCCTCGCGACGCTTTTTCTCGCGTCATTTTCCCTTTCGCTTTCCGGAAGGTGAAGCACGAGGCGTTCAAAGAATCCGCCGCCGCGTTGGTGACGGTGGATAGTGACGATGGTGGTGGATCGCGTCGATTGTGATGATGATGATGATGCGTCGTCGTCGTCGTCGTCATCTCGCGCGGAGAAAGAGTGCGTGTGAATTTTGAAAATTTTTTCTTCTGCGTTCTGGGGAAAAAAACGTCGAAAAATGTCGAGAAAAGAAAGCGCGCACAACGAACGAATACCACTAAGAGCAACCACACGACGTAATAATAATGGTCGCTGACGAAGAAAACGCCGCAACCGCCGCGCCTGTTCCTCCTCCTGTTGTTAAACCCGCCGTTGTTGTTGCGGGAGGAACAGGACCTAAACTGAACAAAGACGGCACGGAGAGAAAAAAACGCGAACCGAAGAAAGCGAAGCAGCCGAATCCGGCATCGAATGCGCAACACAAGCAACAACCGACGAAGGAACAGTTGGACGCGCAGAGAAACGCGATGCGAGAGACTCTGAAACAGTTGAAGGAGAAACGGGTGCTCCTCGGGGGAGAAGAAGGAGAAGGAGAGGAGGGTGCGTTTGAGATCGAGAGCGTGTACGATTTAGCGCTCGGATTGGAGCTTTGGCTGCGGGATAATTCAAAGGTGAGCGCGCGTTGATTGTTACATATCGTTCGCGCATAAACTGACATTTTCTTCTCTCTCTCACACAAGGTATTCCCGGAAAAACCGCTGAAACAAAAGCTCGACCGAATGCTCCAGATACAAAAGCAATGCATCGAACAATTTAACTCGGACAAGTTAGACACGGAGTCGATATTTTGGGAGCTCGCTTCGCTTTACGTCATCGTCAATCGCGAAGCGGCGAGGCCGGAGCTGAACATTAAACGACCTCGGTTTACGATGACCGCGCCGATAGAAAACTTTAAAGAAGACCCGAATTTGGATAAGAAACAAAACGAAGCGAAGAAAAGAGCGATGTATCTCCCCGCGGTTGGCGACGACGACGAGGTGAGCAAAGAGGAGGTGCAACGGATGTTGGAGGAAGTGGAGAGAGAAGTGGAGAAGAAGATCAACGAAATGATGGACGGAGGAGGCGAAGGAGGAGACGGAGACGAAGAAGGTGGAGATAAAGGAGGAACCGGAGCGACGACGAGCGTTGAAACGGGAGCGGTCGAGCCAGCAGCAGCAGGAACAGAACAACAACAAGAACAACAACAAGAACAACAACAACCGAAAGTAGAAGACGGCGGCGCCGGAGGAGGAGGAGCGGCCGCCGCCGGCGGCGGCGGCGACGCGGAGATGACCGACGCTCCCGAGGCAGCTGCGGCGGCACCGTAATACACACACACACACATAACTATTTCCGTGTAACAATCAGCAGCACGTCGTCGTGCCCGCGTTTATTAAAGAAGACAAAGTATTCCATTTTAACAGTAATAAGAAGCCGATCGAGAGACCGATGATCACGAAAAACCAACAAAAGAGAAAAAAAAAGAAAAAAAAAAGGCGCATCTCATTGAGAGAGAGAGAGAGGATTCGATCGCTTTTTTTTTTGAACAAAAGGCTCTTCTTTGTCTCCGTTGTCGCTCTCTCTCTCTTCGCGCTCTGTATCTCTTTCCGTCGTCGTCTTCCTCCGCGATCTCTCGCTCCTTTCGTCTCTTTCTCTGGGACTACTCGCTGGTGTCTTTTGTTCTTCTTCCTCTATAATTATTAGGGCATTTTTTTCTCCCGAAACCATAAACCCTAAACTCTTTTTCTTCCTTTAAAATTCGCATTTTTTTCCTGTGACAAAAAAAAACACGTTTTATACTCTCCGCGTAAAGAGAGAAGAGCGCGCACACGGAAACCACCTCTCTTCTCGCGCAAGCGCGCAAGCGCGCGCTCTCGTTTTCTGTTTATCGCTCAAAGTCGTCCTCTGAACAACAGATATATCCGCGTCTCTGTCTCTCTCAAAGCAAGCGTTCGGGAAAAAAGAGAGAGAGATTGAGAGAGAAAAAAAAAATTCCCTTCTTCTTTCAAAAGAGAAGACGTTGTTTTCCGTCTCGGATCACGAAAGAAAGCGCACAGGAAAAACAAAATCGGGCTCTCGACCAAGAGTAAGGCGGGGTGCAGAGAGTTTTCTCTCTCTCTGTCTCTCTCCGTCTCTCTGTCTGTCTCTCTCTTTTAAAGGAGATTATTTGTTGAAACGAACGATACGAAGAAGAAGTTGGCGACGGTGATTTTAAAAGAAGAAAAAAGGCAAAAGAGAGAGAAACCGCGCGCGAAGCGCTTTCGAGAGTGCATGTCCGAAGAGATCATCGTTTCGAACGGAGAAGAGAACGACGACGGCGAGAGATACGAAGAAGAAGAAAAAAAAGAAACAGAAACAGAGCGCGGCGCGAAGAACAACGACGCGAGAAGAAACGACGGAAGAGGAGAACGCAAAGAAGAGAACGAGAGAGACCCCGCGAAGAAGAAGATGAGCTTTGAGATCGAGGAGGAGAGAACGCCGTCGCCACCGCCGGTGGCTTTTCCCAAAGACGCAAATCTGGGAGGAGAAGAGGAGCAAAAAACAAAAAATATTGGAACAGATTTGAAACGTTCTTCTCGATCGCCAGCGGCGGCAGCGGCGAAAGGAGGAGGAGAAGAAGAAGAAGAAAATGATGAAGAAGAAGAAGAAAAAGACGTGGGGGCAAGGAGTTTGGCGATGGCGGGTTCGTTGGATGGGAAAAGCGGCGAGGACGAGAGAGAAGAGGACGCCGCGGCGGCGAGGACGACGACGGAGAACGACGCGTCGCCGTCGAACGCTTTTGTCGTTCCGAAGCTCTCTTTACCAGTTTTGGAGGCGAGCACGCCGGCGACGACGAATAGCAATAACGATACTACCGCGGGGGATACGAACGGGGGCGCCACGACGTCGGAAGCGACGACGATAGGGGAAAGCGGCCCCGGGAGAAGAACAAGAAATGGAGAGGAAGATGTGGACTTGGCCGCGTTTACGAAAAAAGGTTTGAAAAGGCTACGCAAACCGACGGAGGTGGATGAAAACGGCTTGACGAGAAGTGGGAAGAGGAAAGGCCGACTAGCAAAGGACGACACCGGTTTGACCGTTCAAGAGTTGAGAAAACAAGTGAAAGAGGAAGCATCCCCGGGAGCGAAAGATGGTAAAAGCACGCACCAAACGTGGACGAAGGAAGAAGATGAGCGCTTATCGGCTTTAGTCGAGCGGTTCGGCTCGAAGAAGTGGTCGTTTTTAGCGCAGCTCATGATCAATCGGAAAGGGAAACAGTGTCGCGATCGGTACATCAATCATCTCGCGCCGAGCATCAAAAGAGGCGAATGGACCATTGAAGAAGAGCTCATGTTAGTCCAAGGTCATCGCGTGTTAGGGACGCGTTGGGCTGCCTTAGCGAAGGTTGTGCCGGGGAGACCGGAAAATGCGGTAAAAAATCACTGGCACGCGTGCAGAAGAACGAAATTTGAAGCGAAAGCGTTGTTGCGACCGCTGTATCGATACCAGCTGAGAGAGTTGAAGACAGTCACCGAACTGCCGTCGGAGGAAAGTTTGAACGAGGCAAAAGAAAAGCTCGGCGATGAGTATCCGGGAGACGATCCGGTCGAAATGCCGAAGGGATCTTTCGAGAGCGAGGCTGAGCAAAAGACGTTCGAGAAAAAATTGGCAAAGTTGGCAAAGAAGAAGCAAGTGAGAGACTACGACCCGGACAAAGACTCGGACAGCGACGAAGAGGAAGAAGAAGCAGAAGAAGAGGACGAAAAAATAGATTCACCGGCAGCGGCGGCTGCAACAGCTAAGGAGAAGAAAAGACTAGCGAAACTTCTCAAAGAGCATCAAGAACAAGAAGAGCGCGAAAAACAACAGCGCCAGCGGCTTCTGCTCGAACAGCAACGCAAACTGCGACCGATATCGAAGGAAACCAAAGAAACGCTTGCTCGAAAGGCCTCCAATACTCTCTCTCCCGTGATTGCAGAGGTAGACGCTAAAATCGAATCGAACGCGTTGGTGGAGGCCGTAAAGAGCGAATTAGACAAGCAAGCGAAACAGGCGGCGACGACAGAGACGGAGGCGGGGTCGTTGATGGAAAAGAAAGACAATCACAACGTCCGAGCGGAGTTCAACAAAATCAAAGGCCTTCTCGGCAACGCGCTCAACACGACTGAAGAAGGAAAAGAAGAAGAAGAAGAAGAAGAAGAAGAAGAAGAAGCGCCGCCAAGGAAGAATTTACCGGTACCAAAGGCGCGAAGCTCAGACCCTTCGATGATGGAAGTGAAAGTTCCGGATATCCCGTTACCAAAAATGGGTGGGTACATCAAGTCGACGTGGAAGCAACCGGAGCCAGGAATGTTGAATCCCAAGGCAAAAGGACGGAAGAAAATGCGCCAGGACAACGACCGAGAAAACGCGAGAGAAGCAACGCCCACGAGGACACATGTGATGAGACAAGCGGATCACGACGGATACTCTTGGCGCAAATACGGAGAAAAAGAACTCAAATCGGGCACGGTCCCTCGATCGTATTACAAGTGCACATTTCCCGACTGTCCTGCGAGAAAAACCATGGAAAACGGCGTGACCCTCACGTACACCTACGAGCACACGCACGAAAAACCGCTTTCGTTTGAAAATGTCGGGGAAGTGCGACGACACGAACAAGAACTCAATTTGATTTTAGCTGCCGCCGAAGAGATGGACGGAGGAGCGAGCATGGAGACGCCGCAAGAAGAAGTGGGGGACCTCGAAGAGCACGAGCCAGAAATCGATGAAGAAACTGATCCCGTCGTGCTCGAGCGTCGTCGAGCGGATTGGCTCGAGCAACAGCTCTTTGGTCATGCCAAGGGAACAAAGTTAGCGCCCGCCGCGGCGACGTCCTTTTTTGAGCAGGATCCAACTCAGCAACATCATCAACAAAACGAACGACTAACGAAACAGAAGAGGAAGTACACGAGAAAGGTTGAGGACCAAACAACGAATTCTGGTTCCGTGAAAAAGTTCAAAATGAGCAACGCGGGGTATCAAGGACCGTGCATGCTTTGTGGCACGAAAGATACGCCGTGTTGGAGAAGCGTCGGAAGTTTGAAATTGTGCAACGCTTGCGGTATTCGCATTTACCGCGATTACGCTGTGGAGAAAGAAGAAGCTGCCGCGCTTTTAGAACTTTCGCAAGGTCCCGGTGAAGTGCGGACGAACAAGCACGAAGCTCTCCGCACTGCCAACGGGAAAGTTTTGGGGAGATTTAAAACGGATCAGCAAGATCTCGAGAGATTTGCTTTGAGAAAGTATCCAAAGTTACAACTGGTATTAACGACAAACCTGGAAACGATTGGGCTCGATGTACCTGGGAAAATCAAAGTCAGATCAAAGTCACAACCGCGAACGACGAATAGTAATAGGCAAGCGCGTAATATCGTGCAAGCATCGCCGATTGCGTCGAGAGTGCCGACGAGGAAGCGCACGATGGTAAATTACAAGAAGCGCGTCATTACGCTAGACGAGATTGTGAATAGCCACCACGACGACGACGACGATGTTGCGGAAGCAGCCGCAATGCTTCGACAACAACAACAGCAAGGTGCTTATGTCGATCGGAGCAACAACTATCTCTTTTATCTTCCCATTAAAAAGCGCAGAAACGCTCGGATGAACGAGAACGGCACGTTAACCGCGATTGACTCCGTCTCCGGTGAAGATGTTCCGAAGTACATGGAGTTCATGCAAAGATCTGGCGGTACGGTGCGAAACCCACTGAGTTTATTAGCGTCATCGGTTTCATTACGACTGGACGACATCGAAGAGCCAGAATCAGTGACGCCGCCAGAGACGAGTGAAACGCTTGCGTTGCCAACAACTTCAAAAGCGACTACTGTCGCTGCAGCCGCCACGGAAAAGTCCAACAACGACGTCACTACGCCTTGCGCGGCGCAAGACGATGCGACAGAAACGACGACAACGACGGAAACGACGACAAACATTGATACAAAAGCAAGTCCGAATGAAAACAAAGGAGAAAAAGTAAAGGCGCAAGAACAACCGCACGCTGGACCAAAAAGAGCGCCCCTAAAGCGCGTCGCGATTGAAGATTATATTGAAGTCACGACGTCGCCGTTGGATACAAGCCGATGCGTCAATGCCGCGCGATCTCGACGTACCTCTTTGGAAGTCGCCTCGCTGACGACCAAAGCTGCGCGTGATGGTCCGATTCAGTTGAGAGGCCCGAAGGTCGTCATTTCTCGCGACAAATTGGCAGCCGGGTTGAAACGCATCGCCTCAAACGCGCGCGAAAAAATCGCAAAGCAAAGAATGAAACGCGCGGGCACTGACCATGACAGCTCGAAGCGAAGTCTTTTGAATCACTCAAACGGTCGTTGTGCAATCGCTATTCGCCACGATTCGTGCAAAAAAGGTGATTTGCAGATGATTATAGTCTGTTCATCGGAAAATTTCCGCGACGCCATCAGTTGCGCCGAAGACTGCGCTGCGCAAATAAAAGAAGATTTTGATTTCGGGAGCGTCGCCGACGCGTAAAAAAAAGGCATCTACTACGACAATGCTTCGCGAAAGCGAGGGATTTGAGCACATACCACTGTTGAAATAATATATAAACATTACAACTTGTACCATTATCATAATTTTTGCGTGGTTTAAAATTTAGGGGTTTAAAACCTTCAAAAGAAACTTTCATTCCGCAGCAGCGACGGCAGCTGTTCTTTTTTTCGCCTCTTCTTCCTCCTCTTCGACTTCCATCAACAACTCTTCCAATCTCTCCCATTCCTGGAAATAGGCGTCTCGTTTCTCCGTCTTCTCGTCGATTTGTTTTTGCAATTTCATCGCCTCGCCGACGTCCGATCCGCACGCCAGAGTCTTTTCGGAAAGCGCTTGGATGTCTTCATCCAAAACTGCCATCGCTCTTTCGATTTTGTCTATGATTTTCGGAGCGTTCGCGACTTCTTTTCTTCGTTTCTCTTTCGCTTTTCTATCCGCGGCTTCGAGTTCTTTCGCTCGCGCGGCAGCTTGCGCGGCCTCGTCGTTGCCGTCGTCGTTGTCGTCGAGCGAGCATTCTTCCACCTCGCAGTCGCGAGCGTACAAATCTGAAGCCGTGATCATTTTTCCTTCCGGCCATAACTCGACGTCAATCGCTCTGGTGTCGCCCTCTCGCATGTCTTCGCCGCCTCTGCACCTGACCACAGTCGTCGGTTTTAATCGAGATGCAAATCTGGGATTGTGCGTGACGCATATAACTCCTCCTTTCCAATCCCTCAAAGCGCTCGTGATGGCATCTATGCTATTTATATCCAAGTGATTCGTCGGTTCGTCCAACAGAAGGCAATCGACTGGTTTCAACATGAAACCAGCCAACGCGACGCGCGCTTTTTCACCTCCAGAGAGCTCGCCGATGGTTCGGTCGATGGCCGCCGTACCGGTTATACCTAAAGAACCTAACGCAGAACGAGCCATTTGATCGGTTATCGTCGCTTTCTTAGATCCGATGCCCGACCCAACTCTGGCAACGTCGAGAACGTACTCTAATCCGGTCTTATCCAACGGTAACTTCTGCGCTAAATCTTGATCGAAATAACCTAATTCGCAATCTTCAGAAACTCTCAACTCGCCGGATTTTGGCGGAATGACTTTCGCTAACGTCTTCAAAAGCGTAGATTTTCCGGCGCCGTTTCTGCCACAAATTAAGATTCTACTCTCTCTTTCGATTTCAAACGTCGCATCGGTCGCAATCGGTTCGTCTTTACCTTCGTATCCCACGCACAAACCTTTCGTCTGGATGTACATTCTCGTCGTATTTGGCGGGTCCGCCAATCTCAACGAGATGTTGTTGTTTTTACTACTGTTGCTACTGCTACCGCTATTGCTATTCATTTCTTCGGCTTCGTCCACGTTCATCGCACCAGCCGTCTCGGCGTCGATCTGCGCATCCTTCAAAATCTCCAACGCCTTCTCCAATTTTTTCTCCTTATCCTTCGCTTGCTTCGCTTTGGTCGCTTTCGCGCCGTACGTGTTTATGAACGTTTCCAACTTTTTCGTCTCTCTCCCGGTCCTTTCGAGAATCTTCTGCGCCTCTTTCGCTTTCGCCGCTTTCGCCCTCAAATATTGCGCATACGAACCGGGATACGAGACCAATTTTTTATTCTTCACCTCGACGATTCTCGTGCACACCTCTCGCAACACCTCTTCGTCGTGCGAAACCAAAAGAATCGTGCCTTTGTACTTTTTTATCCAACTTTGCAACCATTTTTTCGCGTTGGAGTCCAAATGATTCGTCGGCTCGTCAAGTAAGAGAAAGCCGCCATTCACTCCAGTTTTCTCGCACTCGCCAGCCTCGCTCAACAACAGTTTGGCCAAACTCACGCGCATTTGCCATCCTCCAGATAAAGACGCGCACGATTGCGTCGCCCACGTATTCTTATCGAAACCTAAACCGGACAACACGCCGCTGATTCTCTTCTCCGCGTTATCTCCGTCCACTCTTTCCCACTCGGCTCGCGCTTCCGCTTCTTCCGCGGCGCTCGTAAACGCGTTCTCGCCAAACATCTTCGCCTTCAATCGATTCAAAGTCTCCATCTTCGACGTCGCCTCGTCGTATATCGTCAGCGTTGAACCGCTCGTTCCCGTTTGTTCTAAATATCCCAGCTCCACGTTCTGCGCGATCACGCAATCGCCGGAATCGTGTTCCATCAATCCGCCGATAGCTCTCAAAAGTGAGCTTTTCCCGCAACCGTTTGGTCCAATCAACCCGCAGCAGTCCCCAGGTTCTACTCTGATGGTTTGATCTAAAGAAGTCATCGACAATAAATCGTCCGCGCCTCGAGAGAGACGTATGTTCTTTATGCTCATGACCGCGCCAGCCGTATCGCCGCGCGGTACACCAGACGTCGTCGCGCGCGCTGAAGCTCCTTTCGCGATTTGGATAATGCCGCGACGAAGACGAAGACGAAGACGTTCGCAGCGACGCGGATTATTCGATGCCGCCGCAGACAAAGACAAAGACGAAGACAAAACGGTCGTCGTCATCTTCTCTTCTTCTCTTAAACGACGACGACGACGACGACGACGACGACGAAGCGCGCGCGTGTGCAAGAAAACCCAAAGAGAGAGAGAGAGAGAGAGAGAGAGGTGACGAGTGTTGGGGAAACCGCTGCTTCGTGTGTTTATTTTTGGAGACGTCCACAACCCCACACGCAGCGCGAAAAGCCTTTAAACTGATGGATGAGCAAAACGCGAAAGATGCTGCGGTGCGCTTTTTTATTACATTTTTTGGAGTTTTTTCATCCTCCCAATGTTAGGAAAGCTATGCCCCTCGCTACTCCACGAAAAGCACACCACGTTCGGGACTTCGGGGGACGGGCCGCGAGTCGTCGTCGCGTGGTTCCGTACTCTAAAAGCAGTTCTGAAAGTTGCGCGATAACGCGCACGAATGACCAGTAGCGGATGATACCTAGTGCTAGTAATTCTACTGGTATATACATATAGTTTTTTGTTTATTCTTTGATGCTTGGTCGACGGCGCTTCTCGGCTTCGAGTTCTCTCAAGCGCGTGCTGCTCAGTTTACCGCCACCGTTCTCCTCTCCGCCTTCTTCACCTCCGTTCGTCTTCTTCCTTCCTAAAAGTACGTCGACTACGACCAACTCTAACTCTGGAAACCCGCGCTTCTTTCTCTCTTCGTTGATCTTTTCGCCGCCTTCGACGGTTTCCTCGGAGACGACGAGCGCGTCGACGTCCTCTCGCGTCGCCGCTATCGGCCAATTTTCATCCAACGGGCCAAAATTTACCATTAAACCCACCGGAGCGGACGCTTTGATGAAATCTCTACAAAACTGTTCTCTTTCGGCGTACGATTGGAGGTACTCTTTATATTTCTTGTTCGCCAGCAACGCTTCGCCGGTGACGCCGACGTCCAACCGTTTTTTGGCGACGGCGACGGCGCACGCCAAGAGCAATCGGTGGCCCGCGTGCGCGTGGTCGAACGTGCCACCGACGCACACGTTATCGAACCGTTTCGTGTGCGCTCTGCTGTTGTTTTTTCCCTTCTTTTCTTTCGCGCTCGCACCAGCGCCGCCACTCCCATCGCCACCTCTCGCCTCTCTTCTCTCCCCGTCCCAGTACGGCGAGTCTCTCAACACCGGAATCACGTTCTTCGCGCACGCGTTTTCATCCGCCGCGATCGAATCATAAATCGCGTGCAATATCGGCAAAACGTCCACGTTTGCGTACAAACTCGACACGGCGGCCCCAACAACGCCGTTATTATCGTCGTCGTCTTCGTCGTCGTCGTCGTCGATGCCGTCAAATTTAAAATTGATCCGAACGCTCGCGTTTTCCCTCTTCCGCGCCAGGAAAGGAATCTTCCTCTCGATTTCCTCTCGAATCTCCTCGACGTTCAATCTCGTCCTCGTTCGCGCGTTTACCAAACAAATCGTCGTCGCGGTTGGAATGTTGTTATCGTCGTCGTCGTACGAAGAAAAACTCGCCATCGTTTTTTGACTGGTGGTGGTCTCGGTTCTCCTCCTCCCGTTGTTATTAGTGTTATTATTTCTTCTTCGTCGTCGTAACGGACTCCACCCGGCGAAGACGAAGGCGGAGGTAAAAGAGACGCTCTTCTCCGTCGTCGTCGCGATCGTTTAAAGAGAACTCTCGGAGGAAGAAGAAAAGAACGAAGAAGAAGAAGAAGAAGAAGAAGATCTCTCTCTCTCTCTTCTCCTCTTTTACGTTTACTTCTTCTTCTTCTTCTTCTCGCGCGGCGAAACGTTTTTGCGCTTCACAAAATCTCTTTGACGCTTTTTAGGGGAAAAATGAACGCGCTTTCTTCTTCTTCTTTTCGGATGCCGCCGCTGCTGCTTTTCCCGCGTTGCCAACGTCGATGTAATCGCTCTTTATCGGAACGGCGGAGGAGCAACGCGTCTTCTTCTTCTTCCTCTTCTTTTTCTTCTTCTTTTTCTTCTTCTCTGAGAGCTGTTCGACGAGAGGAAGACGACGACGACGACGACGAAGAGACGAACAACAATGGCGATAAAAGCAGTTACGAGACGGTCTCGAACCCGCTGTCGTACGCGGCGAGCGAGCGAGAGGCGATGGATAGGAACTCTTCTTTGCTTTTTGCGAGATTGTCGCCGGCGTGGCGCGTGTTGCTTTTGTCCGACGGCTCCGTCACGAGACACTTGAGTTTGTTGGGGAAAGTGGTGGAAGAAGAAGAAGAAGAGGAGGATTCTACCACTGAAGAACGTCGTCGATCGAGCGACGAGAACGAAGAAGAAGAAAACAACGGCGGCAATAACAACAACAACAGCGAAAGCACGAGAGTAGAGGTGATATCGATGAAACCGTGCGGGAGAGACTCTTCGCAACCGGAAGACGTGGTGAAGATTAAAGGACCTTTGGTGCAGCGGGAGGTGTATTTGAGATACGCGGACGCGAAGAAGCGCGAGAAGGAAGAGGACTATCCTCCTCCTCTCGTGTACGCGTGCTCTTGGTGGAACGCGAACGCGCTGGAGAAGTTCATGAAGAAGAGAGAGGAGACGATGTGGTCGAATTTAAGGAAGCAAAACGTGGAGTTGTATAGGGAAGTGAGGAGGGTGTATTTAGGGAAGAACAGGAGGTTGGCAAAAGCGTTCGGATTGGAAGACTTGGACGAGGAGATTTGGGCGAGGCATTACATCTTTTGGAGCGGAGGAGAACCGGTGACGGTGGTATTCGAGGCGTTTTCGCCAAAGATTGAGTTAGTTTAAAGTATAATAGTGTAGCGAGTGAGCGGTACGCGTAGCGGCAAATAGAGCAAGCGGTATTATTATTATCAAAAGCGTAAAATCCTAATCTTCTTTCCACTGAATGAGTTCGCCAAATCCAGCGGCTGAAACGAACTCGTCGGAGTGGAATAAACCGAGATCCCCTATCGTGCCGTGTTTCAACGCCACCGATTTCAAGCGAACGTCCAATTCTTCTTTTAAGAGGGAATAGTAATTCGCAGAACACAACGAGTGTTGCGCTTCGCCGCCGCCGGAAATATCAATCTCTTTCGTTTTCACCCGGTCGCCGAGGTCCATGCGGAGCATTTGTACCAGTTTCGTGACTTGCGGGAAATAGTGATTTTCCAAAGCGGTCATTTCCCACAAAGAAGATTCTAACGCGCGCGATTTCGCCGGATCTTCGGTCGAGAAATCGTACGGATCCTCGTCGAAAGATCTGCGATGTTTATTACTGGAGGACTTTTGTTTCACGTTTTCATCTCCTTCAGTAGCAGTATTAGCCTCGTCCGCGTTGTCAATATCGACGCTGCCGCTGCCGCCGCCAAGCACGTCTCTATCTCTGTGAATCAACGGCAAGCACGATTTGGGATGTCGTCGTATCAAGTTGTGAATAAATGACACGCACAACATCGCTCCAGCCGGCGGCGCGCTTAAACTCAATCGTCCAAACTTTTTGCAAAACGCCGCCGCGCAATATCCAGGGAGCGCGGGCGATTTCAGAAACACATCCGCTAACTCAAAGAACGTCCTTCGGCCGTTGGCGTAAAACGAATCTTCGTTTATTAAATTATATAAGCGATCGTAGAACTTCGGGTATTCGAGGTTGTGTCTCGTGACGAGGACGAACAACGCGTGCAACGCTAACATGCCGATTAATCCGCCGACGTTTACGGACGAGACGCAGAAATCGCACAACAAAACTGGGTTGACGTGGTGCGGTATGACGTCGAGGTGAAGTCGAGCGAGGATTTTCCGGTAGACGTCTTCTGGGAAATTCGGGAGACGTAAGAACGCGATCCAGGCGTCGCTAAATGCTCTTCGTCGTTTCACGCCGTCCATCCAGCTTATTTTGGAACCATTCCTCGTCGTCGTCGTCGTCGTCGCTTTCTTCTTTTTCAAGTCTTTCTCGTTGCTTTTCTTCCTTCGTTTCGCATCGTTTTGTTCGTCTATATCGAGCGTTTGCGAGGGCATTTTGCACCACGGCGTTGTTTCCGCTTTTCCGTCGTCGTCGTCCTCGTTGTTGTTGTTTGATGCGGCGGCAGCTTTAGCTAAATCTTCGCTCGACAATCCAAGCATGGCGGCAAAATCAACCTCTTTACTCGTCAACTTTGCGCCTCCGTTATTACTAGTATTCATCGGATTCGTGGAAGTACTCTCCGGATCGTAATCCTCGAAATCATTCGATACGTTCGAGATGACATCGTACAAGTTCCTCGCCACCTCCGCGCTCGACGCTTCCATGTCCGCACCATTTCCTGCATCGTTTTCCTCGTCGTCGTCGTCGTCGTCCATATCCTTTCCTTCGTTCTTCGTCTTCGTCGAACCGCTTCCTTTTCTACTCGCCGCCGCCAATTTCCCCGCGATTCTCGCCACCGCTTTATACGCGTAATACTGCACGTCCACCCTCCCTAAAAACCGTTTCTTCAACATCCCAAGCGTTGCCTCCGACCACAGTTTACTCCTCACGCACTCTTCCAGCGCTCTCTCGAAAATCTCGTTATTGAAATTACTGCTCGAAGAGCCGCCGTCGCCGTCCTCGCCGCCGCCGTCTAACCGCGCGATTTCCATCAACCCCGAGAACGCCACCACCCTCGTCTGCTCGCTCGCCGTTTGATCCTTCGCCGCCACGCGTATCATCCTCGACAGGAACAGCTTGTAGTTTTGCAACAGCCACGCTCGGTACTTGCGCTTCTTCTGTTCCGCGACGTCGTCGTTATTCACGTCGTTGACATCGTCTTCTTCTTTCTGCTTCTTCTTCGAGAGGAGAAGGTCTCGTCTGGCGAGCGCGACGTCCCCTCGCGCCAATCTCGCCGCGAAAAACTTTTCCAGCGCCAACATCGATTCCACCTTCGCTCTCTGCTTTTGCCGCTGCTCTTCGTTCCGTCGTTCTTTATCTTCCTTCGCGGTCGTGGTCGTCGTCGTCGTCAAAGCGTCGTCGTCTTCTTCTTCTTCTCCTCCTTCCGGCGGCGGCGAAGACATCAAAATCGAAAGCAACCGCGACGCGTTGTTCAACTTTGTCGCGTCCGTGTTCAGCTCGACGCCGAGTTCGCGACATCGGCGCGCGTTTTTACGCAGCGGCAGCAACGAGAGCGCTTTCTTTCTCTCCCCGTCGTCGTCGTTTACGACGTCGCTCTTCTTCTTTCTCTTCATATGTTTCGTTGTTCGTTCGCGTTCGTCGTTTTTGGGGAAAAACGAAACGAGTTTTTGTGCGGCATTTCAAAAAGAATACGAGAGAGAGAACAAACGCTTTGTTTTCGATGGCGGAACACCTGGCGTCCATCTTCGGGACGGAGAAGGATCGCGTGAACTGTCCGTTTTACTTCAAGGTGCTGCGCGAGACGCGAACTTCTGTTTCTTCTTCTTCTTCCTTCGAGGAGCGCGTCTGTCTGTCGTGGGGAAAAATTTCGCGGATCTCCCTTCTGCGCTCTTCTTCTGATGCGTCGTCGCTTCGCGTTCTTTTCTGCGCTCTCGCGCGCGTCGCCTCGAACGCTTATTGTTCTTCTTCTTCGAGTCTCTTTTCTGCCGTCGCGGTGCGAACGTGCTCTCGCTAACCCCGTTTACGATTACAAACTCTATTGTGACTTGAATAAATGCGCACAGATTGGCGCGTGCAGACACGGCGAACGATGCTCTCGATTGCACAACAAACCAACCGTCTCGCAGACGCTTTTGCTGATAAACATGTACCAGGTGCGCATGCACACGCGTTAGAAAAAATTAGCATCATCGATGATACTTTTTGTTGTTTGTTGTTTGTTGTTTTGTTCTCGTCGTCGTCGTCGTCGTCATCGCGGTCTTTACCGTCGTCCGTCGTCGCGCGGCGCTCGAGCGCACATCGAAACCGCTGACTTTTTTGTGTTCTTCTTCTTCTTGTTTGTCGTCATTGTCGTCGTCGTTGTCGTCGTGATATTCGTCTTCGTGACCACGCAGTCGCCTGAACAAGCACGATTACTCGGCGGCAACTTGCAACAAGCGGCAAACGCGACGGAACCGCGCGAGATACAAGAACATTACGAAGATTTTTGCCACGACGTCTTTGAAGAACTCGCGGTGCACGGAGAGATTGAAGAGTTGAACGTGTGCGATAACTTAGCCGATCACATGGTCGGGAACGTGTACGTGAAATTCGCGGACGAGGACGACGCGAATAAAGCAAAGGCGGCGTTGGACGGGAGATATTACATGGGGAGACCGATCCGGTGCGAGTTTTCGCCGGTGACGGATTTTAGGGAGAGCACGTGCAGACAATACGAGGAGAACACGTGCACCAGAGGAGGGTACTGTAATTTTATGCATTTGAGACCGATTAAGAACGCGACGTTAGCGCACGCGTTGTTCGGAAGATACGGAAAGAAGAGGCAAGATAGGAGGGTGTACGGAAATCGAGGCGGAGGACGAAGAGGAGGAGGAGGAGGCGGACAGAGAAGAGATCCGTATCATAGAAGAGATAACCGGGGGCGAGATCGCGGGTACGGAGGCGACCGACGGAGAGACAATTATTACGACCACAGAGACGATCGAGGACGGGGGAGAGACGACGACAGAGGAGGAGGACGACGAGGAAGGTCGAGATCGAGATCGAGAGACCGAAGAGGTGGCGGCAGAGACTACGACAACGACGGTAACGACGATCGAAGAGGAGGAGGAGGAGAGAAAAAATCCGGCGGGTTTGGCATGAGCGATGAGGAGAGACGGGCTATGATTGCCAGTTTCAAAAACGAAGAAGAAAAATAGAGGAGGACGGAAACAGGAAACAACCGCGTGTTTTATACCACGCATACATAGTTTAAATTTTCAGTGAAAGAGATTTAGAGATGCACCATTCTTTTGGGGCGCGTTTAGCGCGCACGCGAACGATGCGACGACGAAAGTAAAAGTCACGGATACACACACTTTATCGTACGTTACATTTTTGTTTTTACTTTATTTTTACACTTTTGTTTTTGTTTTTGTTGATCTATGTTCTCTAGTAAAGAAACGCGTACGGATCAAAGTTCGCGTACCAATCGTCGGATGAACCGTTGTTATTCAAATCAAGCGAATCCTCGTCGTCTTCTTCGCAATAATACGCCTCTCGGCTTATTGGATCTTTTCGATCGAATATGACTCTTCCACACCTACCCACTCTCGCTTTGCATCTATCCTTCAACTGACCCAACGGTAGCTGGAACCCTCTCAGAGCCGAACCCAACGGAACTTTCGCGAACAACATCTCGATGTCCGGAATCTCCGGCGGCGGTTCGTACACCATTTCTTTCCCAGCTTTGCTCTTCTTGGCATCTTCGGCGGCTTCTTTTTGTTGCTGTCGACTTCTCTTGTTTTTATTCAACAGCGCTTGTTTCTCTCGCTTATTCGCGGCTATGATTTCACTCTCGTCCGGTTCGGTGACAATCGCCCAGTTGTTATCGTTCGCCTTGAAAATCTCCAACTTGCCGTCGCACAACGAGACGTTCTTACCCTTCACCGGCAACTCTGGCAACTCTTTCTTTGCTCTCTCTTCGTCTTCCACCCTTGCTTCTTTTTCTATTCTTTCCATCTCCGATTTTGGTTCGTGCCTTAAATCAATCAATAACTTCTGCGCGGCGCGTTCCACCTCGAAAATTTCGTGCTTTCGAATCTCTCTTCTCAGCGTCAACTGCAAGGCCGCTCTCGCGACGACCAAACTATCCCTAGCGCGTTGAAGTTTCTCGTAACCAGCGACGTCGTTTTCTCTTCGCCTTCTCGTTTGCGGTCTGTGAATCTTCTCTCTCGGACGAAACACGTTGAATGGATTGGTATCGTTCGGCGCTGGCGGCGGTTGCAACCTCCTCAAGCACGGCTTTTGCGTCCTCTTTCTCTTCTCCACCCAATACTCGTACACGGCGACGATGACCGCTTGTTTATTCACAATCTCCGCCAAAACCTCCACCGCGCTATCTTTGGGCAAATTCGACGTGCTCGCCAACGCCGCGCACCGATCTTGATACGACAACGCGCTTCCTTTCTCCTGCGCTTGCTGCGCCGTCACCGCCAGCACTCTCTCGTTCGCCTCGCCGCACGCCAACTCTAATTTCCACAACATCTTCTCGAAATCGTCCTCGTCCAACGGCACGTGCTCTTTTTTACTGCTATTATTATTCGCATCGTCGTTACTTTTCTTTCCTTTTTCATCTTTACTTCCTTTGTTACTGTTGTTATACTCCTTCAACCAATCCTCGTCGTCGTTATCCAAATCGTACTCCACCCCGTCCGCCGCCGTCGGCGTCTCCAACTCCGGTCTCCCCGCCGTCACTCTCGACCGCAAATACCTCTCGTCTTGCTCGTAATCCGCCTTGTAATCTTTCTCGTACCTCGTCCCTACCTTCAAAACCTCCGGGATGGGAATCTCCTGTTGCTTCGTCTTTTCGTTCTCCTTGGTCAAAACTTCCTCGTTCTCTTTGTCCAGCTGCTTGTGCGCGTGGGACACCTCTCGGCTGACGATTTGGTCCTCGTTGATCGCGTTCGGGTCCCGCACGATGGCGAGCTGTTGCGTCACCTCAATCGGGCGGTTGCGGTAGGAACGCTGCTGCGCTATGGATGATGCCATCTTTTATGT